>Ga0265297_10002404_pt1 | contig 38250 bp, 30 predicted proteins | sample Munlanlwell13791_FD_192502 | JGI IMG/M metagenome (GOLD analysis project Ga0265297, IMG submission 192502) | Leachate microbial communities from a municipal landfill in Southern Ontario, Canada - Leachate well 137-91 | ecosystem: Engineered > Solid waste > Landfill > Unclassified | place...
CACCAGCGAGAAGCGGTCGTCCGGCCCGGGCACCAGATTGACCAGGGTGGCCGTGCCGGGGCGGAAGGCGCCGGCGAGCATGGCCGGGTTTTGGGCCGGCGTGAAGGGGAACGGTTTCTCCACCAGTTCCGGCGTGCCGGCCAGCAGCTCGGGATTGGCCTCGCCCATGTGCGAGAGGAAGAGCACGTTGTGCTTCCAGTCCGGGCAGAAAATCTCCGTGAACGAGCTGTCGCCGAACGCCGCGGCCAGGGCGCCGACCAGGGCGGCGGTGAGCACGTCGCCCTCCCCCGCATACCCGACGCCGCGGGCCATGGCCTTGGACGCCTCCAGGAACGGCACCGTGTCGACCGGGCCGCTGCCCTGGTCGAACGCCTCAAAATTAAAGGAGAACGCCGTGAACCCGCCGTCGGCCAGGAACCGGCGCAGCCCCAGTGCCAGCCGGACGGAACGCTGGTGGACCGCTGCCGGCGCGGTCACGGCGTACCGCTTCCGGTCCGCGGCCATTTCCGCCGCCACCGCCTTGGCCGTCACGGCACGGACCGCCGCCGCCAGGGCGGCCGGCGCCGCCTGCTCCACGGTGATCCCGAGACCGTGCCGCAGCACTTCGGGCGCCACCTGAAAATCGCCCATGCCGGCAAACACCTTGCCCAGGCGCAGCACCCGGCTGGAGTGAAACCGGCGCGCCGCCGCCGCGGCGCGGGCGATCCCGGCCACCCGTGGCAGCACCTCCGGCGCCTGCCAGTGCCCGGCCACAATCTCCGGCCGCCGCCCCAGTCGCCGCAGCACCGACGCCAGATCCTGAACCCCGTGAATCCCATGGTTGTACATCAAACGGCCCGGCGCCGTTTTCGGGGTGAACTCGACGTCCATGGTGGTGTCGAGCATCAGCAGCGGCAGCTGCGTCTCGGCCAGGATCTCCGCCGCCTCCAGCGACGGCGAATAGGCCAGGTGCAGGGTGACCACCAGGTCGACCTCCGCCTTTTCAAAGCGTTTCACCGCGGCGGCGATTTCCCGGCGCACCCGGCTGACCGGTGCGACCACCAGCTCAAGCCCCTGCCGTTCCAGCGCCTTCTGCAAGCCGGCCTGGAACGGTGCGAATACCGCGCGTTCGGCGGGCATCTTGTCATCGTAGAGCGCCAGGTACAGGGGCAGCAGACCGATTTTAGGTTTCACTTGCATGCGTTTTTTACCTTCCATTCCAAAAACCACCGGGTGTATTGATCGTGCGCCACCGGGTCGGGCTGAATGACGTCACCCAGGCCGGCCACAGCGGCGGCCCCGGCCTGGACATCGGCGAACACGCCCGTTCCGATGCCCGCCAGGATGGCCGCCCCAATGGCGCCCGCGTTCTGCCGCACCCCGAGATGGAACGGCAGGCCGGTGACATCCGCCAGCACCCGCGACCACACCGCCGAACGCGACGGCCCGCCCACCATGGTCAGGCGTTGCGGCCGCCAGCCGGCCGCCGCCAATTCGTCAACCTTGGCCCGCATATGGAACGCCGCGGCCTCCATGACCGCGCGGCTGAGCTGTTCCAGCGCGGCCCCGGCCGGCACCCGTTCCGCGACATCGGCCCGCATGAGGTCCAGGCACAGCCCCCCCGCTCCGCGCGGTGCGGACTCCGCAAGGGCGTCGAAGCGGCGGAAACGCGCCTGGGGATCGGCATCGGCCGGCAGCGGGCCAACCGCACGCTCAACCAGGGCGTCAATAGTCTGGCCGATCCGGGTCAGGGCGAACATCGCCGCCCACGGTCCGGCCGGCTGCAAAAACGGGTCGACCAGCATGCCCATGGCCAGCGCGGCGGCACGGTCGGCCACCGGATAGAAACCGACCCAGGAGGTGCCGCAGGAAAACATCAGGTCCCCCGGCGCCAAAGTCCCGGTGGCGCGGGCGGCGGCGGGATGGTCGAAACAGCCGAGCACAACTTGGGTGTCGCACGGCAGTCCCGTGGCCGCGGCCGCGGCGGCGGTCAGCCCACCCAAGACCGTGCCGGACGGCCGCAGTTCCGGCAGGGACGCCGCCGGAATCGCCAGGGCCGTCAGGTACGGCGCATGCCAAGTCCCCGCCACCTGGTCCAACAGATACGACGGCGTGGCGGTGGACGGATCCACCCCCCAGCACCCGGTGAGCCGGTGCAGCAGGTACACGGTGTCCAGGGTATGATGCGCGGCGCCACGGTACAACTCCGGCTGATGTTCCTTGAGCCAGGCCAGGTGCGCCAGCGGGAAACTCTCACCGTACGGCCACCCGGTCACGCCGTGAACCCCGGCAAGGTCGAGCCCGGCCAACGCCGGTAGTTTCAGGCCGCGGGCACGGTCGTCGGTCCAACTGATGGCCGGAGCCAGCGGCACCCCGGCGGCATCGGTCAGCACGGTGTTGCCACTGGCGGCGGCAAACGCCACCCCCGCCACCCGCTGCCCCTCCGGACATGCCGCCCCCAACTGGCGCATCAGCCCGAGCACGCTGCCGGCAAAGGCATCAGCGTCAAACTCGCACCACCCCGCCTGCGGATTCCGCAACCCGGTCGGCGCCGACACACTGGCCAAAACCCGCCCCGCCCCTGACAATAACACCCCCTTGACCGCACTGGTCCCCAAATCAAACCCCATCACCACCGATTGACTGTTGTTCTTCATGCTGTGTTTGTCTTGTTTCAGTAATGTGGGGGCGCCGCCCCCAAGCCCCTGCCAAAGGGACCCGTCCCTTTGGAATCCCCGAGACCTTCCATTTTGCGAGAGCCGGTGTCATACGCCGCTGGCAGCGACAATGCCAAATGCTTCAAGTGCTCTGCGGCGCATGGCACCGGCTCTCGCAAAATCGGGTGTCGGGATTCTCAAGGGACGGAGTTCCTTGAGCGGGGCCTGGGGCAGAGCCCCACATTATTGAAATAAAACAAAAATCTCCGGGTTAGAGTTGGGCCAGGGCGGTGTCCATGTGGTGGATGAGGGTGGTGACGGCGGCGGGGGTGGTGATAATGGGGAGCTTGGTCAGGGCGGCGGGCGGGCAATCGGCCTTGTAGGTTTGGGCGCTGACATCGATCCCCTTTGCGGACAACTGCTTGCAGAACGCCACCGTTTGTTCCGCCGTGGCAAAGAACAGCGTCGTGAGATGGCGCTGCCCTTCCACGGCGGTGATCAGCCGGGGATACTTGCGGCCGAGGTCGCGCACCGCGTTCTCGTACAGCTCGCCCAGGCCGCGGATATAGGGGCCGTTGGCGCGGGCGAACGCCATGGTGATGAGATAGGCCAGCGACGCCAGTTCCTCCTGGCCGTTGGTGACCAGCGCGCCGAACAGGTTCAGGTTGTCGAGATGCCCGGAAACCAGGATCTTGGACGCGCAGTACTGGCCGCCGGGGAATCCTTTGCCGACCGAGACAAAGTCCGGCTTCAGCCCGTACTCGCGGAACAGGAACAGTTCCGGCGACCACATGCAGGACTGGATCTCATCGACCAGGGTCGGAATGTCGTGCTGGTGGCAGAGCGCATGGGCTTCCTGGAGGAACGCCTCGGTGAGCCGGATGCCGCCGTAATTCATCAGGACCAGTTCATGCAGGAACCCGGCGATCTTGGTCGGGCCGTGGTCGAACTCCGCCACGGCGCGGCGGAAATCGGCGATGTCGTTGATCGCCACCGGCCGAACCCGGTAGATGCCGGCCGTTTCCAGGCGTGCGGCCAGTTCCGGCCACAGCCCGCGGAAGGTCTGGGTGAGAATGGTGGTGCCGTGATAATTGGCCTGGTTGCCGCCCTGGCGGTCAGCCATGACCAAAAACACCGGCGTGCGCCCACGGTACGGCGGCTCCGGCAGGGTGCGGTCCAGCTGGTAGAAACGGGCCAGCATCATTTTCAGCGCCGCCTCGCAGGCCAGGCTGCCGGTCTCGAGATTGATCACGCGGTTGAGCACGTGCGGCTCACGGGTGGCCAGCACGCGCGCCAGCCCGGCATCGTCGTCCACGGCAAGGCCGTTGGCGGTCCGGACCAGTTCACGTTCCAAACGGCGGGTGATGCAGCCGCGGGTGTTGTTGTGGGTGGCGTTGAGAATGCCCAGCCGCCCGGCCTGCTCCAGCAGGCGGTAGCCCGGAAACTGATGCCCGAGGGAGGCATGGTAGTGCTCGCTCTTGGCGGCCAGGTACAGCCGGCCATCCTCGCCGATCCGCAAAAACGCCAGGCCGGACAGCGGCGCCGCCGTGGCGTGGGTGGCCTTGGCAAACGCCGCGGTGGCCGCGCCGGGATCGGTCTGCGCCAGCGCGGGCGCCACGGCACACCCCAGCTCCGGCAACAACGCCTCCGCGCGCCGGAGGAACGACGGCGGACAAAACGCCACCCGCCGCGCCGCCAAACGCAGCAGCCGCGCCTCCGGCACCCCGGTCAGCCGCGCCTGCGCCCCACACACCGCCGCCACATACTCCCCCCCCAATAAATCTTCCAACGACCGCGTAATGTTTTTGGGATAATGCATCATGTTGTTGCTTTTAATGATGTGGGGCTCTGCCCCAAGCCCCGCTCAAGGAACTCCGTCCCTTGAGAATCCCGACAACCGATTTTGCGAGGGGCCGGTGCTGGGCGCCGTGCTGGCCAGGGGATTCAAAGGTCGTCGTGGCTGGCGGCGCACAGTACCGGCCCCTCGCAAAATGGAAGGTTTCGGGGATTCCAAAGGGACTGGTCCCTTTGGCAGGGGTCTGGGGGCGGCGCCCCCACATCACTTTCATATTGAAGATATCAGATGGTGGTTGTGGGGGTCCAGGGGGTGGCGGGGAGGTTATGGGCTTGGCCGACATTGAGATTGGTCAGGCGGCCCTGGTGTGTGTTCAGGCCGTCCACGATGGCGGGGGACTGGCGCAGGGCCTCGTCGAGGCCGTGGTCGGCGATCAGCAGGCCGTAGCGGTTGGTGACACTGGTCAGGGCGTAGGTCGAGCTGAGACTGACCGCGCCGGGCATGTTCGCCACACAATAATGCACCACGCCGTCGACCGTGAAAATCGGGTTCGTGTGCGTGGTCGGCCGGCTGGTTTCCAGGCAGCCGCCCTGGTCGATCGCGATGTCCACCACCACCGCCCCCTTTTTCATGGACTTCAGATCCTCGCGGCGGATCAGCCGGGGCGCCGTCGCCCCCGGAATGAGCACCGCCCCGATCACCAGGTCGGCCTCGGCAATCGCCTCGCGGATGTTGTACGGGTTCGAATACAGCGTCTTCACCGCGGACCCGAAAATGTCATCCAGCTCCGCCAGGCGGCGGGCGGAGATATCGAGAATGGTCACATCGGCGCCAATGCCCAGGGCCACCTTGCAGGCGTTGGTGCCGGCAATGCCGCCGCCAATGATCACCACCTTGCCCTTGCGGATGCCCGGCACGCCCCCCAGCAGAATGCCGCGGCCCCCGAACGACTTCTCCAGGTACTTGGCCCCCTCCTGCACGGCGAGCCGGCCGGCGATCTGCGACATCGGCACCAGCAGCGGCAGCGTGCCGTCGCGCTCCGTGACCGTCTCATACGCCACCCCGCTCACCCGCCGCTTCAACAGCGCCTCGGTCAGGCCGCGGTTGGCCGCCAAGTGCAGATAGGTGTACAGGATCTGGCCGTCGCGCAACAGGCCGTATTCCTCCGGCAACGGCTCCTTGACCTTGACGATCATCTCCGCCGCGGCAAACAAGGCCGGACGCTCCGCCAATGCACAACCGGCGGCGACGTATTCCGCATCCTCAAACCCGGAACCGCAACCGGCCCCCGGCTCCACCAACACGACGTGCCCATGGTCCACATACTCCCGCGCACTCATCGGCGTCATCGCCACCCGATACTCTTCCGTCTTGATCTCCTTGGGCAACCCGATCTTCATCGATTTCTCCTTAGGTTTTTCTGAAATCAAACAGGATGTGGGGGCGCCGCCCCCAAGCCCCTGCCAAAGGGACCTGTCCCTTTGGAATCCCCGAGACCGTCCATTTTGCGCAGGCCGGCACTGGGCGCCGCGGAGGGTTGTGATGGCGGGATTTGTCTCTGGCAGCGGCGCCCAGTGCCGGCCTGCGCAAAATCGGGTGGCGGGATTCTCAAGGGACGGAGTTCCTTGAGCGGGGCCTGGGGCAGAGCCCCACATCACGTTCATGCAAAAGCGTTTTATTCAGCGAGGACGAGTTCGATATTGAGGGCTTGGATACGGCGGCGCCAGTCGCGACTGAGGCCGGTATCGGAGACGATCACCTGGGCGGTGGCCAGTTCGGCCACGCGGGCGCGGCCGAACGTGCCGAACTTGGACGAATCGCAGAGAATGATCCGGCGCCGGCTGCGGGCGAGCACATCGCCCTCCATTTGGGCGATGCCCGGATTGATGCTGGAGATCCCGTGTTCCGCGTCCACCGCGAACACGCTCAGCATGCAGGTGTCCCAGAACAGGTTGCGGAGCGGGTCGAGTGACAGCCGGCCGTCGGTCTCGCGGGATTCGCGTTCGATCCGGCCGCCGAACAAGTCCACCGCGGCGGCGGTGTGTTCCGCCAGCAGCAGGGCGATCTCGGGCGAGTTCGTGCCGAACTCCAGGCGGCAGCCGGCGGGCAGGTGCAGCGCCACCGCGCGGCTGGTGCTGCCCGCATTAAGATAGACATTGCCGGTGGCCGGCAGTAGCGCGGCGGCGGCCCGGCCAATGGCGGTCTTCGCCTCCATATGTTCCTCGCGAATGGCCGAATAGGGGGGCGCGGGCACCGAGGCCCGGACCGGCACCGCGCCGCCATGGGTGCAGCGCACCACCCCCTCACCCTCCAGGGCGCGCAGATCGGCCCGGGCGGTGTTCGGAGTGATCCCGAACTCGCGGACCAGGTCGGTGACCTTCAGGGCTGGCCGTTGCCGGGCAAGCTCGATCAGGCGTTGGCGTCGTTCCGCGGCAAGCATGTTGACTCGCTCCCTTTGCTCAAGTTCAAAACTCACCATAACGCAATTTTACGCAATTACCAGTCGTGCCCCGAAAAATGCCGGAGCCATCCCTTGCGGATTCCGCAGGCGAAAGCATGCAGTGGAAATGCGGTGAGAATCATCACCTTGCCTTTGGGCGCTGGAAGCGTCTCCCCATGGCGCACGGTGGAGGCGGCTCCGCCGCCAACCAATATCGCAATCGGATGATGGAGGGCACCGTCACCTGTTGTCCGGTGATGCATTCCCGTGACTCCCCGGCACGCCCCACCACGGGCGACACGCCCGTGCCTACAGGAATGAAACCGTCCGCCTTCCTGTAGGAGCGTGGTTGCACCACGCTCGGCGACCCGCCGCAACGCGCCCGTGGCGAGTGGCATTGACGATTGAGCCCTGAAGGGGCGTTATCATGAAACTGGCTTTCAGTTCTCGCTTGCCCACACCATGGCCCACAAATGATTTGCATTGAACTACAATTGCTATATATTTGCTTTGTAAACATGAAATGGAGCCGCCATGATTCGCCGCGACGGACAGCTGAAATACAAGCAGATCCACGAGGAGCTGGAACGCTTCATCGCCAAAGCCAAGCCCGGCGAGAAGCTCCCGCCCGAGCGCGAGCTGGCCAAGGATTTCGGCTGCAACGTGCTGACCGTCCGGAAAGCCCTGGCGCCGCTGGTCGCCCGCGGCCAGGTCGTCCGCCGGACCGGCAGCGGTTCCTTTGTGGCGGCCCTGCACGACGACGACGGCAACGGCGCCGCCCGGGATGTGAACACCATCGGCATGCTCATCCATTCCCGGGCCGACGCCTATGCCATGAGCATGGTGAAAGCCATCAGTGAAGCGGCCGCCCAACAGGCGGTCAAGTTGCGCGTCGCCAGCGCCGACGGCTTTGGCGAACCGGCGATGCAGGCGGCCCGCCTCCTGGCCCAGGAAGGTTGCTCGGCGTTGATCATTCCGTGGGCGCCGTATCGGGAAATCTCGGAACTCGCCATTTTTGCCGGCAAATGCCCACTGCCCTTCACGTTGCCCGCCCTTATCCCCGGTTTTGAGCGGAATTGTTTTGAAACGCCTGAGGTCACTGGACTGGGCACCATCATGGGAACCCGGGCCGTCTGCGAATACCTGAGACTGCTGGGGGGGCGCCGCATCGCCCTGCTGGGGCCGGACACCAAGGGTGACTTCGCGATGAGCGAGAAGCTCGTGGCCTATTCGGAGTTTGTCTTCAAAAACGACTTGGACAACCTGGCGGCCCTGGTCGGCCCCACCGCGGAAGCCATGGATGCCCTGGCAACCAAATGGGCGGCCCATCAGGGGAACCTTTCCATCCTGTGCTACGACGATGTCCACGCGACCCGGTTCATGACCGCCATGCACAAGCTCGGCCTCTCCGCCCCCGGTGATTTCCGGATCGTGGGCTGCAACGACACGCGCGAGGCGGCCTTCGCCGACCCGCCCCTGACCAGCCTCCGGGGCGATTACGCCCATCTCGGCGACATCACGGTGCGCTGTGCCCGGGCGGCGGCCAGGGGCCAGGAGTGGCATTCGACGACCCCCGCCCCCAACACCCTGGTCATCCGCGAGTCCTGCGGTGGCGCAACTCGGCTTGACTCGAAGTTGAAAGAGGCATTGAAAGCGTTTGTCATCACCAGGGAAACCGCCCCCCCCATCTCCCCCAACCGCCCCCAAATGCTTCACACCCCAAAGGAGAACCAGCAGTTATGACCTACGCCTAACGGTTCATAGCCACGACTTCAAAATGAAATCTTACTGAAACCATGCAAGGGAGACAAACAATGAAAAAGCAAATGATGATGATGTTGTTGGCGATCACGGGGCTGGGCGCGCTGCTGACGGAGAGCCAGGGTGCCATGCTGCCTGCGGGAACGTATCTGGATCGCATGACCTCGGCGACCGGCACGAGCGCCTGGTATGCCGCTCAAGCCACCCCCGGATTCGATAATGAAGCTGTTGCGGTGAACGACCCGCGAGATCCGGCCACAACCGTTATGAACTATGGGGCCTCATCCTACTGGTTTGAGTACAAGGCCGTGCCAGGCGAGACATTTAACTACATGGACGTGTGCCTGGCGATCCATGATGTTTCTGGTTACGGAGCTTTCAATGGTATTGCCTTGTCGTATAGCGCGGATGGGGTGACGTATACGGACATGGCCCCAACAGTGTCCCAAACCTATGTCAACGCCGGTGGTGGTTGGAGCCTCTATGGGCGGCAGTACAACTTACAGGGAATGGATGCGACCTATGTCAAGATAATCAAGTATGCCAATCCCTTTGAGACTTGGTCAACCGAAATCAGTTCGGTCTATCTGGAGGTGGTGCCCGAGCCGGCGTCCCTGATGCTCCTGGCCTTGGGCGGGTTAGGCTGCCTGCGCCGCCCGCGCCGTTGAGACGATTGGGATAAAAGGCCGGTCCGCCCTTGACTCGCCTCAAGGGCGGGCCTCCCGGCGACCATCCGTGAGCCCCGCGTAGAGAACCGACGTCCTATTGAAGACCATAAGGTGGTTCCATGAAAGATGGAAGCAAGTTCACGTTGATCGAGTTACTGGTCGTCATCGCCATCATCGCGATCCTCGCGGCCCTGCTGCTGCCGGCCCTGGGCTCCGCCAAGGAAATGGGCAAAAGCGCGGACTGCGTGTCCAAGCTCAAACAACTCGGCCTCTGCTACAGTCTTTACGAGTCCGACTACAATGAGATGCGGCCGCCGGTTGGCCGCAGCGACTTTGACACCTGGCACGTGCGGCTCGCGCCTTATTATGGGTACTCCGGCGACGCCAATGTCGCGTCGTACGATCAGTTATACGCCGTCTGGTCATTCCTCTGGAGCCGGAAATATCTCGTCTGCGGCACGGCGGTCGCCATCCATCCGGTACCCGCCGGCGCGAGCACCCATGGCGCCAACTTGCGGTTTGGCGTGGATCTCGATGATCCTTCGTCGTCCTGGAAATCGTTTTCAAGAAAAATGTCGAGCTTCCCCATGCCTTCCAGGATCTGCCAGGCGAGCGACGGGATGTGGTACATCACCGGTGGGTATTACCCGGTGCATCTCGGCATTGAAGTCTATGACCCCTCTTCCTACCAATGGGGAACGCATCGGGGGTTGCGCCAAATAACCAACACCCTCTTTTTGGATGGCCACGTCCAGGCGCATGAGGCGCTAAAAACCCCACAGCCGGGCACGCCGGAGGGAAACACCTTTTGGTACGGCAAGAATTAAACCGCGAGGTTCGACAGCGATTCCACCGCCATGGGAACGGGCGGCATCCTTATTCCCCCCTTCTAAAAAATGCATTTGCGCCGCATAAGTAAGCCACCGATGAGAACACGAACCAGTTTCACGCTTATTGAACTGCTGGTCGTCATCGCCATCATCGCGATATTGGCGTCGATCCTGCTTCCTGCCCTGGGACAGGCGAAAGACAAGGCCAAGAAGATCAATTGCGCGGTGAATCTGAAGACGCAGATTGCCGCCTGCCTCATGTATGAGGACGACTATTCCCGAATCCCGCAGGTGGACACCGAAGACGGCACCTATCGAAGTTGGTGCGATTTCCTGTCCGCCTATATGGGCGGGAAATTGCCGGACACGCAGGGCGCGTGGCTGCGAAACGGCAAACCGTATCCGGTTTTCAAGTGCCCGGCCCAAAGCGCCGAGAACAACTATTACACCCAGAATTACGGGATGAACATCTATTTTTCCATGTTTACCGCCTGGGCCGGCTTCGACGTCGCATCGTACGCCAAGGCGCGGATATCCCTGCTCTACCGGCCCGTTGAAACCAGCGTCATTGCCGACACCAGTCCCGCCTCCTACGACGGCGTCAATACCATTCCGATGCATTACGAATTGGGGTGGGAGGATCAGTGTTACCGGTTTCCCCGGCACAATCTGCGGATCAACGTCGCCTACGGCGACGGCCATGTCGGCGACGTGCTTGCCGGCCCGCTGGGAGTCGGGTTCCGTTATACCGCTCCGCCGTGGAACGCGTTCTGGGGCGCCCGCGCAAACGACTGAAACTGACAAGGAAAATCGCCATGCGCAAGTGTTGGTTCTTGATGCTGTTGGGAACGGCCGTCACGGCGGCGGAAATCGCCCCGCTGCCCGCCGGAACGGGATTCCGCTGTGACGGGCAAGCGGGTGAATTTCAGCTTGTGTCCGTGGGATTCCCCCCACAGACAATTACCCCGGAAATGATTGCCGTGAAAGAGGCCGCCGGATCGGACGGCGGCGGCACGCTGTTGCAAACGCCGCACGGCCGGTACCGTTTTACCCGGACGGTGGAATTGAACGCGGATTCGGTACGGTTCCAAGGCCGAATTGTTCCGGACACGAGCGGCGTTCCAGACGCGAAGCTCGAATTCCGGCTTCTGCTGCCGGTCGCCGACACCGCCGAATCGCCGCTTTGGATCGATGGAAAACGCTATGGGTTCCCCCGCGACTTCACGCCGGGAACGTCACAGCGCCTGGTCAAGGATGCCGGTGAAATCGTCGTGCCGCGGCCGAACGGCCTGTTGGTGTTCACCGGTAAGTTCGACGTCGTTTTCCAGGACAACCGCAAATGGCAACAGCCGGTTCTGGAACTGCGCCTGGGCGCGGTGGATACGGCCGAGGCCGGCGCGCTGGGTTTCAGCCTGGTCTTTGAGCCGTATCAAGACACCCCGCTGCCGCTGGCCAAGTGCGCCAACATGGGGTTCCGCGACGAGGTCGCCGACGATGGCATGGGTGGCTGGACCGATCAGGGCCCCAGCAACGACTTGCGCATGTTTCCGGTCGGCCGGCAGCGGTTTTGCAATGTGACCTTCGACATTGTCGATCCGGTGGCCAACGGCGGAAAGGCCTGCCTTGGCATGGCCGGTCCGGAACGGCCGTCTTTCCTGAAAACGGCGGAACTGATGCCGCCCTCCCCCGTAACCGCGAGGTTTCTCCACCTCGTCACCGGAACCGCGTGGCCGAAAATAGAGGACGCCGGAACCGTGACCGTCGAATATGCAGACGGCAGGACGCCGCCAACGGTACAAACGATCCGCAACGGCGTCCATACCGGCAATTTCTGGGCCTGCGCCTGGTTGCCGGAAGGCGTGATGGGCTGGAAAGGAAAGAATTTCTATACCGACATCGCGCTTTACCAGACGGCGATTCCACTTAAGCACGCGCCCGTGAAGCGGATTTCGATCCAGTCTTCGGGCAAGCAGGTCTGGATGATCGCCGCCGCGTCACTGAGCAATCGTCCGCTCGCGGGAATCGATGCCGACTCAAACACGATTGTCGCCGATGGCGTCAACTGGAAGGAACTGCGGTCGACCATGGACATGGTTCCCGGCGGCATCCTTGATTTTCACCGACCGGAGGAGGCGCCGGCGGGCAAACACGGGTTCCTGCGGGTCGCGGGCGACCACTTCGAGTTCGAGAAACGCCCCGGTGAGCCGGTGCGCTTCTATGGCGCAAACGTCTGCTTTTACGGCTGTTTTATGAGCCGTGGCGATGCCGACCGCATGGCCGACCACCTGGCGTGGTGCGGTTACAATGCCGTCCGGCTGCATCACTTTGACGAATTACTGACGCTCAACCAAAAACATTCCACGGATTTCGATCCGGCGCGGCTCGACGAACTAGACTACCTGGTCGCCGCGCTGAAGCAACGCGGAGTGTACATCACGCTGGATTTCTTCACGTTGCGTCCATTGCCCCAAGCGGAACTGAGCGGGGTGAAGGTTTCACAGATCCGGGATGAGGTCAAGCTGCTGACTTACGTCAATGCCTCCGTGCGCGACAACATGTACACCTTTGCCGCCAAACTGATGAACCATGTCAATCCCTATACCGGACTGGCGTGGAAGGACGAACCGGCCATCACACACGTCAGCCTGCTGAACGAAAATACGCTCTTTGACCTGCTGAACCTTTTTCCGGAAGCCAAACGGCAGTACGAACAGGCGTTCCGGGAGTCCCCCGCCGGCCAAAAGCGTTATGCCTCGGCCGGGGACGAAGAGCGAGCGCGCCGGACTTTTTACACGGAGATTTTTCAGAAGGGTTTCCAGGATTTCCGGAACTATTTGCGCAAACTCGGCGTCCGGGTTCCCTTGACGGATTTCAACTGCGGCAACACCGGGCTGGTGTATCCGATCCGCGAAACCCGCGACTACGTTGACAACCATTTCTATTTCGACCACCCGGTTTTTCTCGGGAACAACTGGGGGCTGCCCTACCAGATTTCCAACCGGAGTTCCATGGATTCGCTGATTGAGCCACTGACCGAAACCGCCTCGTCACGGATCTTCGGCAAGCCTTTCACCGTCACCGAATGGAACTTCTGTTTCCCCAACAGTTACGCGGTCGAAGGCGCCTTCCTGACCGGCGCGTATGCGGCGCTTCAGGATTGGAGCGGCCTTTACCGTTTCGTCTACACCGACAAAAACGACAACATCACCGGCGCGGGCGCGTTCGAGCTGACGATGTTCGATGTCGTGGACGATCCCGTCCGCCTCCTTTCCGAGCGCGCGGGAGTGTGCTTCTTCCGGCGTGGCGACGTCCGTGCCGCGACGCCCTGTTTCCCCACCGCCATCAGCCGCGATCTCGCGGCATTGCCGGATGCGGATTTCCGCATGGGCGACTCCGCCCGGCTGGGAATGTTCCTGGGCCGGATCGGCGCCACGGTCGGCACCGCCACCTCCGCCGTGCCGCTCAACAGCGCCACCGTGACGCCGCTCGATTCCGGCATGGCCGCTCGCCAATGGCCGGTGCCCGTGTTGAGCAAGACGCCGACCGGCAAGGCGTTCCTGGCGGCGTTGGCGGAAAAAAGCGGTCTTGGCGAACGATGTTTCCAACCCAATCCGTTCCTCCTTGTTTCCGCCACCGGAGAGCTTGCACTTGAGCCCGACGCGGAAAAATTCACCGTGGCCACGCCGTACAGCGAAGGCGTGCTGCTGAAAACCAGGGGCGCGGCGGACCTGCCGTTCCTCCGGATTGCCAACCGGGACGGCTTCGCCGCCTTCCTCGCCGCCGCCACCGATGGAAAACCGCTACTGGAGTCGAAACGCATTCTGCTGCTGCATCTGACCGAGTCGAAAAACAGCGGCATGGTTTTTTCCGAGAGCCGCCGGCAAGTGGTCGACAAGTTGGGCAAGGTTCCCGTGCTGATCCGGCGCGGCAACGCCGAAGTGACCTTGAAGCGGCCGCTCGCCGGCTTCCACCTCTATGCCGTGGACCTGACTGGCAAGAGGACGTTCGAGGTGCCGCTGAAAACCGCCGGCGCGAACCGCGTGTTCGACGCCGACACCTTCGCCGCCCATGGTGTCACGCTGGCGTACGAACTGGTTGAGGATGGAAACCGTTAAGATGAAAACCGCGTTCTATCCGTTAAAAGACGTTCGTTTGCTTAACGGGCCTTTGTCCCGAATTGCCAAGTCCCATGCCCGCTATCTGCTGGATGAGATCCGGCCGGACCGGTTGTTGGCGCCGTTCTTGGAACAGGCTGGATTGGCGCCGCGCCAGGAACGGTATCGGGGCTGGGAACTGTCAAGCCTGGCCGGGCATTCCCTCGGCCATTACCTTTCCGCGGTTTCGTTGCTGTACGCTTCAACCCGGAACGCCAAAGCGAAACAACGCGCCGAATACATGGTCGCCGAACTCGCCCGCTGCCAAAACGCCAATGGCGACGGGTACGTCATGCCGATGCCCAAAGCCGGGTTTGTCGATCTGTCAGCCGGAAAAATCGATGTCCAGCCGTTTATGCTGAACGGGTTGTGGGCCCCATACTATGTGGTCCACAAAGTCTTGGCCGGACTGCGGGAGGCTTACCGCCATGCCAACATTGCCCAAGCCGCCGCCGTGGCGGAACCGTTGGCCGGTTTTTTCATCCGCCAAGTGGAACGCCTGGATGACGCCCAAGTCAGGCAAATGCTGATTTGCGAGCACGGCGGCATCTATGAAATTCTGCTGGACTGGTGCGATCTTCTGCGCCGGCTGGATTGGCTGCCGGTGGTCCGGCGCGCGTTTTACGACGCCGCGAGCCTCGATCCCTTGACGGCTCGCGAGGACCGCCTGAACGGCAAACATTGCAACACCTTGATTCCAAAAGTGCTGGGGCTTGCCAAAAACCACGAACTCTCCGGCGACCCCGGCGCTGCCGCGGCGGCCGAGTTTTTCTTCCGGCGCGTCACCACGTTCCGCAGTTTCGTAAACGGCTCCTTCGGGGACAGCGAGCACTTTTTCCCCATCGGCCGGGAAGCGAAACACTTAACCCCGTGGACCGGCGAAGGTTGCAATACCTACAATCTATTGAAGTTGGCTGGGCGCCTGTTCCAATGGCGGGCGCGAAGCGGGATCATCGATTACGTGGAACGCACCCTGATCAATCATGTCGCCGCCAACATCGGCCGCCGCGGCGGCGAATTCGGCTACTTCCTTGGGCTTGGCAGTTTGGGGCACAAGGTCTTTTCGCCCCCCCAGCAGGGCTGGTGGTGCTGCGTCGGCACCGGCATGGAGAACCCGGCGCGGTACGGCGAAATGATCTATTCCACGCTCCCGGACGGCATCGCCGTCAACTTGTATTTCGCGTCCCGGCTGAAGGCGGAAAAGTGGGGATTGACGCTGACCAACCGCAGTCAATTCCCGCTTGGCGAAGAGGCGTTTTTTACGTTGTCCCTGAAAACGGCGGCATGTTTGACGCTGGCCTTCCGCAAACCAGCCTGGTGCGACCGGATGACCGTGGCCGTCAACGGCGCCCCGGCGACACCGGAACTGCGGAATGGGTATTTCATTCTGAACCGCCGCTGGCAGGACGGCGACGCCATTAACATCGCCATGCCGTTTGTCCTGAAAGCCGTTCCCTTACGCGGGAATAAAAACATCGCCATAACTTATGGCCCGCTGTTGCTGTCCGGCATTGTCCCGCTGCCCAAAGACCAGATCAATGAAGCAAAAGTGCGCATGGAAGGGCATCTCGACGCGCGAGGAAAAATGGACGGGATTCCACCGGTCATTGCCACCGGCAGCACGGAAACCTTCTTGAAAAGTCTGGTTCCGCTACGCCCATTCGGGTGGTTTCGTTCCCGCGACATGATCAAACCGCACGACTTGACGTTCAAACCATTTATTTCGGTATACGAGGAATACTACGTCGTCTATTTTCCGGTCATGACCGCCGAAAGCTGGCGGCGGCGGAAACGCCGTTTTGCCCTGGTGGCGGAACGGCAGCGCTTGAACCGGTTGCGGCGGCTTGACGAAGTACATCCGGGATTTCAGCAATCGGAGGTCGAGCATCGGTTTGCGGGGGAGAAAACCGATACGGGAGAAAGCCTGTTTCGCAAATGGCGGCGGGCACAGCCCGGCGGTTATTTCAGCTATACCCTGAAATGCGCCCCCGGCCTTCCGCTGGAATTGATCGTCACCACCTATGGCGGCGAATGGGCCGACCACCAGGCAACCATCTTATTGGACGGCGTTAAGATTGCCGAGTTGCACCCGGACAATTCGCAGCCGGGCGAATGGGTGAACACCGGTTTTCCGGTGCCGGCTGACCTGCTGGCGGGGAAATCGCATGGCGAATTCAGGTTCGCGGCCAGTTCAGAACTGGATACCGGACGTATCTTCGGCATCGAATTAAGAAAGACCGCCCCGCCACCCCAACTCCACTCTCAGGAACAGACAGGCTAGACATGACCCGCCAACAGAATCCGTCACCTACATCCCCCCGCCACCCATGACAACGTTCTAATCATCGCATTCCTTGAACGGTACCTGGCGGTTGACATACGGACCGCAGGCCGCACGGGTCGCGACCATGTCACAGCCGGAGATCCCGGCAGAGTGGCCGTCGATCCCCGCCCAAGTGCCTGGCAATGTGGAACTCGACCTGATCGCGGCGGGACAACTTCCTGCCAACCTGGATCAGGGCAACCGGATTTATGAGGCGCAACAGTACGAGGCCCACCAGTGGTGGTACCGCCGCGAGTTTTCCGCCCCGCAGTTGCAGGCCGGACAACGGCTGTTCCTGACGTTTGCCGGACTGGACACTTTGGGCACGGTCTGGCTGAACGGCCACAAACTAGGCTCCACCGCCAACATGCTGACCGAACACCGGTTCGACGTCACGGACACGGTATGCGCCGACCGCAACACGTTGGTAGTGGGCATTGACTCCGCCGTGCTTGAAGGGCGCCGTCATGTGGCCGCGCCCGGCGAGTACGCCAACGCCATCAACTGGGAATCCCTGACCGTCCGCAAGGCGCCGCACATGTACGGCTGGGACATCCTGCCACGGCTGGTTTCCGCCGGCCTGTGGCGGAACGTGGCACTGGAAGTGGCCGAACCAACCCGCTGGAACGCATTTTATCTTGGCACACGGGCGCTGGACACGACAACGGGCACGGCCACCATTTGGCTGGAATGGGATTTTACCACCAACCGCATGGCACTGGATGACCTCACGGTGATCTTCACTCTGCGGCAAGGGAACAAGCCCGCCCACCATTCGGTGCATCCCGCGCTGGGCACGCACGGACGCATCCTGCTGGATTTGAAAGGAATCGAACCCTGGTGGCCCCGCGGTTACGGCGCAGCGGCGTTGTATGACGCAACCCTGGAACTGCAGGACACTGCCGGCATGGTGCTGGCAACCGCCACCTGGCGCACGGGTTTTCGCACCGTCGAACTGCGGCGGACCGAAGTTACCGCTCGGGAGGCGCCAGGGGAATTTCTGTTTGTCGTCAACGGCGAACCGGTCTTCATCAAGGGCACCAACTGGGTGCCGCTGGACGCCTTGCACAGCCGCGACCCGCAGCACTTGGCCGGGGCCACGGCGATGCTGGTTGACCTCAACTGCAACATGATCCGTTGCTGGGGCGGCAACGTCTATGAGGATCATGCCTTCTTCGACTTCTGTGACGCGGCGGGCATCCTGGTCTGGCAGGACTTCGCGCTGGCCTGCGCCATCTACCCCCAGACGCCGGAATTTGCCGCCGTCATGCGCCAGGAGGCGGAGGCGGTCATCGGCAAATTGCGCAACCACCCCAGTCTGGCGCTATGGGCCGGCAACAACGAGATCGACGAGGCACACCGCTGGTCGCAGAACGGGCTTGACCCGAACCTCCACGACCGCCTTAGCCGCGAGGTGCTGGCCGCTGCCGTCCGCCGTCACGATCCGCTACGCCCCTACCTGCCCAGTTCCCCCTATCTCAGCCCCGAGTTTTTCCGGCACGGCGGCGGCGAACACTTAAAAACGGAGGATCACCTATGGGGGCCGCGTGACGATTTCAAGGGCGCGTTTTACCGAAATTCCAGCGCCCATTTCGTCAGCGAAATCGGCTACCATGGCTGCCCCGACCGCGCCAGCCTGGAACAGATGATGGATCCGGCATTCCTTTGGCCGTGGCAGGACAACGACCAGTGGTTGACCCGCGCGGTGCGCGGCAAACCGCGGGAGACGGCCTTCAATTTCCGCATTCCCCTGATGAGCAAACAGATCAAAGTCTTGTTCGACACCGTCCCCAACGATCTGGACGACTACATCCTGGCCTCGCAAATCTCCCAGGCCGAAGCGCTCAAATATTTCCTCGAATGGGCGCGCCTGGGCAAGTGGCGGCGCACCGGCATGCTGTGGTGGAACTTGCGCGACGGCTGGCCGGTCATCTCCGACGCCATCGTGGATTATTACGGCCGCAAGAAACTGGCCTACGGCTACCTCCGGCGCATCCAGGCCGACCTTTGCGCCATCTGCGCCGACCCCATCGCCGGTCGGCAGGAAATCGTGCTGGTGAACGACACCCTGGCGCCGGTCGCCGGCACGGTGACCGTGCGTGACTTGGACAGCGGCCACCCCCTGCTCGATACCACCTTCGCCGCGCCCGCCAACGGCCGGACCACCGCCGGCACGGTTGCGGAGTCCGCACAACCGGCCTGCTATCTGCTGGAATGGACGGCCGGCGGCCACACCCGCCGCAACCATTATCTGGCCGGGCCACGCCCCTTTTCCCTGCCGCAATACCGCCGCTGGCTGACGTTGCTGGATGACTGAACTCGCGACCGAAGGCCACAACGGCAAGACCGCGCACAGCCGGCAAGCCCGTCTTCGTTAGCGTTGCGCCCTTCTGTTTAAAACCGAATCATGAAGGCACCGTCACCTGTTGTCGTTGTCCCGTAATGTCTTCCGGGAACGCTTCCGGACGCGCCCGTGGCGATCAGGTCAAGCCCGCTTTCCGAGCGCCAACGGCGCGCCTTCATACCAGCCTGAGGCAGCGCCCCAGGAAAGGCGGCATTGACGGTTGAGCCCTGAAGGGGCGTTTCATGACACGGGCCTTTGGCCCTGCCTGAAATTCTGATCAAAGCACACTGAACAGCCTTAATGCTGTGATAGGCTGAAACCAAACATGCCATGGCAAACATCATGATCCCCATTACGCAATAACGCCCAATGGCAACTTTTCCGCTTCGCCGGTATAGTGTTTCGCCTTAGTCAGGCTGCGTCAGAAGCTGATACCGTTATGGTCAACTGAAAAAAGGGGGAGGCTTTCTGTTGGTTACCCAAAAAATCAGGCATTGGCTGTTCCGGCATCCAGAGCGCCGTTTTCCGTTTCAGAAACCGCCCCTGCGGGTTGCCGCACAGGGGGTGGATGAACGACTCGAAGAAGAGATGGGCACATTTTCCTTGTTTGTTGCCGCCTTGATGATTGCACCGCTGGCATTTGTCGTCCTCGTACTTGTCGAAGTATTCAAAAATGGCATGAACGCGGGCATTTCATCCGCCATCACTTATCTGGTCGCGTGGCTTGTCTTGGCCGTCTTCTTCCTGCCTTTTATTTGGAGAAAAGTGCGGGCCATGCGTGACCTGCACTTGGGCCTTATGGCCGAACGCCTCATCGGGCAGACCTTGGAGCAAACCCGCGCCTGGAACTGCGCGGTCTTTCATGACCTTGTCATTGACGGCGCCAGCGGCCGGTTCAACATCGACCATCTGGTTATTGGCGACCGCGGAATTTTCGTCATCGAGACCAAAGGACGTTCCAAACCGCGCAAAGGGGAACCGCGCGTAAAATTTGATGGTAACCGCCTGACCTTTGCAGACGGTTTGATAACGGAAGACCCCCTCCGCCAGGCAGCCGCCAATGTGCAATGGGTTCGACACCGCCTGTTCCAGCTTGTTCGGGAAAAGCCCAGCCCCGCCTGCCGGCTGACCGACGAACTACAACTTCCGGTCATACCGGTCGTTGCCTACCCCGGCTGGTACGTGGACTTCAGCGAAGCCAAGGCGTGTGGCAGCAAGACACTGGTGACCAATGAAAACCTATTGCTCGGCTGCCTCCAAAGTTGTCCACCGGTTTTGACAAAAGAAGAAACCACCGAATTGATCGAGGTTCTGGACGCCAGCTTGAGGAAACAACGCAAACATTTGGTGGAAAACCCGCAGCACCGGGGGTGCTTTCTTGGCATATAAAATGAACCGCATGCATGCAATCTGGACCGTGGCACTGGGGTGTGCCCTGGCGGTGTTCGCCCCGGTGGCGCATGCCGTGACGCGGACGCTCGTCGTCGACGACGCGACGGGAACGGTGCTCTGCCGTGACGGTGACTGCGCGGCGCGCGTTTCGCCCTGCTCGACCTTTAAGATCCCGCTGGCCCTGATGGCGGCGGACGCCGGGATCATCACCGGACCCCATGCGCCACGCCTGCCGTACCTGCCGCACTATTCCGCGGTCATGCCGGCGCACCAGGCCGACACCGACCCCACCTCGTGGATGCTGAATTCCGTGGTGTGGTACTCGCAGCAATTGACGCCGCGCCTGGGCGAAGCGGCGTTTGCGCGGTATGTGGTCCTGTTCGCCTACGGCAACCAGGACGTGTCCGGCGATGCCGGCCAGCACAACGGCCTGACCCAGGCATGGCTGGGGTCGTCGCTGCTGATCTCGCCCGACGAGCAGGTCGCCTTCTTGCGCAAGGTGCTCGGGCATCAGTTGCCGCTCAAGCCCCAGGCCGGGGTGCTGCTGGAGCAGATCGTGCCGGTCTATCCAGCCGCCGGCGGCTGGACGGTGCATGGAAAAAGCGGCAGCGGTTTCCGCCGCGACGCCGCGGAGAACACCGCGCCCCCCCGCAAGCTCGGCTGGTTTGTCGGCTGGGCGGAGAAAGACGGGCGGCGCCTGGTCTTTGCCCGGCTGATCCTGGATGAAACGGAAATCGCCGCCTGGGGCGGCGTGCGCGCCCGGGAGAGCCTGCTGCAAGACCTTTCCCGCCTGGCGGCAGGGAAGCAATAGGCCGCCCCGGCCTGCTCCCCGGCGCCCCATCACGGGCGACCCGCCCGTGCCTACAGGAACGAAGATAGCCGCCTTCCTGTAGGAGCGTGGTTGCACCACGCTCGGCGCCCCGCCCCGCACCGCGCCCCGGCCTGCTACGCCGGTGGCCCCGATGTATTGCGATAGCATGAAAACAAACGTTCAACATTGAACACTCAACGTCCAACGTTGAATCATCCACGTTGGATGTTGAACGTTGAATGTTGAACGTTGAATGTTCAATGTTCGGTTCGAATGTTCGAGCGCGAGCGCCGCTGCGCTGAGCGCGAAGGGCCGGCGGTGGCTTTTTTCGCGCTCGCTCAACGGTTTTGTTGCCGGCGGCGTTTTCGCCGGTACGTTGTTGCCGTTATGGATGCCAAGACACTTCCGCCGGTCATCGCCGGCCATGAACCGGTTCTCCACGCCCAGGCACACTCCCCCGGCTGTGCCCAATGCCGCGCCGCCGTGCCGGCCGGCGCCCTGGTCCGGCCGGCGGCGAACCGGGGCGTGCTGTGCCTGGAGTGCGCGGATCTTGGCGGCCTGGAGTTTCTGCCGTCCGGCGACGTCACCCGGCGGGCGCAGCAACACTCCCGGCGCTGGGCGCCGGTGGTGGAGTGGAACCGCCGCCGCAAGCGCTACGAGCGCCGGGGCACCCTGGTCGAACCCGCCGCCCTGCGGCAGGCGGTTGCCGCCTGTGCCGCCGATGCCGGCCGCCGGGAAGCCAAGCGCCAAGCCGACGGACACCGGCGGGAACGGGAGGAACTCCGCTACCGTGCGGAGTTCGCCCAAATGATCCAAAAATTGTTCCCCGGCGCCCCCGACGACGTGGCCGGGGAAGTGGCCGCCCATGCCTGTGAGAAATCCAGCGGCCGGGTCGGCCGCTGCGCCGCCGCCAAGGATTTCTCGGAAAAGGCCGTCACCCTGGCCGTCGTCGCCCATGTCCGCCACTTGGAAACCAGCTACGACCGCCTGCTGGCCATGGGCTACAGCCGGGAGCGGGCGCGCGAGCGCATCCGTGAACGGCTGCAGGACGTCCTGGCCGCCTGGCGCCGCCGGCCGGCGGCCCCGCGTTCCCCCGCCGCCCCGCCGCCGCTGCCCCCCCTGTCCACCGGCAACGCCACAGGCCGGCCACCCGCCGCCCCGCCGCCGTTTTTCTTGGAATAACACGGCGCGCCGTCATCCACCCCACATGCCACCCAACGTTTTTGTCGGGGTCGGTATCGGCATCGGTATCGGTATCGAAAAAAACTCTCCGCCCCTTAACTCATCAAACCCCCAAGGCCAGTCGATCCCGATTCCGATACCGATTCCGATACCGACAACCATGTCATCACGCCGCCCCATAGGTGTACCGGCACGTCTCCAACAGCACCCGCGCCCGGCATGTCATCCCCCCCACATGCCACCCAACGTTTTTATCGGGGTCGGTATCGGCATCGGTATCGGTATCGGTATCGAAAAAACTCGCCGCCCCCTCGCTCATCAACCCCCCAAGGCCAATCGATCCCGATTCCGATCCCGATTCCGATACCGACAATCATGTCATCACGCCGCCCCATAGGTGTACCGGCACGTCTCCAACAGCACCCACGCCACCCCCCGGTCAAAGCGGCCCATCCACCCACCGTCCGCCTGGCCGCCCAATGAGGTTGATTGTCCCCTGGGTTGCCTCTATATTTATTTCATGGGTAGGTGGCAAAAGTTGATCGACCAGATCCTTTGCGGACACAATGACGCCAATGTGTCCTTCAACGACCTCTGCTCCCTGCTGGAACGGTTGGGATTTGTCCGCCGAACGCGTGGCAGCCATCAGGTGTTTCGAAGGCCGGGCGTCGTGGAACTGATCAATCTTCAAGAAGACGGCTCCAAAGCCAAACCGTATCAAGTCCGGCAGGTTCGCGATATCATCATTTGCTACCATTTACGTGACAAGGGCTAGACCTATGGACCGGTACGAAATCATTATCTATTACAGTCACGTGGACGAAGCCTATATCGCCGAGATCCCCGAACTTCCCGGTTGCTCGGCGCATGGTGCGACCTACGAAGCCGCCCTGGCCAACGTCCGCAACGCCATGGCCCTGTGGCTGGATACCGCCAAAGAGTTTGGCGATCCCATCCCGGCCCCCAAAAACCGGCGTCTGGCCTTTGCTTGACAGGAGTGGAAGCGCCCGCTTCCTGTAAGCACATGGTTGCCCCACGCCCGGCATCAGGCCGGGCCAGGAAACGGAGCGGCCGAGAAGTCGCTGACCAGCGCCGTGTAGTTGCCCTTGTGCCCCGCCGCCACCTCCTCAGCGGTGTGGAACGCCGCCCCATAGGTGTACCGGCACGTCTCCAACAGCACCCGCGCCAACCCCCGGTCAAAGCTGCCCATCATTCCACCTCCCGCCTGGCCGCCGCCGCGCGCCGCGCCCGGCATGTCATCCATCCCACACACGCACACCAACGACCATTAAACACGCATTAATTACGAAGCTACGCCTCAACTTATCTCCATTATTTCACAAGATGTGCCTGATTGCGGAGGTGTGACCCCCATTTTTCGGCACATCACACCGTAGGTTATAAAGAAATTGAACTTCCGGTTTTTTTTGCGGATAAATTTTAAGCGTAAACGGCATCCCCTTAGCCCATTTTCCCCCCATAAATACCCGCTATTTTTTGGATTTTCCCGCACGGTGGTTTGTTGCTATCTTATTGAAAAAGCGCCATTATCTCGTGAGCTGGAATGAACCCACCCATGAAACCGGGAACCTCCTTTAAAATTTGCATATTATGTAAAACTAGTTTATTATTAAAAACGGCGGCTTCCCGTTGTCTTGCTTGGGGGTGCGTACGGCAATTGCGCCTAGACAACAATATTGTATTGGGCTAAGCAGATAAAACCGTGAAGGAATGCGAGACATGAAAATAGACGCGAAGACTGCTTTACGCTCTGTGGAGAATCTACTGACGGCAATCGGTGGCAGCGGCGTCAATGCCCTCACGGAAAGCGGTATGTTCGTGATGGTCGACGAGAGTTACAGCACGGTGACGCCTCAAGAAGTCAAAACAATGATGGCCAATAGCCCACTGACGGCCAGCATCGCTAAGCGTCTTAGCGTCCCTCAAGAAATCAAAACAATGATGGCCAATAGTCCACCGCGTCCGCCGACCATAAAAATGTTGGCGGATGAACTTGGAGACTGTGATGATTTTGCCCTCCACCTAAAGGCCGTCATGGCTGCGCGTACTCGGCGGGATAACATGATGAATGGCACCGACACCCCACCCCCTGCTTTCGGAATCATTTTTTCACAGGACCATGCGCTAAACGTCTTCGTTACGACAGACGAGAGAGGAGGTATCTATACTATGCTGTCAGATGCAAGTGACCCTAACCGACCAATCACCGCCGACCCAAATAAAGCAACCCAAATGTTGAAGACATTACCTGTGAGGATTGTCTACATGTAAGTTAACCAAAATCACTAAGGAACAAGAAATTATGAAAACTACAACTACCCTGATCGGCGTTAGTGCTGTATTGGTGCTGGCGGGATGTACGTCCTATCTTACCGTACGTCCTTGTGCCCCCCCTACGGGCGAAGCGCTCAACGTCCATACCGGTCTCGTGTACTATCTGCCAAAGACACTGATCGACGTCAAAGTAACCTATTCAGTCTACGAGCAAACCACTTGGCAGGCAGATGTTCACGGCAATGCAATCAAAGCGAATAAAGAAGGCATCGTTGCTCCAGAAAAGTCGCAGAATGTGATTGACCTCGATACTCCTCCAGAAATCACCCTCGTTACTATCCCAGACATGAAACTTGGTTTCGCTCTTGACCCTACCGAAATGGTGCGGTTTGGAGTAGGAATCAAGGAAGGCCATTTCGAGGTCAACGAAGACGGAATGTTGATAGGGGCAGGTGTCTGTTTTCAGGACAAATCCCTAGAGGTTGCTCAAGGGGTTCTTAAGGCTGGTATTGCAGTTGCCAAGTTAGCGGCGGTCGCGATAACCACAAAAACAGTGCAAGAGCGTAAACTCGTGAAACAGGTGGTCGTTCGCAAGACGCTAGACCTATCGGATCTTGTTGTCAAGACCGGCAACGACTACGTCTACAGTTTTGAAGCTGACGCGAGGCGATACTTGGGACAATATGCCCCACCTGGGGTCTATGTTCCCAAGGCCGAACTCATAATCACATTACCAGAGACTTATAAAGCCAATGCATCAGCAACCTCAAAAGATGTGGTGGCTATCCTGAATCCGAAAAACAAGGATTGTGTTCATGGGATTGTGTCGCGCATCCCAGCAATCGCGCGCGTGCGGTTCGCGGTGGAAGACTTGCTTGTGGCTGACTCTTATCGGCCGTTTGCTCAAGTCGGGGGATTTGCTTTCGCACCAATCTCATCACGGCGTTTCACCGAATATACAACAGGCGTCACGGTTTCACCTACTCGTGGCAGCATCACGCAGTTTACCATTAATGTAACAAGCGCGGCATCAGCATTGGCCGCATCCAGTGAGACCATGGGCGAGGCAATCGAAACAACCGTGCGAGACTTCAGAACAGAGCAAATGAAAGCTGAAGCAGCGCGCCTGAATGCAGAGGCCGACCAGATCAAAGCGCGAAAAGCGTTGGAGGACGCCAAGAAGCCATAGGTAGTTGCGTCACGAGGCGCGAGGGGTCCATGGCCGTCATCTCCTTTTGATGTTTGGATCTAGACTACCCAAAACATCAAGGCGATGACGGCCTTCTCAATTTGTGCGCAATTTCTCGTACTTTATCCCAAAATTTCAAATTTCCTGTTCTTGGACGTCACCACTGTTCTTGGCAGGTTTATTCCCCAAATCCCTCCGGGTCTGTTGTGTTGAAACCCTTTATTGGTTTGTTCTTTCCTTTGAGTTGATAATACTTATCCTTGTAAAGATTGAACATGCAAAGATCAATCGGCGTCACCTCTGATGCGTTAATGCTCTTGACAACACCGCCTGCTTCAAGAGCTGCGGCCACCAACTCCGAGCAGAAGAACGCTGAGAAATCCTCGACATTGTAGGTCAATTTGCCGAGGAGAGGAACAGCATCCAGCGCATCGAGCGCCGACCTGACTGCTTGCGGCGTATCATAGGGTTTGTGCTCCTGATGCAACAGGAAGTCATAAAACTTCTTGAAGTTCAACCGGGAGCGACATACTTCGGATAAAGGAAGCCACCATATCTCACCATCGTAGGTGGCCAAGCGATCACTGAGCCTGCTGATGCTAATACCAGAGAATCCGTTCAACGATGTTGACTCGATGATTTGATTGAAGAATCCCTCCTGCGGCTTATCCTCAATCAACAACTGCGATTGGAGGATGACGCCAACATGGGATACCCCCGACCGTGTGGCCCATTTGATCACCTCTGAGAACTGGCCTTTCCCAGAGAATGCAATAACATCTCCCGGTTGCATCTGGTCACGAACGTTTTGGTAGATTGCCTTACTCAATTTCATATTGATTCGTTCCTTTCTCTTGATCACTTGCACGCTCTACGAAGTGCTCATGCCCCAGGATAGGATCAATGTTTGGCACCATCCACCTTTCTTGTTGTTGGTTGCTTTCACGCCCGAACAATGACGCTCTCGGGCAACAAGCTTGCGAGCCGTACCGAGCAACGCCTAGCTAGACTTGCTCCGTGGCTATTGCCAGTAAACTCAAGATTTCCTTTACGGTCTTGACGACTGGTGAGGCCATACCAGCACAGGTCTTGGCCGCTTCGATCAATCCCTCTCCGCTCAACTCATACCATTTCCGCCTTGGTTTATCCCGCGAGACTTCCGCAACGAAGGTCGAAAGATCCTGTGTTACTTGACTTGTAGTCTCCTCGGAAAGTTGCTTGGTCATCTGCTCTACATGCTTGCACAACTCCTGCAACTTGGCCCGGAGTTCTTGATCGGATGTGTCTTTCGCCCGGTTGAAACTATCGTGAATCGAACCTGCAACAACGAACTCATGTTGAAAGGTGTTGCCGTTGCCGACGGACACTCGCGGCCCGTGAGTGATGCTCTGGTCCCGCGCATCCACCATGAGGTTGACCTCTCGCCTGAGTTCGTTGCGGTCCCGCGTAAGTTCAAGGAAGCCCGACCGACCGGACAAACCAAGGATCTTACCGTTGAGGCCGTGCAACTCGGCGAGAAGTCCACGAAGTTGGTCTGCACTATGGCCCGCCCTTGTTCGGGCGGCGGACAGTTGGCCCTCGTCGGCTTTATCAAGGAGTTGGCTGATCTCATGGGCGGTATGCTGCATCAGCATAACTATTCGCCCCTCACGCTCTTCGATGAGCCCAAACACGCCACGCCACTCATTGAAACCAGAGAGTCCCCTTACAGATGGTTTGATGAACTCGTCAAAGTTCTCCCGGAGGTGTTTGAGTCGGCTACATATCTCTGCCGCATCACGGTAGTAACTCCGAGCCGTGAGAAGCTCGACACGCTTTCTGAGTTCAATGAGTCGTCCGGCTCCTAACTCCGACTGATCAAGGTACTGAATATCGAGCATCAAAGTTAGCACGTCCTGGAAAGCCTGTTCAACGACCTGTATGACCTGGGATACAAACGCGAGGACGCGACGAACTTCCGCATCGCCCAGACGATTCTCTCCGGCCGTTGTCACGACCATGCCGGTGAGGTCGTGAACCAGTTGTGTCAGTTCCGTGTCTCTTTCCATGACTATTTCCCTTTCTTTCAGCTCGCCCAACATAATAGCAAGGAGTGGAAGGAGTGCCCCTCCGCAATCGTCTTCACCTCATCAAACAACCGGTGATTATGCCGATGGTCCATATCCCCCGGGAGCTTTCCTGCCCTGCCCCCGCACCTGTTTTTCCAGCAACGCGGTGATCTGGTTCACCTCATCCGTGGAGAGGGCGTCCGGCTTTTCGTAGCGGAGATAGGCGCCGAACTGGCCGGGATTGAGCACCCACACGGATGAGTTTGCGCAGTTCCTACGAACGTACCAGCCGGGGTAGAAGACGACCGGCTGCACGAAATATTTCCGGCCGGTCAGGGACTGGATCAGGCGCGCCAGTTCCTTGGCAATCGCCACCGACTGGATGAGCGGGTCGCGGTCCGGCTTGAAGCCGTTGACGGTGACGCATTCGCCGTCGTACACCACGTCATGCATGCCGCGAGCCGGCTTGGCGTGGGTCTTGGTCTCAATGGCGTAAATGCCGGTGGGCCCGATCACCGCGTGGTCGAGATTGAAGCCGTCAAAGACGATGTCGTGAATCAGGTGGTACCCCTTGGCAATGAAGGGGGTCAGGGACTCCGCCACCGCCTTTTCCCCATCAAGGCCCAGCCACAGGTTGCGCATGCCGCGCCGGGCGCGCCACACCCGGATGACGGCAATCAGGGTGACAACCAAAGCAATGGCCAGCCAAAGAAACGGTTTGGGCGGGCTTGGCCTGAGCCAGTCCAGAAACTGCAAGGCTGCTAAAATCCAAAAGACGGCACACCCGAAGATGTATGGGACCAGCACATCGTAACGCAACCGGTCGAGTTCTTCGCCCAACGACTCGCCGGGCAGGCGCAAGGCCGGTTCTTTGATCGGCGACTTGGTCCCCGTTTTGTCCGCGCAGTTGAACGCCCCCATGGCGCTCCCCCTCCTCTCACCTTTGCCAACGTGTCCCTTTTCGATTCACCGCGACGCCACGACGGGCACGACGACAAATCAAAGAGGGCCGGCAATTTCCCCAAAAATCACCGCACAAGGCGGTGAATATGATGGCGGTTGGGAAAAAAGGCAAGTCTGTTTTTTGGCGGAGTCCGCCGGCCGGGGCATGGGGGAATGAATCGCCACGGGGCCCCGGCCTGCCCCAGGTATGGCCACAAGAGGCACAAGAGCTACAAAAAAATGCGATCCAATTAATTTTCAACAAGTTGCGGTTTTACGTCTTGTGCCTTTTGTGCCTCTTGTGGCTATTTTTTGCCCGGCCATTAGCCTCACGCGGAGACGCGGCGGGCGCAGAGAGTAGGGATGCCGGATCAGCTTCGTGCCTTCGTGGCTTCGTGTGAGGCCTTCGGCGGTGCGGTTCGCGCCGAGCTGGGGCTCGGCGGTCCCAGGGGGCGGCGGGCCGGCGGGGTTCTCCGCGGACTCCGCGGCTCCGCGCGAGATGCCGTCACCGGCCGCCGGCGGCATGCGCACGGCCAGGCGGGGCGCGCGTCACCCGGCCGGTGCCGCCGGCACCGCCGTGCATTTGAACAGGTAATATTTGAGGAACATCCGGAAGGAATCGGTGCCGGTCACGGTGAACACCTTGCTCGTTCCCGGCAGGGTGCCGACCCGGTCGATGATCGCACGGATGTCACGCGGGCCCAACTGATAGCGACTGGCCAGTTCATTTGACGGCACCGGGACATCATGAAGATGGCGCGGTTTCGGCGTGACAAAGCCGCCCGTGGCGAGCATGGCGGCGATTTCCGCGGGGGTGAAGAACGCCTTGGTCGTGCGCATCAGCGCGTAAAGCGCATTGATGGCGGCCGTCTCCCGGGGCGAGGCGAAGGCCAGCGTCTGGTGCAGGAACAACTCTTTTTCCTGCAGCTGGCGGCGGAGATGCAGGAGGAACGGCAGGTGGTCCGCGGCCTGGTAGTAATGCAGGACCGAGCGCATGACCAGCATCAGGCGGCCGCCGTCCTTGAGCGCCATGTCGCGGGTAAACTTCTCGGCAGGCACGTTGAGGCATTCCAGCCCCCGGGCCTTGGCGGCCGTGAGCTGGTCGGGCGAGGCATCCACATTGATGAGCCGGGGGGTGCCGCCCAAGTCGCGCTTGGCGAGCTCGCCCAACACAAAGCCGGAACCGCCCCCCAGGTCGACAACCGCATCCGGCCGGTGCCGCCGCACGGCGGCGGCGATCGTTTCGACAAACGGCGCCGCCATCACCGGATTGGAAAAATAACCGCCGTGGATGGCGTCCCATTTCTTGCCGTAGAACCGGGATTCCAGCTTCTGCCAACCCGCTGTTGCCATTGATGCTCCCGCTCCCCCTTCGCCACCCGCATCTGTTCTGCCGGCAGGACGAACGCCAACCGGAGAAATTAATATACACCCGGCGGTACGGCACACGCCGAGCTGGGGCTCGGCGGTCCCAGGCGGGTTTCTCCGCGAACTCCGCGGCGCCGCGTGAGAATCGAGGATCGAGCGCGAGCGCCGCTACGCTGAGCGCGAGCGCGAAAAAGGGGGGTGCCGGCGGCCCACTAATCCCAAGCGTCCCAATGGTCCCAGCTTTCGCCTGCCGGCCAGGAAGACGCGCCCTAGATGTCTCACGCGGAGGCGCGGAGATGAGGCGAATTCATCCCTATTCCCACGCTTTTTCGTTTTGCGGATTCCACCGGCCGCCCCTGTTGCCTCAATCATGGTTTGTTGCGTGGGGGCGGCCGGCGGAATCCGCAAAAGCACAAAAAGGTTTGACGGAGGGTTTGGGAACCGCCTTTCCTAAAAAGGGGGTTCCCAAGCCAGGCGGCGCAGGGTGTCGAGGATCAGGGGGACGGTGCGCGGCCAGTTGGGGGGCACTTCCTCGCTGAGTTCCAGGCAGCAGCGGGTGCCGCCGGCGTCGCGCACGGTTTGGGTGATCCGGGCGGCGAGCTCGGTGTCGGACAGGCTGTCCCAACTGAGCGTGGGGTGGATCCAGAAGAACTTGTCCGGCCAGGCGGCACGCGCCTGGGCGATGGTCAGGTCGCCTTCGGGGGGCGGGGTCAGGGAGTCGAGGCCGTGGAACGGCAGGCGGGCAATGGCGTCGGCAATCAGGCTGAGCTTGCCATCGTAATGGACAATGAGTTTTTTGTCGTCGCCAAGAATCTCAAAGATCTTCTCGTAAACCGGAACCAGATGAGTGCGGTAGAGCCGGGGCCCCATGGTTTCGATGCTGAGGTTTTCCCACAGTTTGAGGTAGCCGGCCCGTGACGGCCGGGCGAGGCGGAAAAGCTGGAAGAGCTGGTCGTTCATCTGCGCCAGCAGGTCGAGCAGCTCGGGGGTGTCACTGGCAATGTCGAGGGAGAACTGTTCGAGCCCGGCCAGATCAATCTGCACCACCTGGAACGGGGTGCGGGTGAAGCCGAGCTGGCCGAAGGCGCCGAACTGCCCCAGGGTGATGCCGCCCTCCCCCACGCTCTGCTCCGAGGCCGCGAACGCGGTTTCATCCAGGGTGAAAACAGCGTCCTCAAAAGCGCGCCGGGCGATCCGGTAATCCTCCGGCGTGCGGATGAAGTGCTGCTGCTTCCAGCCGTCGAGATAATACTCGTGGAGCTCGCCAAGGTCGGTGATCCAGCGGACGTCCCGGCGCGGCCGGCCGTTGTCCACGGACTCGGACTCGACAATCTGCAGATGCGGATAGTGGAAGCGGATCAGCGAGGCGTGATTGATCCGGCCGAGCCCCTGCTGGAAGAGGCCGGTCCAGTCGATGGCACGGTTCTGAATGAACCAGTCATAGGCCAGGTAGACCGGCGGCGCGGGCTGGCCGGCCAGGGCGCGGAGCAGGTTTTGGCGGATGGTCATGGTTGCCCTTCAGGAACTTGCATGTTTATCTGGCGATGCGGAAGAACGTCGCAACGTTACGGAACGTCCCAGGCAGGCACGATTGCCTGCCTCACGTTCGGCTACACTTCCGCGCCGAGCTGGGGCTCGGCGGTCCCAGGGACGGCTTGCCTGCCGCGACAGACAGGAAAAAGGTTTGAAATGGGATGGGGCGCCGGGGAAGGGAAAAACGTTCCTCAAAAGTTTTTCCCTTCCCCGGCATTCCCAAGCGTCTTCCGAACGTCCGCCTTACCAGGAGGCGGGGGCGTCGCCGAAATCGGGCACGGGCAGGACCTGGCCCTCTTTCAGGGCGGACTCATGGGCGATCAGCCCCGGCACGAGGTAGCGGGCCGCCTGCCAGACATTGGTGGGCGGCAGCTGGCGGTTGACGCAGGCCTTGACGAAGTCGTCGACGAGGAACTGGTGGGAACCGCAGTGGCCGTTGGGCAGGCCCCGGAACGCCTTGGGCAGCCGTTCGACGGGATGCACGGCGGAGGCGCAGAAGAAGGCGGCATCGGAGGGGGCGAGCTTGGCCATGTCGCCCTCGACCTCGTCAACGGCCATCTGGCGGCCTTTGAGCAGCTCGGTGAGGTCGGTCATTTCCTCGGTCTTCTTGGTCACCCAAACGCTGCCGTTGGCCTGGAGTTCAAAACTGCCGAGCGTGCCGTAAATACTGCCGCGCTCGCCGGGCCCGGAATAGCCGACACGGCGGAACTCGTTGATCCGGCAGACACTGCCGTCGGACATGCGGAACAGCGCGCTCTCGTCGCTGAACACATTGTCCCACAGGTTGACCCCGCGCCGGTACAGGCCGTCCTCATGCTGGTCGGTCACGCCCAGGCAGGAGACCTGGGTCATGTGGGCGCCGGTGACGGAGACGATCATGCTGGTGGAGTGGGTGGGGTAATGCATCGGCGGGGAGCCGGCGTACTTTTTCCAGTCGTCGCCACCGCGCCACTTGAAGACGTCATACAGGCCGTGGTCGAAGTCGTGGTAATACTCGCCCTCGGCATAGACGATGCGGCCGAAATCGCCCTTGCGGAAGCGATCGCGGCAATAGATGGATTGGGGATAATAGTAACTGGTTTCGCCAACCATGTAGATGCGGTGGGTCTGCTCCACGGTCTTGACCAGCTCGGTGATCTGTTCCATGCTGATGGCGGAGGGCACGGCGGAATAGACGTCCTTGCCCGCCTTGAGCGCCTGGACGGCCTGGGGCCCGTGCATCCAGTTCTGGGAATAGATGGCGATGGCGTCGACCTCGCTTTCGCAAAGCTTTTCCAGGGACGGACAGGTGCGGGGCAGCCCGAACTTGTCCGCCTTCGCCTGGAGCTTGGCGGCATCGAGATCGCAGAGGACGATGCCGTCCACCAGCGGATGCGCCTTGAACAAAGGAATGAAATTGTCGGCAAAGGCGCCGACCCCGCAAATGCCCAGCTTGATGCCCATGCTGCCACTCGACCTCAGTATGGAGGAGACTCCCGGCCCCGGCGTCCGTTCCGCGCAGAACGGCCCGCCGTGCGCCTTGCTTCAATCAAAACTCAAGATAGCGCAATTTTACGCAATTACAAACAACCACCGCTGCACGGGTGTATGACAATTGCATTGATTGGGAACCCCCTTTTGAGGAAAGGCGGTTCCCAAACCCTCCGTCAAACCTTTTTGTTGCCTTTAAAACGCGGATGGCGATTCCGCCACAAGCCGTTCTGGCAAACGGTCGCATCACCGAGTGGGGGCTTGTGGCGAAAGCGCCCTCCGGTATTTAGGAAACAAAAGTTTTAGGAAGGGGCTTGGGGATCACCCTTTTGCAAAAGGGTGGCCCCAACATCATCCGACACAACCGTCATGCCCCCAGCGCCCGGAGGGCGGTTGCAATGGCGGTCCGGGCGGAATAAGGTTGGCAATGGCGGCCGCGGTATGGTGCGGTCCGGGAGGCGTCCCATGAAAAATATCGGGTTATGCCTGTTGCTGGGTGTCCTGTGCGGGTGCGTGCGGATTCCGCCGGGCACCGAGGCGGTGACGGGGTTTGAGGTGCAGCGCTATCTCGGCACCTGGTATGAGATCGCGCGGCTGGACCACATCTTCGAGCGCGGCCTGACCCACGTCAGCGCCGAGTACAGCCTGAAGCCGGACGGCAGCCTGCGGGTGGTCAACCGCGGCTTCGATCCCAAGGAAAACCGGTGGAAAAGCGTTGAAGGCCGGGCGTCTTTCGTGGCCGGCCCCGGCCAGGGCCGGCTCAGGGTCTCCTTCTTCCGCCCGTTCTATGGCGGCTACAACATTCTTGCCCTGGATGAGCGCGACTATGGCTATGCGCTCGTTTGCGGCAACAGCCGCGACTACCTGTGGATCCTGGCCCGTCAGCCCACCCTGCCGAAAGCCGTGCTGGATGACCTCACCCAACAGGCAAAAGCACTGGGCTTCAATACCGACGCCCTGATCCAGGTGCGGCAGGGCGCCCCGGCGACCACTGCCGCCCCCGCATCGGAATCCCGCCATAAATGACCGAGAGTCAGGGGTGACCGGTGGGCGTTCCCAAACTGAATTTAATTTCGGTTTTTGGGTTCCAGGTTGCCGGGGTGTTCCCCCAGCAGTTGTAGCGTCCGGAGGACATCCGTCCACTTCAGTCCCGTGCCCTGCAGGACCGGCGCCAAAGCGTCCCGGTCAAGACAGGCCCCCTGGAGCCGCCCTTCCCGGAACAGCCGCGCCAGTGTTTCCCTGAGCCGGGGATTGGCGGCCAACAGCGCACAGACCCGTTCATCCCGGTCGCGCTGCAACTGTTTTTCCTGCGCCGCAAGATCCTTGTGCATTTGGGCGAACTTGGCGTTCCAATCCGTCCGCGCCCGGGCCTGCTGCTTGGCAAACTCTTCGGCCACCGGATTGAGTTCGGTTGCGGCCTTCACCAGGGCGGCCAATTCTTCCGGGGTCCATTCACGGGGTGTCATCTTCACGAAATAGCCGTCCACGCGGGACGGTGCCGGCCGCTGCCCGGCCAGGGCCAGCACGGGCGTGCCGACCGTGTTCCAGGCCGTCCCCGCCACCGGCAAGGCGGTGCCGGGAACCGCCACTTCTGCCACCCCCTTGACCGTCGGCCAGGTGACCCCGACCGCCGGAACCGCCACAACGCCAATGGCATTCCCGCACAGGCCGACCGGCACCCCGGTGACCACCCGGAACGAACTCTCAACGGTCGCGGTGCACAAGGCCATCGGATAGGCGAAAATCCAGCCGAACGCCCGACGGTTGACGATCTGACTTGCCCCGCGGAAATGGTTGTACCAGGCCTTTCCCGCGCCCTTGATCCCCCAGCGCCACAGGCAGTCGCGGCTCGACCACTCCACCACCTCTTTGGAGGCGTGGTAGAGGTCGGCGTACGTCCGCTTCGCACCGTACTCGCCAAACGCCTCGCCCGCCCGCCCCCAATGCCGCCCCGCCATCGCCGCCATCGGCACATAGCCGGGGCAGACCTTGACGTTGTAGACGTTGCCTTGGGAGTCTTCCATCGTCCCGGTCCACAGCAAATCGCCGCGCTGCGACCAGTCCAGAAAATATCCCGCATCAGCCGCCGGCACGGCCCCCGCCTCCGCCCATACCCCGGGGGATACGCAGAAGGAAAAACCAACCATCGCGGCGACAACGGCAAAAACACGGTTCATGACACCCCCCTCTGGTTGCGGTTCGCCGCCCAAAATACACCCTCGGCGAACGTTTGACACCCGGATGATCCCCCCCATCAGGCGTCAAACAGCTTCAGGTAGGCTTCGGCCTCAGCCCACGTGCCCGCCCAAAAATGCCGCCATGCCGTCCGGGTCTGGTCAACATCAGGCTTGGATTCGAGTTCCATAACCCGCCACTTTTTCAGACCAGCCCCATTGCCGGGATGTCAGGCAACCGGAATGGGGCCACCCTGTTGAAATGGGGGTGTTCCCCTACGCCCCTTCCAAAATGTTTGTTTCCCAACCCGGCATAGCCGGAACCAAAACGAACATCGAACATTCAACGCTCAACATCCAACATGGACGATTTCGACGTTGGACGTTGAATGTTCGACGTTGAATGTTCTTGCAACAGATTTCACTCGTAAGATACTAAATGCCGGAGGGCGCTTTCGCCACAAGCCCCCACTCGGTGATGCGACCGTTTGCCTGAATGGCTTGTGGTGGAAGCGCCCTCCGCGTTTTAAAGCAGCAAAAAGGTTTGACGGAGGGTTTGGGAACCGCCTTTCCTGAAAAGGGGGTTCCCAACTCACCCGCTCATCCTCCGCCCTGGCGGGCGTTGCGGAACTGGCGCGGGGTTTGGCCGAGACTGGCCTTGAACTGGCGGGAGAGATGGAAGGCGTGGCAGAAGCCGGTCTGCACCGCGATCTCCTTCAACGTCAACCGGGTGGCGGCCAGCAGCAGCTTCACCCGTTCCAGACGCAGTTCCAGCGCCGCCGCGCGCGGCGTCCGGCCGGTCACGCTCCGGAACAACCGCGAGAAATGGTCCGGGCTCAGCCCCGCGGCGGCGGCCAGCGCGGCCACGCGCACCCGGCCGTCCCCCTGGCGTTGCATCGCGTGCAACGCCTCGACCACCATCCGTTGGTGCGCGGCCGCCGAACCGTCCGCCACTACGGCCCCCGCCGTCTCCGGCCCGCCGCCGGCGGCGGCCAGTTCCATCAGCAGCCCCTTGAGCAGCGTCGCCGCTGCTTGGACCACCCCCGTCTCCGCCGTGGCCGCCACGCCTTGGACCCCCTGCCGCGGCGTGCGCCCCGGCCGGGGCCGGCGCGGCCCCACCGCCCCCCAATGCCGCGCCCACAGCAGCTCCACCACCCGCCGGCAGACCGCCTCGGCAAACAGCGGATCCGGCGGCGCCAGCAAGTCCGGTGGCAACACGACGGCGGCGGGCAGCGCCTGCCCGTCCGTCCGCCGCAGGTCAAAGTGGATATAGGTCATGGCCAGGGGATTGGCCGGATCCTGGCCGGCCGGATAGCTCCGGCCCGGCTTCAGCCACAGCGCGCTGCCCGCCGCCAGCCGGGCACGCCGGCCGTCCACCACGATCCAGCCCGCGCCGCCAGTGATCACGATCAGGTCAAAATCCTCCGTGCGCCCGGACCACAACGGCTCCACCGGCACCCCCGGCGTCCAGCGGACCATGCCTGCCGGCCCCGGCACCACCTCAAGCGTGTCCCATGGCATCTGCATGCTGGAATGATATCGGCTTTTTGTATGTTTTCAAGGAAAGATATAATGGTCAAACCACGTAAACACATATATTTTTATGGCATCGCTGAAAACGGCCGGCCGGGCCAGGCGTCAGACATCTCCGACCTGTCAGACCTGTCCGACGCGTCCGACTTCCGGCCGGCCCCCTCAACCACCCCACCCCAGGCCCCCGCCGCCATGCCCCTCCACCTCCCCCGCCCCTGGCAGCTCACCGCTGCCGACCACCGCCGTTTGGAAGCGCTGTACGCGCGCTACCGCCGCCAGTGGGACACCCCCGCCGCCAGCTCACCGATGTTCGTCATCGACACCCCGGCACCGGTTGCCATCCCCACCTGGGAGGAGCGGCTGGCCGATCCCGCCCTTATGCTGCAAACTGAGCTGGACCTGCTCCGGCCACACCTGGAACTCGGGGACGACCAGGTGCCGACGGTGCGCGTCGAGTTCGGCACCGCCCAGGTGGCCGCCGCCTTCGGCTGCCGCCTGGTGATCCCCCCCAACAGCCAGGCCGCCGCCGCCAGCCATGTGCTAAACGCCGCGGAGGACGTGGCCCAGCTCCGCCTGCCCGGCCCCGACGCCGGCTGGTACGGCAAACTGCGCGAGTGGACGCAGCTGTGGCAGGAAGTCCTCCCCGACGGCCTGCACCTCCAGCACCCGGACATCCAGAGCGCCTTCAATACCGCCCACCTCATCCGGGGCAACGACATCCTCATGGATTTCTATGACGCCCCCGACGCCGTGGACCGCCTGCTGGACCTGGTGACCGATTACATGCTCCAGCAAACCCGGCGGCTGAACGCCATGATCGGCGCCGGCGGCGGCTGGTTCTTCGACTGGGGCGCGATGTGGCGCGGCGCGGCCCGGATCAGCAACTGCTCGATGCACATGATCAGCCCCAAGCTCTACCTCGAGCACGTCTATCCCCGCGATGTCCGCTTCCTGCGCGAGATCGGCGGCGGCCGCATCCACTACTGCGGCGCCACTCCGGTCATCCCCGAATTCCTGCAGATCCCCGGCCTCTCCGGCCTGGACTTTGACGCCAGTCTCCACGACCTGTGGACGGTGGCGGAACAGGCACCGCCCCAGGTCACGCTCTGCGTCGGCTTCGGCAACGGGTCCGCCGGACTCAACCGCCTGCTGGCCGGCGACTGGCCGCGCAAACGCAATCTCATCATCCGCACCCAGGCCGCATCCCCCGCCGCCGCCCGCACCCTCCTCTCCCGCCTCCGCCATTCCGTCCCCGGCGGCTGCGACTGACCGAGACCGTTGGGAACCCCCTTTTGAGGAAAGGCGGTTCCCAAACCCTCCGTCAAACCTTTTTGTTGCCTGAAACGCGGAGGGCGCTTTTAC
>Ga0265297_10002405_pt1 | contig 38226 bp, 29 predicted proteins | sample Munlanlwell13791_FD_192502 | JGI IMG/M metagenome (GOLD analysis project Ga0265297, IMG submission 192502) | Leachate microbial communities from a municipal landfill in Southern Ontario, Canada - Leachate well 137-91 | ecosystem: Engineered > Solid waste > Landfill > Unclassified | place...
AAGTGCTATCGCAACCATTGCAACTATGAGAACTACTGCCAAAAGAACCAGATACTCTGTTGCTCCTTGACCTTTCTTGAAACCATAAGTCATAATATTTCCCTCCATAAACATTCATAAAACAAAAAATATTATAAATGCGCTCATGCGCACTTGCCAATCAAAGTCTTTTCCCCATATTGCTTTTGATTGGAAATTGTACCGTCTGAATTTGAGAATGTGAAGTTCACATGATACTCATAAGAGTTTCCGGCGGTACATGAACCTGAGAGTGGGATTACTAATACCTTCTTCTCCCCACCAGAGAAGAAACTCTGGTCGGTTGCGGGCACTAGAGAACCGTGAAGCCCCGAACCTGAAATTGAGAGATTCGTTATTGACTGCTGATTTGCTTCGACATTCTGCACGAGCAATGTAATGTTGGTCGTTCCGGATTGTTGAGAGTGTTCGAGTATTGAAAACGGTCTTGCTGTTCCTCTCCAGTAAGCATCGGATTGCGCCTTCTTTGCATCCCCTGCCAAGCCTGGGAAGAAACCTAAAAGTGCTATCGCGACCATTGCAACTATGAGAACTACTGCCAAAAGAACCAGATACTCTGTTGCTCCTTGGCCTTTCACAAATCTTTGACAGTTCATCCTTATCCCTCTCTGAAAGTTATTATACACACGAGAGAATAGAGATGGATAATATATAAACGTTATTATGCCGAAGAGGGATGAAGAAAAATCGTAACTGGGAAAAATTGAAATGCATTGCTTGATGCAAATAATGTTTTAAACGATTAGAATTTGGAAAAACGCTCAAAGCTTTTTAAACTCCAACGCACTATCATGCTGGCATCAGAGGAGGGATTTATATGGGAAGTAAGATGACTAGTGAGAAAATAACACGAGAAAGTGGCTACCTGTATTTCGTAGGAAAGGACGGGTATGTCTGGGCCGCACCGATGAAACACAACAAGAGCGGAAAGAAAAAGAAGGTGGGCACAGAGAAGGTAAACAAAAAAAGTGGATGCATGTATTATCTTGGAAAAGACGGATATGTGTATGAAGCAAAAATGAAAAACGCTTAAAGCGATTTGAAGTTGCATAATAGTAAATGCTATTTAAATTGAGTTAATTTCTTTTTTCTATTTTTTTTTTCTATTTTTAAAAAATATGCGTCTATCCCAAGAGGAAATTGAATAAGTAGCCGACTATTGCGAAGGAGATAAATAAGATAAACGCAAATATTGCTATCAGCTTTGGCTTGAGCACTTTTCTCAAAATCACCATCTCCGGGAAAGAGAGCCCGATTACACTCATCATAAATGCGAGTGCGGTGCCCATCGGCACGCCCTTTGATACGAGCACGCCGATTATTGGAAGAACTCCGGCGGCATTTGAATAAAGCGGGATTCCGATTAACACCGCAATTGGAACTGCAAATAGATTATTCTTTCCGGCTATTTGGGAAAGAAAATCGTTTGGAATATAGCTGTGCATAAGCGAGCCGATTGCGATTGCAACAAGAACGTAAGGAAGAACTCCAAGCGTAATGCTTTTTGATTCGGAAATTGAAGAATTAATGCGTGAAGCCCAGGTTGGTTTTTTGGGCTTTTGACTTTGTTTCTTTTTGCAGGCACATGCGCAGGCACATGACTGATTCGGCAATTTCTCAAGCTCGCCCTCAAGATTGAGCCTGCCAATTATTATGCCGGCGATTGTTGCGATTGCAAGCCCACACAAAATGTATAAAAGAGCGATTTGCCAGCCAAAGGTTGCGAGCAAAAGCCCGATTGCGACCTCGTTTATGAGGGGAGAAGCGACCAGAAATGAAAATGTTATTCCGAGCGGAACTCCGGCATCAATAAATCCGATGAAAAGCGGGACGGCCGAGCATGAACAAAACGGAATCGGAATTCCGAGAATTGCCGCCATTAAATTTCCGGCGCCTTCTTTCTTTTTTCCCAAAATTGATTGCACTTTTTCACGAGTTATAAAAGTGCGCAAAAGAGCAGCCAAGAAAACTATTACTGCCAGGAGCAATATTATTTTGATTGAATCATATATGAAAAATTCCGCGGCGGACGCTAATTGAGTGCCTTGCGAGAGTCCGAGCACCGAATAGGTGAGCCATGAGGAAAATTGTTCTAACATTAGTATCAACAAAGAGAATAACGCACGTGGGATTTAAATTTGAAGAGGGATATTTTTGCACGGCTTTTTCTAAAATTTTGTTTTTGCCAAAGCTTACGCTAAGCATTTGAAATTTTACAGCCAAAAAAAAGTTAGCGCTTACGCAAGGAGGGAAACAAAGATTCAGACCGATAGCGCTTGCGCTAAAGGTTTGCAAAAAAAATGTTATATGAAATTGACAGCCAAAGATTCAAGCCGGATGTGGTATTGAGGTTTAGTAACGGCAGGCTGAATCACTCGCGTGAGCTTGTGACTTACACCCCCATTCTATCAAACGGATCTGCTATCCGCCCTTTAATCTGACTCGTTTTGAGATTTGCTTCGACCTTAGATGCTTTCAGGTCTTATCAAATAGTGCGTAGCTGCCCAGCAATGCTTTACACAACTGGTATACCAGAGGCACCGCACCCGCGTTCCTCTCGTACTCATGGGTACTTACTCTCAGTCAGAAAACACTCCCAGGAGATACTACCGTACTGTCTCGCGACGTACTGAACCCAGCTCATGTAGGTCTTTAATGGATGAACAACCCAACCTTTGGCGGCTCCTGCACCGCCAGGATGACCTAAGCCGACAGCGATGTACCAAACCGCGGGGTCGATGGGTATTTGAGTGACAAAAACCCATAAACGCGCGAAACTGTTTTTCAACGGCACTCTTTGCTAATCTTAGGAAAAGAGCTAATAGTATCCCCATAACCTTTTGCCATCCATCGACGGCTGGCAAAAAGCGAAAGTTATTATGTTCACGTCAAGCGAAAATTGCTTGATGCATACCTAACAATTCATTGGGGATACGAAGTTGAAGAAACAGTTTTGCGCTTGCGAAAAAGAAGGTTTTAGCCATCTCTCGCCCGCGACGAGCCTGTTACCCCCGGGGTAGCTTGTCTGACAGCTTGGAGCCTCATCAAAAGGCTACCAAGGTTCGTTAAGCCCGACTTTCGTCTCTGCATTCCACGCTTTTAAGAATACAGTCAGCCTAGCATATGTCTTTAACCCTTACCGGTGCGTTTCTGACGCACTTAAGCTAAGCATTGGGCACCCTTGTTTTATTATCGAGGGTGTACCGCCCCAGCCAAACTATCCACCTGACGCTGTCCGCTCATGCGTAAGCAATACAAGGCAACTAAAATGGTGTTACATTGGCGCCTATCCGCATCCCGAGAGATGCGACGTGACGGCTCCCATTTACGCTGCGTTAGCCACCCTATATTACAACATCAGACTATAGTAAAGCTCCACGGGGTCTTCGTTTCCCCCTGGAAGTCCACTGCATACTCACAGTGTAGTAGGTTCACCAGGTCCCAGCATGGGACAGTGGGAGACTCGTTACGCCATTCATGCAAGCCACCAATTAAGCGGCGAGGTATTACGCTACCTCAAGAGGGTCAGAGTTACCCCCGCTCTTTGCTGGCGCTTAGGCCCGTTGAAACAGGCTTTCACGTACCAGTAGTGAGCAGGCGTCACCCGCAATACTAATCGTTTCCGATTTGCTGCGAGTTGTGTTTTTGTTAAACAGTCGGTCTCCCCTTGTTACTGAGGCCTGCGAGCGCTATGAACGCAAGCAGGCATCGCTTATTCCGAAGTTAAGCGACTAATTTGCCGAGTTCCCTATGCTGAGTTGTCCTGACACGCCTTGGCTTATTCTGCCAGCAGCACCTGTAATAGTTCTAGGTACGATTAACCGAAATCGGAATTGCGCTCTTTTCATGGAGCCCAGGGTTCGGTCTAAATTAACATTCCTAAGATTATACCACTGCTCCTGACAATCAGTCTTCATGGCATTGCCTTAGTTAGACAGAGTCTCCTCTGCTAGACCTACCCCAAGCCGTCGAGGGCAAAACTTGTGTTGCCACGTCTATTCGGCTAGGACCGGAATTTTAACCGGTTTCCCTTTTGTGCATTAGGAATTGCCTTTGCACTTAGGATCGCCTTACTCTGGGCTGATAAACATGGCCCAGAAACCCGTGTGCTATGCGGCGTCAAGGATTTTCACCTTGATATGCTGTTACTAATACCAGGATATTCGTAACTGGCCGGTCCACAGGACGTTACCGCCCTGCTTCTACCCTGCCAGCTCGCCCCCCTACCAATTCCATCTTGCGATGGACTCTAAGGTATCGGTAATAGGCTTAGTCCCGATTATCTTCGAAATCTTTGATCTAGACTGGTCCGCTATTACGCGTTGTTTAAAGGATGGCTGCTTCTAAGCCTACCTTCCAGCTGTTTAAGACCAAAAACGTCTTGTAGATTCACACTTAGCCTAAATTTAGGGACCTTAACCTTAGTCTCGGTCTTTCCCGTAACGGCCCGCTAGCTTACCCAACGGAACCCGACTCCCTCCTTCTTCGACGGTTATAGATTCGAGGTTTGACAATCAGGTGAGCCCTTTCGAGCCCGCTCCCAATGATCAGTGCCCTACCCCATAACCTGTCTCCAGAGAGGCTATACTAAGATATACTTCGAGGGGAACCCGCTATTGCGATGTTCGACTGGACTATCACCCCTACCCGTGCGTCACCCAAGCAGAATATACTAGCACTGGTTGCGGTCTTCCATCCGCCGTCAGGCGGACTTCAACCTGCGCACGCGTAGATCACAATCGCTTCGGGTCTGTGGGGAGTGACTGATCGCCATTTCTGACGACGAGCCATTAGCTCTCTCGCTTTCGCTTCGGCTTTCGCCTTGCCACGCCCGACAACTCCCTGGCTCTTGCTTCGAGAAGAACGATACGACGCTGGTAACCCTCTTTCGCTTCCACCCCTGCGGATGGTCACTTCAAGAGGGCTGTCCTTTCACGCCAATATCAAACTGTAGCCATTTAGTTTCAAGATCTTTTCACTCCCCTTCCGGGGAACTTTTCAGCTTTCACTCGCGTTACTCATACGCTATCGGTCTTGGGTTATATTTAGTGTTGGAAGTTGATACTCCCGTATTTATGCCCTATACTCGAAGGGCACTACTCTTTTGGCTTCTCACCACATATATTTTGCACACGAGGCTTTCACTCTTTATAGCTCAGCTTTCCAGCTGATTATGCTCATATACATGGTTGATCCGCCCCACATCTCCGCCCTGTTACCAGAGTCGGATTCAGTTTGCACTGTTTGGCTTTCAGTCACCCTTACTTACCAAATCCCTATTGGTTTCTTTTCCTGCCGGTACTAGAATGTTTTAATTTCCGGCGTATTCGCCCATTGCAGGGCACGGTGCGACTTCAGGATCAAAGGATGCATGCGCCTACCCTGAAACTTTCGCGGCTTGCCGCGGCACTTCGTCCTACCCAAGCCAAGCTATCCACTAAATGGCGTTAACAACATACCACATCCGTGAACTTTCTTTGGCTGTCTTCATACACATTGCCGTGTTGATTGCATACAAACGAGCCGGGGAAAATGGCTCTCTGCAATCGGCGGTGGGAAATAACTTCCCTAGCGCTCTTGGCAAACGCCAAGATACGCACCTTAAGAGCACCTCGTATACTCCGACGCGAACGCCGGTGAGTAATACTAAGTGTGCAAAAATTTACAGCAAAACAAAAGTTTCGCGCTCCTTGCATCGCGCAAAAGCCAGTGCCCTGCGCTGATGTCAGCACCCATCTTGGGGGCTGAAAGGTCAATTAATAGCTCAGTTCTAATTTATAAAGGTTTCTTTGTTTTACGAGTAAAAGTGGTACACAAAAATAGAAAGTGGGAATAAAATTGCACACAAAAAAACAAATTAGAAAAACAGAAAGAGAACCAAAGATTAGAAATTAAAAAGAAAAAATTATTTGGCACCCTCTTTCTTTTCTTTTCGCTTATACACATAATAAATCGCGGCCCCGATTATTACGACTACAAGCGCACCGATGGCAAAATAAGCGATGTCAAATGTTCCGGATGCCGGAATGGTTTTTGCAGGAGTTGTTTGCACGGACTGGTTCGTAGTCAGATTTGCGTATGAGGGGATATTTGATGTACTTTGGTTGGTTTGCGCAGGCAATTGAGTTGTATTCGTCTGATTGATTTGCTCCGGTGCGGTTTGAGTTGTATTGGTTTGATTGATTTGCTCTGGTGCGGTTTGAGTTGTATTGGTTTGATTTTGCACTGCAGAAATTTCGGATTGGTTTTGCACAACTGATGAATTTGTCTGATTGATAGAGGTTGCATTTGCATTTGATGCATTTTTTGCCGCGTCAAGAAGCGATTGCTTAAACTCCTCATAGCTTTGGTTTCCCATTACAAGCAAATACGGGGATGAGAAATATCCGTTGCAATCCATGTACCATATAAAATTGCCTCTGGGCATATCAGTAATATCAATTTGCCCCTCTGTTTCAACAGGAACCTCAAGAGGTCCGATTCCTTTTTTGCCTTGAAGTTTTAGGTAGCAATTGGCGGTTTGCAAATCATTTTCACCCGGATGATAAATGAATTTGAAACTGACATCTTTATCAAGAATATATTCTCCGTTGATAGGAGAGACTATTTCCACGGAAGCATTTTGCGCAAACGCCACAATGGAGAGCGAGAACAATGCAAGTATAAAAAATAATTTTTTCATTAAAAACACCTGAAGATGAATACTCTTTGAATGATAAAAAGGTTTTGTTATTGTAAGGCGGGCGGATTTGGGCAAATGAATAAAACCAAAAAATGGTGGATAGCAAAAAATTATTTTTTAGAAGCGTTCGGCTTTTCCTCCGCTTTCTTTTTTTTACCCCTGAAAAATGCGAAATATAATAGTACGATAAATATTGTGCCCGCAGCAAAGCCCGCAAAAACAGAATAATAAGATGGATTAACAGAGGTGAAAATTGACTGCTGAGCGGAGGCATTTTGCACAATTGTCTGATTTGAAGCTTTTTCGGGAGTAGAAGGCAAAATATTTTCAAAAACGGTTTTTTCTTTTGATACTTGAGTTTTTGGCGATTGGATTATTTTATGGTCGGCAATTGAATATGAATAATTTGCCTTTTCATTTGCAATGAAAAAAGCAATGCCGGACGAATTAGTAAGTATATATGAAAAATTTCCGCCTGAGCTTGTGATTTTGACGCGTATGTTTGAGAGAGGAATTGCCTTATCATCAAAAAGCTGGATAGAGACGTTTTCATTTAATTGCACAGAAAGCGGGGCGATGAGAACCACTTGAGGCAAGTTTGCAAAAGGATTTTGCACAATGGAATTGTTTTGAGTTGAAATGTTTTTTTCAGAAGTGTTCACAATATTTAGAACTGGTGCTTGTATTGGCGTTGGCTCTTGATAGAGTTGTGTGCCTGTAATTTTAAGAGAATAAAATTCTGAGTCCGCTTCGTATTCGGTTTGAGGATTGCATTTTGCATACCAAAGATAGAGACCTTCATCTAAAGGCGCGGTGCGAACTTGCGCAACTGCCCCCGAAGAAAGATTCATCTGCTCGGCGATTCTTGGTCCGATTATGAGCTGGCACAATGCGGGATCCGGCGCATCGTCTCCGGAAATATAGCTAAACCGAAATTGCGGGTTTGCAATCGGAGATTCCTGACGGTTGTATGGATATTGCAAAATCACTTTTGAAGGCACGGCCTCAAGAATTTCAAAAGTGCGATTTTCCGAAAATATGCCATTGCATTCCACAAACCATTTGTAGGAAAATTTTCTTACCATATTTTGAATGCTAAACACTGCTTCGGCTCCGGAAGGGACACTGATGCGCCCGAGTGTTTGCCCGCCCATGTGCAAAAAGCAAAGAGCAGAGTCCTGGTGATAATCGTTTTTGTTGTATCTGAAAACGAAATCTATATTTTTGGTGTGCATCTGCGCGGTGTTTTCCGGGGAAAGAAGAGTAAGAGTTGCGGGCTTTCCATACCAGAATGAGATGCGCTCTGATTCTATTGAGTCTGCACCGGCAGGCGCAGAATCAAGTGGAGTGCATTTTATCTGAAAAACATTATTACCAACATCCATTGACGAGCGATATATTTCAAATTCATATTCGTTGCCCGCAACCGCATTTGGGGAGATTGCCATCTGCTTGGTGTTAAGGAATGCGTAGCAATTGTAAATGGAAGGGTCGGACAGTTCAAAATGAATTTGCGTACTTGAAAAGGATGAATTAAGCGTTGAGAAAAAATAATCTTCAGGTGGGGAAATCAGACTTAGCGATGCGCAATGGATTTGGGCGCAAAAAAGAAAGAGCAGAAAGATTGGAACCAACAACTCTGGCGGGCGAACAATTTTTCCGAGAATAGAATTATTCATGAGAATAAAAGAATGGGTACAAATAAAGAAGTTGCGCTATTTCTTTTTTGCTTTTTTGCTATGAGTCTTCTTTGGCTTTTTGGCAAAGTGGCGGGATTTTGCGCCCGCAAATATTTTTGCGGCGTGACGAGTTGACTGAGCCTGCTCTTCAACATAATGTCTTGCGGAAGTTTGCGGAAGAGGAACGGAATCCATAATCATTGCTCCCGGCTCGCGCTCAAGCATTTTTTTTGCAAAATATGCATCTGGATCCACATGAGAATACGCGTGATATTCGTCGTGAGATTGGTTTTTGTGTTTTTTAGGGAAAAACAGCCAAAAAAGCAACAGAATTATTATGACAATTGAAATTGCGAATAATATTTGCTCAATCAAGAATTTCACCTATATAAGCAAACTAATATGGCACGATATTTAACCGTTTGCATGGGCAAAAATTTGTTTTGGGAAAATTGAACGTCGGCTAAAAATTAAAACAAAAAAATTTCTAAAAAACATAGGCGGCTCGGGCCGCATGCAAGCCCGGGAGGCTGTAAAATATTTTTTGTTTTGCAAAATTTGATTTTTTATTCCGAGTTGTTGTTTTTTTTAGTTTTGCAATTTTTTAGAGATGAAATTAGCCTTATTTGTGTTTTTGACCAAAGGGAGCAAGATTTGCCCTTCAGATTTTTTGGCAGTGGAATTTTGCCTTTTTGTGTTTTTGCACGAGAGGGCAAAAGTTGGATTTTGTTTTTTATTGGAAGTTTTGATTCGCATATATACTATATATGGAGGTTGATTTTTGCAGGACAAATAACTCAAAATGCAATCGGCACACACATATAGAGGTGGATTTGGTGCAAAATGACAAATAGGTTTAAATAGATGAAGTGCGCCATTTATTGCTACGCGCTTGTGCGTTTTTGCGCAACGTGAAAATTTTTATATGGCAGAATATTTCCTGCCGAATTCTAGTAATTATCTGATGGGATTAGAGCACCTGCTCTAATCGACGTACGCTTTCTTGAAGAACATACGAAGATAGAAAAAGTGGTGTTAGAACCGTTAATTTAGTTAAGTTAAAGTACTCGACTCCAGTTGATCCTGCTGGAGGGTACTGCTATCGGAGTGCGATTAAGCCATGCAAGTCTAGCTGGTGGGCTTCCACCGGCGGCGTACGGCTGAGTAACACGTAGTCAATCTGCCCTAAGGACGGGAATACCCTCGGGAAACTGAGGATAAATCCCGATGGGCCATCTATGCTGGAATGCTTGATGGTCAAAATCTGCAGCAAATTGTAGCTGTTTGGCCTTAGGATGAGACTGCGCCTGATTAGGTAGTTGGTGAGGTAACGGCTCACCAAGCCGATAATCAGTAGGGGCAATGGGAGTTGGAGCCCCCAGAAGGACACTGAGACAAGGGTCCTAGTCCTACGGGATGCAGCAGGCGCGAAACCTTTGCAATGCGCGAAAGCGTGACAGGGGAACTCCGAGTGGTGGAGGCATCATGTCTCCACCTTTTGGCCAATTTAAATAGTTGGCAGAATAAGATCTGGGTAAGACTCGTGCCAGCCGCCATGCTATGCAACGCATCAGCATTGGCACGGTACGCGGTAATACGAGCAGAGCAAGTGGTATCCACGAATATTGGGTCTAAAGAGTCCGTAGCGGGTCTGTTAAGTTCACTGTGAAATCTGGCGGCTTAACCGTCAGGCGTGCAGTGGATACTGGCAGGCTTGGGAGTGGGGGAGGCCGGGAGTACTTGCGGGGTAGTGGTAAAATACTGTAATCCTGCAAGGACTACCAGTGGCGAAGGCGCCCGGCCAAAACACGTCCGACCGTGAGGGACGAAGGCTAGGAGAACGAATCGGATTAGATACCCGAGTAGCCCTAGCAGTAAATTATGCAGACTGTGGTGTTGCGTCAACTTCGGGTTGGCGCAGTGCTGTAGCGTAGGTGTTAAGTCTGCCACCTGGGGAGTACGGCCGCAAGGTTGAAACTTAAAGGAATTGGCGGGGGAGCACCACAAGGCGTGGATGCTGCGGTTCAATTGGATACAACGCCGGGAACCTTACCGGGGGAGACGGCACAATGATAGCCAGACTGAAGATCTTGCTTGAGGAGCCGAGAGGTGCTGCATGGCCATCGTCAGCTCGTGGTGCGAACTGTCAGGTTAAGTCCTGTAACGAGCGAGACCGTTATGCACTGTTGCTAATTCGATCTCCGGATCGGATGCACACTGTGTGGACTGCCCGTGTTAAATGGGAGGAAGGAGACGGCGACGGTAGGTCAGTATGGCCTGAATCTCTCCGGGCTACACGTGGCATACAATGCTCAACACAATGGGCTGCTACCCCGAAAGGGGACGCTAATCTCACAAATTTGAGCTCAGTTCGGATTGGGGGCTGAAACTCGCCCCCATGAAGCTGGAATGCCTAGTAATCGCTTGTCAACATCGAGCGGTGAATACGTCCCCGCTCCTTGCACACACCGCCCGTCAAGTCACCCAAACGAGGTTTTGGTGAGACAATCTCTTCTTGGGATTTTCAAACCAGGATTTCGTGAGGGGGGCTAAGTCGTAACAAGGTATCCGTAGGGGAACCTGCGGATAGATCACCTCCAAAATAATATCGTGCAGGAAATGCGATATTGTCTTGAGTCAAAGAAGTACTTATATCGGTGTCAAGGAGAAAACGAAAAACTTTTTCTGTCTTTAGTTTAATTTCAAGAAAGCGTACAAAAACATTTTTTATTAGCGTGAGCACTAAAAATTTAATAAAAAAAGAAAAAAATAGAGCTTAGCACAAGCTCATGGTTGAATTTATTTTTGACACATAGATTCCGTTCTGCCCGAAAAAAGACTCGGACCCGGGAAATATCAAAAGCCCATTTTCTCTTGCTTCGCGCACGGATTTGAATATTTGCGAGTCTATTTTTCCCTCGGCTTTTAGCCGGGAAACCATGCTGCATAAAAGAGTGTTTGACACAAAGGCAAACTGCCTTGCCTCACCCTCAGTTGCATTCGCGCTTGAATAAATTTCAGAAAGTTCTTTGCATAGCGAGCAAAAACTCTTGACATTATTCTCTGTGGAAGACGACGCGCTGACTTTATTGCCGGACAGATAGCGGGCATAGCACTTCAAAAGATTCCATCCATATTTCAAAGCAGGATTTTTGCTTATGGATTTCTCAATTGACTCTGGCTTGGTTTTCATTTCAATTATTTTATTGCTTGTTTTGGATGCCAGAATGAACTAAACACCCTTTGTCTCTCGTTTTCATATTTACACCTCAGTTGTTTTGTTTGTTTGGGCTCTTTCCCACTATATTCCCACATCCAAAATATATAAAGCTTTCGCTAAAATACATGAAAGTTGATTTGGCGCCCCCCCCTCACTGCGAGCGCATTGAAGAGATTATTTTTGGCTTGAGGAGAGTATTTTTGCCCCGACGCTTGAGAGGGCGGATTTTATTTGGGAGACGGATATTTTTCCGGCATTGCATTCAACGCTCCAAATGGCAATTTCGCCGCGCCTTGATGAACGCGAAGAAGTGCTTACCAAATCCACATTTATTTTTGCAAGTGCGAACGCGGCTTTTGCCAATGAGCCGGGCTCATCCGACAATCCTATTTCAAGATGAAGCAGTTTTTTCTCGTGCGCGGGCTCAATTATTATTGAATTGTTTAGGGAAGAAACGATTAGAATTTCCCCTGGTTTTATATTCAGATTATCGCGGATGGATTGGGGGATTACCACTCTTCCTTTTTCATCAAGCGAGCTTGTAATTGTTTTTGACATATTTACCAGTGGTACTAATGCGTGAATTTTTTTAAATCAGCTATTTTTTCTTATCAAAGTTTTTGCCTTTGGGAGAGTAAGGTGAGTATATCTTATTCAACTCGCCATTTGGAATGTAAAGAATTTTTCTGTATTGAATTTGCGTTTGCGAAGATTCTTCCACGCTTGGAGCGAGTATTATCTCCTGATTTGATTGCACTTGAGAAGGTGGTGAATTAGTTTGTTGCGCAGGAGTTGCTTTTCTAAACCAAATCTCAATTGTTGAAGTCGTGTTTTTCCCGGGTTCAAACAGGGGCCCGAAAGGAACGTCCATCACTTTTGAAACGGCGAAAGCAGTCCTGAATGAAGGCCCGTCGCAGAAATTTTCCGCCAGCGAGCGAGGGTTGTAATTTTTGGATTTCGCATTTTCCCATTCGTTTTTGCTTATGCTGTTTTCGCCATTTACACGCACAACTATGTAATCGTTTAGGGCAAGCACTCGGACAGTTACCTCCTTGCTCTGATTCACCATGCTGTTTTTGATTGCAGAATTAATCATGTAATAGGCAAAACCGGCGTCCGTTTGCACATTAAACCCATGGCCAAGCGAGCGTGAGCCGGGCAAATGGGATTCCTGCATTGCACTATAAACAATATCAGATATGTCCAGCAATTCCAAATTTGGCTTTTGCCGAGTTGAAAGATAAGATGCGAACGAAACCATCGGAGCGAAATTCAGCTTAATGTAGGTTTGTATATTTCCAAGTTCCTCTGCCATGCCTGCGGACAAAATAAGTACTTGCCTCATCTTTGGATCGGCCATTTTGGATGGGTCGGAGGAAATCGCACTGCTGATTTCTTTTAGGGCGGAGATTGTTGATTCGTATCCGAGAATTATTTTATTATTTATATCAAGGATGTGGGGAATGTCAATCGGCAGACCTTGCTCTGGATTGCTTAAAATGTCAATTATGTGCGGATTGTTTGTGGTGGACAAGTCGCTTAGTATGCGAAGCATATTTGTTGTCTGAACGCTCACTTCCGCGCTTGAATTGTTCAGAACGGAAAGCTGAAGACCGAATTCCGAAACCTTTGGAATTGTGGTAGTCAATGATTGGACGTTTTGCATTGAAGTGAGTATGGGAGTAAGAAGCCCAGTCATTTCGATTCCGCTTAGCTTGTATATGTAAGCCATGTCCAAAGAAGTAATCGGCTCAACCTTGCGGTCAAAATATCCTTGCGGGCTTGAGATAAATTTGGGTTTTTCACCGGAGAATGCTTTTCCGCCAATGCCCTGCCCGAAAACTGGCGCGCCGTATTTGGAGGCAATTTCGTCTTGGAAAATGCTAATGGGCTTCTTTTCGCGTGGCAGCGTACCGAGTTTGTCATATTGAGTATATTTGAAATTAGGATTTTTATCAAATGCAGACATCCAATTGGATTTGGGGAATTCTTTTTGAGAGTCAGTTTTATCATTTGCCGCAGACTCTTTCCATACAGGTATAGTCAGCTCAAACATGGTTTTGCCGCTTTCACGCCCGGCGTCCACCAAAAAAATATCTCCGCCCATCGCTTTCATGGATTTTTTTGCCATGGCAAGCCCGAAAAGAGTTGACTTGCTTTTGCTATTTGATTTTTTTATGTTTGGATTGAAAAGGTTGAGAACATCCGATTCAGGAATCCCGGTTTTAGTATCGTTTGCGACCAGAATGTGCAAATTATTTCTGGATTTGTAGTAGCTTATCTCCACATTAGAGGACGCAAAATCTGATGCATTTGAAACAACGTTCTTGAATGCCTCCTGCAAAAGCACAGCGTCGGCGTTTGCATAAACATCCGGACCCGGGATAATGTTCAATGAAATTGGACTCGTAAGAAAATCGGGTGAGCTTGAGATTATTGAATTCGGATCTGTTTTCTTGGTTGAAACGAGATATAAAGAGCCATTATAGCCTTCGGGCAAAGTATTGCTCAGCTTAAGTATTTTCTGAGAGTACATAGTTTCAAGATGATCGTAAAAGTTCTTACAATAGGTACGTATTTCATCATTCATAGATAGGTCTTCATATATTTCTTTTAATGCAGGCATCAATGTATTTTGAGAAAATTCCAACGATTTTTGCATTTGGTATCTTATTTGGGAAATAGTTTCTCTCGTTTTGGATTTGGATAAATCAGAACCTAAAAGTTTTCTATAATTAGCAGTGATTTCGTTCTCAAAATAGGTTGAGGTTTTGTCCAATTTTTCAAACTTATCGGCAATTTTGGTTTCGCCATATTCTTTAGAAGTCATTTGAACAACGCCACATATGTTATGCAAACTACTAACAGTGTTTTTGATATCGTGCAAATGCTTGTGCATTATATCTTTCATATTTATATCTGAAGAAACAAGCGTAGATGAGCTTTCCATATCAATATCAACAAACTTTCCATCTTTGTATGCGCGTATTTTTCCTGGATTATATGCAACCCCACCGATGGATTTTCCAATATTTGGAATGGGATTATAGACTCCAAAGTTTTGCTCTGGGACAGCGGATTTTTTTGGGGAGATGTTGTTGCGTATTTTAGAGGCGACCGCCAGCATATTATGTGCCCCAAGCTCAGTAGAGTTTGCAATTGATTTTAGATAAGCCTGGAACTGGCTGATTTGAGCGGAATTCATGCTTTGCGCACATATGTAAAGCAGTGAGTTAATGCCGTCTTTGTCTTTTTCTGCCGCCTTTTTCACATCTGAATTTGGATTTTGTAAAAGGGCATTTTGCAGTTTTTCAAGATTAGTATATTCTCTTTTTGCGGCGTGCTTGGCAGTTTTTTTTGCGACATAATCTTTTGCAAATTTTTCTGTCGCCTCAAGCTTTTTGGTAAAGTAATCCTTGACACCTTTTGAAAATTGGGTTTTTGATATTCTTGAATTTCCTATACCAAAGAGCAGGACCGAGTTTGCCGCCAATGCTTCAATGTCGGTTGGAGTGAAGGATGTACTCATTGCGTCGCGCACTATTTGCACTGAAGATGCACCGATATCTGCGGCTATTGCGCCGGAGCTTATTTTTCCTATTGCACCCGGAAACATGGCACCAATCATGAAAAGCCCGGTGATTGTTCTGCGTGCATCAGAATTTGCGGCACCCATTATAGCTTCCTTGCCGCCCAGGGTAAGCCAGGGCATGAAGGCAAGTGGCGGACACATAACTCCTATTGCCGCGCCAGTTGCATACACCCCGAGCTGGGAATGTTTTTTCGCGCTCACAATCATATTGTAAATTAAATTATTCCCCGCCGCGGAATAAAGCTCGTCAAAATATTTCTCATTTTCTATTTTTTTCATGGCAGTATTGTAAGTTGTTTTGAAATCATAGAGCAGGGAAATGATACGCTCTTTTTGCTCCGGATCGGTGATTTTTGTGAGGGGAGTAATTGCAAGTTTGCGGGCTTTTGCCGCCGTTTCAATGCTGTTGATGAGCTCAAGAATTGTACTGTTGTTTGTGGTCTTTTTCATGTCTGTACAGAGCTGTTCTATCGATTCGAGGTAGGCGTGGGAGCGTACTGCCAAATCATCGGGCAACTCGTACATTTGAACCTTTTGACTGATTTTGTTCTCATGCCATAGTTTTTCGAGCGCGGAATTTGAGGGCTGGCCGCCTACACCTACATAATCAAGAGTGGAATTTTTGTAAATCGTATCCCCGACAGTGTCGTATTTGTAGCTTCCGGCGGATACGGAAGTTGATTTGGCAGGGGAATAATGGTAATTGTCCAAAAGATTTGATATGTAGGTTGAGTCGGATGCGAATTTCTCCATGCTTTTCATGAAGAGAAATTGATCAAAAATGGCATTTTCAACCGCAGTATAAACAATTTTTGAGCTGTTCACTATTTTCGGGTTCATTTCAAATAATATTTGAAGCTTCTTGTCGGCAGAAGTGAATTGCTCGCTTTGGGAAAGATAGTTAATCTGACCTGCAAGCGCGTTTGCAATGGAAGGGAGAAGTGTGGAAGATTTGTTTTTTACATTGAGAAGTGAGTATGCGATTTGCAAATTTTGTATTTTTTGTGGGCAGGAATCGGAGGAATTTTCATAATTTTTGAGAAGACCGGCAAGCGCTATCTCGTCTTTTTTTGTTAGATTGCCGTTGAGAATTTCGGATATTTTCAAGAAACCAGAACTCGCACTCGCGGGAGAGGAATAATTCCCGGCTTTTTGCGATTGTTCGTCAGGATAATATGCAGGCATTGAGAGGAAGGACTTCAATGAGATTAAAAAACCTAATTGATGCCCGCAGATAAAAGAGACGTTAGATAATTCATCGCCTTGGTGGGTGCAAATTGCTTTGGCGGGTGCAGATAGATTATACACCTGCATCCTTTGCCAATGCTTTTGCCTTATCAACAAGTTCCCAAGAAAATTCCGGCTCTTCCCTGCCAAAATGCCCATAGGCGGCAGTCTTTGAATATATTGGGTGGCGAAGCTTGAGGTCCGAAATTATTTGCCCCGGCTTTAGTCGGAAATGTTTTTTTATAAGAGCGACAATTTTCTCATTTGAGATTTTTGCTGTGCCGTGGGTGTTTACCCAAATTGAGACCGGGTCCGCATGACCGATAACATATCCGAGCTGAACTGTGCATCTTTTTGCCAATTTTGCGGAAACGATGTTTTTTGCAATATAGCGGGCCATGTAAGATGCCGAGCGGTCAACTTTTGTCGGGTCTTTGCCGGAGAATGCACCGCCGCCATGAGGTGCCATTCCGCCATAAGTGTCTGCGATTATTTTGCGCCCGGTGACTCCCGTGTCCGATGCGGGTCCGCCGATTACGAATTTGCCTGTGCCATTCACCATTATTTTTGTATCGGATGAATAGTATTTTCCCAAAACAGGCTTAATTGCCAATTCAAGCAAATCTTTTTTTATCATTTCTGCGCTGACGAGTTTTCCATCTGCGGTTTTTTCATCGTGCTGCTGGGCGATTACAACAATAACCACCTTTTGCGGCACATGCTCATCGGAATATTCGACAGTTATTTGCACTTTGCCGTCCGGGCGAAGATATGACAATTTGTTTTCTTTTCTTATCTGCGAAATTTTGTATGCGAGCTTGTTTGAAAGAAGAATTGGTAGTGGCATAAGCTCCGGGGTTTCGTCCGATGCATAGCCGAACATTATTCCCTGGTCTCCGGCGCCGATGTTCTCAAGATTGTCTTCTTTCACACCTTGTGCAATGTCAGGGGATTGGGCATGAATTCCGACAAGAACTCCCGAGCCGAGATAATCAAATTGGTATTCAGGCTTTGTGTAGCCGATTTGTTTTATTGTGCGCCTCACAATTCCCTGTATGTCCGCATAGCCTTTGGTAGTAACTTCTCCAGATACTACGATTAGACCTGTCGATACGAGAGTCTCGACCGCAACGTGCGCTTTTGGGTCTTGCGAGATAAGCTCGTCTAAAATTGCGTCTGAAATTTGGTCGCACACCTTGTCGGGATGACCTTCAGACACTGACTCGGACGTAAAAAGATATGACATTTCATGCACCTTTTGATTTGTATTTCTTTTTCATTTCACTACATAAGATTTACTTGATTTGCTCGTATAAGTATTTGATATTATAGAACGGGCTCATGTCCCTTCCTTCCATTCATTCGCATAGTTTATTTGCTCTTGTGTCGGCGTCTCAAGCGTAATTCCCTGTGTTTTTAGCAAGAGAGTCGCAACCTGCCCGTCAAGCTCGGCGGGAACTTTTATTACTCCGGGTTTGAGCCTGCTTTTGTTTTTTACCAGATGCTCAACGCAGAGTGCTTGCACCGCAAATGAGCCATCCATTATTTCAATCGGATGACCTTGCCCCATCGGGCGGGCTAAATTCACAAGCCTGCCTTCGGAGAGAAGCAAAATTGTTTTGCCGCCTTTGAGAGAATATAGCTCAACATTGTCTTTGATTGTTTTCTTTCCTGTGCTTAATTTTTCAAGAGCAGGGATGTCTATTTCCACGTTAAAGTGCCCCGAGTTGCACAAAATTGCGCCATCTTTCATTTCCAGAAAATGCTCTTTTCTAATCACATTTTTGTTTCCGGTTGCGGTGATGAAAATGTCTCCTTCTTTTGCGGCTTGCGAATGGCTTAGCACCCGGTACCCATCATAAAGAGCGCAAAGAGCGCGGTTTTGCCCTGGCTCGTGCGGTCCGAGAATACCTTCCACTTCAACTACAACTACATTCGCTCCAAGCCCGCGCATTCTTGCGGCTATTCCGCGCCCGCACCAGCCGTAGCCATATACAACTACCGTTTTTCCTGCAAGCAAAATGTTCAAGCCGCGCACGAGTGCGTCGGTCACGCTTTGCGCGGTTCCGAATTGATTATCAAGCAAATATTTTGAGTGGGCATCATTTACATCCATTATCGGCAATTTGAGCTTGCCCTCTTTTTGCATTGCATTTAATCTCACAATTCCGGTGGTTGTTTCTTCGCAGCCGCCAATCATTTTTTTCAATAGCTCGGGCTGTTTTTCATGAATGCGCATTGTAAGGTCGTTTCCGTCATCAATTATGATGTCCGGTTTTGAGGAAAGCACCTGGTCTATGCACCAATAATATTCTTCGGTGGACTGATTGGACCATGCAAACACTTGCAAATTTTTCGGGTCGAGAACAGCAAGTGCCGCCGCAACGGAATCATCGGTTGTGTTTGGATTGCATGAAGCGCCATAGACTTTTGCGCCGCCGGCTACAAGTGTTTTTAGCAAAACTCCAGTCTTTTTCTCAAGATGCAAAGCAATGCCGATTGTGAGCCCTGCAAGGGGTTTTTCTTTTTCAAACCTTTTTCCAATTATCCCAAGAACAGGCATATTCAGCTCTGCCCAATTAAGCTCGATTTTCCCGGCGTCTGCTAAAGACAGTATTTTTACTTTGCTCATACGCAGAATATGAGGTTTGGGCTTTATTTTGGTTTTGATGCCGCCTAATTTAGAGAATCGGATATTTTTTGCGCGTTTTGCATGACTTTTTGCACATCAAATGTGAGTATGTTTTTGTTTTTCATTACCCATTTCCCGTTTATCATTAAGTCGGAAATGTTTTGCGCACCGGCACAATAGAGGAGCCAGCCCGCGTTGTTTGAGAAAGGAATTAATTCGGGCGAGTCTGCATTCAGGAATGCGATATCTGCAAGCGCGCCCGGAGCTATTTTGCCAGCATTTATTCCGAGGGCTTTTGCCCCGCCCTCAAGCGCCATAAAAAGATAATCATCCGCTTTTGCTGCAGATGGATTTTCAAGATGGTTTTTTTGCAAAAGAGCCGCCATTTTGGCGGTTTCAAACATGTTGAGCGAGTTGTTGCTTGCGGGTCCGTCGGTTCCCAGGCAGACGTTTGTATGATTTGCAAGATATGTTGTGATTGGGGCAAGCGAGCCGGAGCCCAGTTTCATATTCGCAACCGGGCAGTGAACTATGCTTGCGCCGGATTTTTTTATAAGAGAAATATCGGACGGACTGCAGTAGATTGCGTGCGCAAGAACGGAATTTTTTGTGAGACAGCCGGTTTTTGCAAGAATAGAAATCGGAGTTGAATTGTATTTCTTCTTTACGAATCCGAGTTCGGATTTTGTTTCCGATGCGTGAATGTGCAAAATGCAGTCGTATTTTTTTGCAAGAAGCGAGCTCTTTTGTAAAAGCTCGTATGAGCAGGTGTTTGGGGCGTGCGGATTTATTGAAGGCGTTAAGAGACCGGAGTTATCAGCTGAAATTTCTTTTGCGTCTTTTTCGGCCTGCTTTAATTCGGCTTGCCCCTTGCAGGCAAAATCACCCAAGTCAATCATTGAATATCCGAGCGTGGCGCGGATGTTTGCCTCTTTTGCCGCTTTTGCAACCGAACTCATGTGAAAATAGTGCTCGTTAAAGCAGGTTGTGCCGCTTGCAAACATTTGCGCAATTGAAAGAAGGGTTCCGGTGTAAATGTCGTTTGCGCCGAGCTTTTTTTCTTTTGGCCACATGTGTTTTGAAAGCCATTCGTGCAGGGGCAAATCATCGCCGTGCCCGCGCAATATTGACATTGGAGCGTGAGTGTGGGCATTGATTAGACCGGGCATTACTATTTTTTTTGAGCAGTCTATTTTTTGGGCGGGGCTATGATGTATTTTTGATTTTGAAACTGCGCAAATTTTGTTATCAACGATTAGAATGTTTCGGCGCTCAAAACGATAAGGCCTGCTCGGGAGAAGAGTTATTGCATTCTCAAGAATGGTTGCCATATTTATATCAGGGGTATGTGGTATATTTAAGGATGATTAAATGAAAGGAACCAAACTTCTTGCATTGGGAACGCCGGTAATGGACATATTTTATGAGGCGGATTACGCTTTTTTGAAAAAACACAATCTTGAGGCCGGATGCACAAACCATTTGACTGATGAGCAGGTTGCGCAAATTGAAAAGGAGCTTGCACCGATTCATGAGGCGGCGGGGGACAACGCAAGAAATGTTTGCGAATCGTATGCAAAAAGCGGCGGGCGCGAATGCGCGTACATGGGAAATGTTGCAAAAGATGAAACAGCAAAAAAGATTCGCTCAAATTTGAAAAAAAACAAAATAGGGGATTTGACGGCGAATGTTGACGGAAAAAGCGGCAGAATAATGTGCATCATTACCCCGGACAAGCAAAGGACTTTCGCGGTTTATTTGGGAGTGGGGGAAAAGAAGGTGGATATTTCCTCTCTTGGGATTGCAGATGTGTTTTTTTGCACAAGCATCACGCTTTTTCATCCGGGCGTTGGAGAGAGCGCTTATGAATTTGCAAAAAAATGCAAAGAAAACGGGGGAAAGGTTGCCGTTTCGCTTGAGTCGCAAAATTTGCTCAGAGAGAATTTGGATAAAATGAGCATGGTAATTGAGATTGCAAATTATTTGTTTTTGAATGAGGACGAGATGAAAGCGATAGGGTATGATGAAAAAAATGTCGGAAAGCTTGCAAAAATCGTGTTTTTGAAAAAAGGGGCAGATGGCTCAAGAGTTTATAAAAATGGAAAAGTTTTGGGAGATGCCCCTGCGATAAAGGTTGGGAAAGTGGTGGACACCACAGGTGCAGGGGATTTTTATGCAGGTGCGGCTTTGTATGCATTGAGCACGGGGTTGGATGAGATGCGGGCGGCAAAGGCTGCAAATGAGATGGCGGCGAAAATTATCTCAAAAATTGGCGCCGGGCTATGAATATAAAGGTTGGAATTGAAAGTAATACAAGTATGAAATAAATGTGGCAAGAGCAGATTGTAAAAATTTGAATTGACATAGTAAAGATGTGAAATAAATGAAAGCAGTTGTAACTGGCGGCGCCGGATTTATCGGCTCAAATATTGTTGAGAGGCTTGTAAAAGAAGGGCATGAAGTTTATGTTATTGATAATTTGCACACTGGCAGTAGGAAAAATATTGCAGGGCTTGATGTGAAATTTTTTGAGGCAAATGCCGGCGAGATTGCGAAACTTAAGATGGACGCGCCGGAAGTGATATTTCATCAGGGCATTTATTCTTCATCTCCGATGTATAATGAGGACAGGGCGCTGATGGCAAAGGTTGTGTCCGATTTTATTTGTATTCTTGAGTATGCGAAAGAGAATAAATGCAAAGTGGTTTTTGCAGCCACATCTTCAGTGTATAATGGGGTTGCACCGCCACATAAAGAGGATGCGCCCGTACCTGTGAAGGACTTTTACACTGAACCAAGACTTATGATGGAGAGAGTGGCGCAACTTTACCAGAAAAGATTTGGAGTGCAAGTGATAGGGCTTAGGTATTTTTCAGTATATGGAAAAAACGAGGAAGCAAAAGGAAAGTACGCAAATTTGATTACCCAATTCTTGCATGAGATGCACTCGGGAAAGAGCCCGATAATTTATGGAGATGGAAAGCAGAGGCGGGATTTCACTTATGTTGACGATGTGGTGAGTGCAAATCTTTTGGCTGCAAAATCAAAAATCGGATTTGGGATTTACAATGTCGGCACGGGAAAAAATTATTCGCTAAACGAGCTGATGGAGTTGCTAAACAAAAAGCTTGGCAAGAAAATAAAGGCGCAATATATTGAGAATAAGGTCAAGGATTATGTTGAAGAAACGCTTGCAGACACAACAAAAGCAAAAAAAGAGCTTGGCTTTGAGGCAAAGATTTCGCTTGCGGATGGAATTGAGAGATTGATAAAAATGGGAGAGAATTAGAAAAATTAGATTTGAAAGACTGATTTAACAAAAAAAATAGAAACAAAGACTCGAGGAAAAAACATGCGAATTGGAGATATTGGATTAAGTTCAAAGGTTCCGCTCTTTCTTGCCCCGATGGCAGGATACACGAATATTGCCATGCGCGAAATGATGGCAAGAATGGGCGCGGATGTAGTATATACAGAGCTTGCATCAGCCGCGGCATTGGCGAGAGAATACAAACTCAAAACAGGAGAGGCAAAGGCAACTCAAAAACTTATCAGGGCGGGAAATAGCGGCATAACGGGAATACAAATATTTGGTGCGAACAAAGAGGAGATAACGGGCGCGATAAAATTTATTGAGGAATGGAGGCAAACGCAGGAATACAAGCCAAGATTTATTGATTTGAATTTGGGTTGCCCGGCAACAAAGGTTTGCACTATCGGGGCGGGCTCGGAACTTTTGAAAGAGCCAGCAAAGCTTGAACATATCGTGGAATCGGCAGTGCGTTCTTCGGATTTGCCGATAACCGTGAAGATGAGGCTCTTGCCAAGCATTGACGAGGGCATAAAGATTGCAAAGATGTTTGAAAAGAAAGGCGTGTCTGCATTGGCGATTCACGGACGCACGCAAAAGCAAAAATTCGGCGGATTTGCAAACTGGGGAGCAATTAGGCAGATTAAGGAATCTGTAAATATCCCAATCATCGGCAATGGAGATGTTAAAACAGTGCAGAATGCTCAAAGCCTTCTTAGAATATCAAAATGCGACGGCATTATGGTTGGGCGCGCCGCACTTGAAAATCCGTTTATTTTTCTGCAACTGCGCAATGTGACCACCACTAAAACGCCAAAAAGTTTTGGCGTATATGACAAACTGGATTATCTTAGAGACTATTTTGCCCTTTGCGAGAAATATGACGTTGCGTTTGTGGAGGCAAAAGAGCTTTCAATACAGCTTGTAAGCGGAGTTAGGGGTGCGGCAAGCATCAGAAACAGCATGGTGCGCGCAGAAAGCCATGCGCAATTGTTGAATATTTTTGAACAGGTTGCGGCGGCGCAAAAGAGAAGATAGAGAATAGAACTGCCACCGCGATTGTGTTTAAATTTCGTCCAAGTTTAAAGATTGAAACAACGGTTTGCCCGAAATTGCAGTTGTTAGGTTTGGAGATTGAACAACTCCAATGTGTCTTTAGCTATTTTTTCCCATCTGTATTGCTTCAGGGCTGTTTTTGCATTTTTTGCATATTTGAAAATTTGAGTCGTTGACATCTGATGGATATCTTCCAGTTTTTGCAAGAGCTCTTTTTCATCCTTGAAAATGAATTTTTGCGAATCGGCTCCGAATGCATCTTGATAAAAAGAAGGAATTGCCCCGACTGGTGTTGAGATTGCAGGAGTGCCACATGCCCAGGATTCAAAGACTGCCAGCCCAAAACCCTCGTATTGACTTGGAAGAACTGTTAGGGAAGCGGATGCGTATGCAGAAGACATTTCTTGCACAGGCAAACTTTCAAATGAAACGGGCAATGATTTTTCTTTTGCAAATTGTTGCATTTTTTGCTTTGTTCCTTCATCCGAGCCGATAAAGCAGAGAGTTGAATCCTTGTGAGCGAAATAAAACTGCTCAAATGAGTGCAAAAGAAGCCATACTCCCTTGCTCTCATCAAGGCGACCTACGAAAATTATTTTGAAGCCTGATTTTGAATTGTTTGCGCCCGGTTCAGATGCAAAGAAATCGACCGAAATGCCGTTTGGAATTATTTTACATTTTTTCTGCGCGAATAAAGGAAGATTTTCCCTTGCACTTTCCGAGACGCAGATTAGTTTTTTTGAAATTGCAAGCGGGATGGTTGCTACAAGAGAATATGCGCTTAAAAATATTTTTTTTGCCCCCGAGAATTTGGGGACCCCGTGAATCGTCCAAAAGAATTTTTTGCGTTTTAGAAGTGCGGCGAGCGAAGCCTGAAATGGCACGAAAGCCCCGAATCCGTGCGAACAATAGACGCTGGCGTTTTCAAGCATTAGATGAATACATAAAAATGGAATTATTTTGGTTGAGGAAAAACCGGGCAGGGAAATAAAAAAATGCCGTTTTACTAATATGCCCTCGTCTTTGAGGGGCAAATCTATTGATTGAGAATTTGCGCACGTACTTGTGTGCACAATTACCTGCGCCCCTTGCGCGACCATTGCGCGACTAAGAGCGAGCACATGAGTTTCTATTCCGCCAATTGAAGGAGGGAACGCGTGCACTGCCTGAACAATGACTGGCTTTTGCATAAAATATGAAGGCAAGAGGCAATTAATAAATAATAGGGGGGACAGTATTATTTCAGAGACGTCGCATTCCGTTGAAATTGATAAAAAGAATGTAGAGGAATTTAGGTTGATCGTGCAATGCAAAAATCGGACTTGGATAAAATAATGGTGAAATGATGGGAGAAATACTTTTCTGTAGAGGGGGGGAATACGCCCAAAACCAGCTGTTTTGCCTGCAAAATGAAATCTTGAACAGAGATAATACGCTAAGACCATTTTATGAGCTGAAAAAATCGCTTGGAAAAAAGGGATTTGAGGCAAATACTGTAGATATGACAAAAAATTTCAAAGACGCGGATGCGTATATATTTTTTGATATTCCAAAGAAACAAATTGACAAACGATATTACGAGATGGCAAAAAAAACTGAAAAGAAAGAGATATATCTAATTTTATATGAGCCACCAGCAACACGACCAGACAATTATGACAGAAGACTCCATGAAAATTTCAGAAGGATAATGACTTGGAATGACGATTTTATAGATGGAACAAAATATATCAAAGGAAATTTTGCAACCCCATATATGGAAGGCGAAAAGATAGAGATTCCGCATGTTGATTTTGATTCGCGCAAAATGATGTGCATGGTGACTGCAAACAAATATTCTGCTCATCCGGATCAATTATACACGGCGCGAACAGATGCTGCAAAATGGATGGAGAAGAATCACCCCCAAGAGTTTGATTTATACGGGCAACGATGGGAATTGCCAGTCTTCCATTCCGATTTTCTTGAACGGGCAGGTGTAAATAATCTCTCAAAGGCAATGCACAAATTCAAGGTGCGCCTTCCGAATAAAACATTTTACAAATCAAACTTCGGACCCATAAAAAACAAAAAAGAAGTGATGCAAAAATACAAGTTTTGCATATGCTATGAGAACCAAAGAGACGTTCCGGGATATGTCAGCGAAAAAATATTTGACGCATTCTTTTCTGGATGCGTTCCGATTTATTTGGGTGCGAACAATATTGAAAAATATGTTCCGAAGAAATGTTTTATTGACATGAGAGATTTTGACGAATTTGAACAAGTACATGCGAATATAAGTAAAATGGAAAGAAATGAATTTGAAGAGCGTGTTTGCTGCATTGAAGATTTTCTTAATAGTAAAAAATGCGCCCAATTCAAGATAAACCATTTTGTTTCCCAATTTGAAAAGATGGTCGGGATATAATGGATGATACGATAACTGAACTGAAAAATTATGCAAAAAGCGCGAGATATGCTGCTTATGAAGCACTTTTTTCAGCGAGAAAGCTGGCAAATTTGGCAAAAATAACCCCAGTGAAAATGAATGCTGACAAGCCGAAAAAAATTCGCAAAGTCCTTTTGTGCATGAACAGATACGAATACGGCCGGCAAGAATTGGGTGATTCGTATGAATATTCAAACAATTTTCCGGCGATAAAAGAGATTAAAGATGCCGATTTTTTTGATTTTAGGGAAATTGCAAAAAAAGAGGGCAGGGCAAAAATGCATGCGAGCCTTGAATCAGCGGCAATGAAAGGAGACTATGACATTATTTTGTTCTCGCTTATGAATGGAGAGTTTGACTTTGGGAAAATAAGAAACATAAGTGAGAAAAGCTCGGCAATAACAATGAACTGGTTTGCGGATGACCAGTGGAGATTTGCGTCCTTTTCAAATTATTGGGCGGGCGCATTTAACTTTGTAGCTACGACCGATAAGGCAGCAGTTGCGAAATATAATGAGCTTGGATATTTGAACGTGATACAGACGCAGTGGGGAGTGTATGCCCCAAGATTTGCTCCAAAAACAGACTTTGGAACAGGAATTGACGTTGCATTTGTCGGGCAGGCACATGGAAACAGAAAAAAGATGATAAACGACCTTGCGAAACGCGGAATTGATGTTAAGTGCTTTGGTTTTGGATGGAAAGAGGGACGCATAAGCCACCAGCAGATGGTAGATATTTTTGCAAATGCAAAAATTAATATTTCGCCATCGGATTCGTCGGTGCTTTTCGCCCCAAAACAGATGAAGGCACGCTTTTTTGAAGTGGCGGCTTGCGGAGGCTTTCAGCTTGCAGGAAGTGTTGAGGGGCTAAACAGCTATTTTGAAGAAGGAAAGCAAATCGTGCAATACAACAATATTGGAGAGATGGCAGAAAAGGCAAAGTATTATCTTGAGTGTGAAGACGAACGCAAAAAAATCGCAAATGCCGCAAAGGAGAGATGCCTGACAGAGCATACATACGCTAAAAGGTTCGAGAAGATATTTGCCGCAGTTGAAGAATCGGTTAAAATGAAAAAGGCGCCAGAATGAAATTGCGATGCGCTTTGCTTTTTGCATTTATGTAATTGGTTTGTTAAATTTGCGCAATTGCAAATGCGGTTTGCCAAATTTGAAGTTGTAAAACGGCACTATTTTGCTAAATTTATAAAATTGCACGAAAGTAATCAATTCGTAATATTTATCAATATCTATTGCCAATAACAGTCACCAGCTTTAATGCAACTCTTTTGGGTGCAATTACAAAATGAACGAAAATAGCAAAGATTCGACAATTCTTTGCGCACCACACGCAAATAATGACAAGAATGTGGGCACGAATATAGGCGTTGCTAATGATGTATTGAGAACTAGTGCTAACGCGCAAACGAATTTGAATACTACAAAGGTAATGACAGCATCTGCTAAGGCATTAGGCGACTTTGCACCTGTTGCGCCCATAACAGATGGCAAAGAGAAGCCAAGAATCCTTCTTATCACATCAAGCTTTGAGGAAAATCTCAATAACCCCGAAAGCTCGGACCGCGCCTTGGTTCAGGAAAAAATGGACAATGCCCATTACCCGATTGGAATATCTTTGCTTCATTCTTATGTGGAATCTGTCGGGAATGAAATAAACAGCCTGTTTTTGAACAGCTACAGTTACGAAATATGCTTTGAAGAAGTGGACAAGGCACTCAAGGAGTTCAAGCCGCACATTGTTGGACTGCAAATTCTCACGCAAAATCGCGTATCAAGCTATCACATAATTGAAAAGATACATAGAGAATACCCACATATGCAGATTGTCCTTGGAGGGATACATGCAACGGCGATGCATGAGCAACTTATAAAGAAATTTCCTTACGTGATTGCGGTCATAGGAGAGGGAGAATACACTTTTGCAGAGCTTATCAAAAAAGTGATGACAAAGGAGGATATTTCGCAGGTGAAAGGGATTTCATATAGCAAGGATGGAAATGCTATTACAACCCCCGCACGCCCGCTCATAGACGATTTGGATGCACAGCCGTTCCCAAAACATGAGCTTTATTTCAACCACAAACGAGAATTTGCTTGCATATTGACCTCGCGCGGATGCCCGTTTAGGTGCAGTTTTTGCGCACTTGAAAGCATTACCAGAAGTCTTAATCGTACGCGCTCAATCAGGAACGTGGTGGATGAAATTGAGTATATACAAAAAAAATTTCCACAGCTGAGGAGAGTGTGGATACATGATGACACGTTCTTTCTAAATAACAAGCGCGCGATTGAATTCTGCGATGAGATTGCCCGGCGCAAAATAAAACTTGAGTTTGTCGCCTCTGGAAGAATTAAGCCAGTATCTGCAGAGCTTATCAAAAAGCTTGAGGAAGCAAATTTTGTAAAAATTCTTTTTGGGCTTGAGAGCGGAACCGACAAGATTTTGCTTGCTGCAAGAAAAGGAATCACTCAAAAAGATGTGCTTGAAACATTTCGCCTTCTAAGAAAGTCAAAAATGGAAGTTACTGCGTTTCTTATAGTCGGCTTGCCGGGCGAGACCATGGAAACTGTTCTTAGCACTGCGAAATTCGTACAACAGCTCCAGAAGCTCAAATATATATATTATGACGACATCGGCATTCTGAATATATACCCCGGCACAGAAGTGTGCAGACTCGCAAAGGAGGCGGGGGCATTATCTGACGACTACTGGTTGAGTGAAAAAATCACTCCGATATATACAGTAGAGCACAGTTTGGAAGAGCTTAAGCATTACAAGAAAGTGCTTCTTGACCATATTTCCCTCAGGCGCTTTTTCACTCCAGATGGATTCAAAGCGCAATACCACATGATTCCGTATATACCGCGCTATTTATGGGAGCGAAAGGAGCTAATACTTGACAAATTAGGGAAAAAAGTTGTAAAACGAGGCACACACTTATGAGCAAATACAAAATAGAGTTTGACCGCGAGCTATGCATCGGCTGCCAAAGCTGCAACAGGATAAGCAGGAATTGGGGGCTGGACTCGGAAGGAAAAGCTAAGCCTGCGAACCTTGATGTAGAAGAAGCAGACTTGCAGCACAATATGGAAGCAGAAAAATATTGCCCGGTTCATGCAATCAAAGTGGTTAAAAAACAGGATTAAACATTGAGAGTAGAATCAGCGGGCTTGGCATAACGTTTTATTTTGAATTAATTCAAATATACTTATGACGACAATTGCTATTATGGGCGCTCTCGATGAGGAAATAGCGCTTTATCTCTCAAAGCTTGAAGAGAAGTATGAGGAGAAGCTGGCTGGATTTGTTTTTCATTCGGGGAATCTTAATGGAGCACATGTAGTAGTTGTAAAATCGGGAGTTGGTAAGGTAAATTCAAGTGTTTGCGCGCAGGCGCTAATTGACTGCTTTTCTGTTTCGCATATGATTTTTACAGGGGTCGCGGGTGCGATAAATCCGGACCTTAATGTGAAAGACATTGTAGTTTCAACTCAGAGCATCCAACATGACATGGATGCGCGAGCCCTCGGGTATTCGCGGGGGCGAATTCCATTCAGCGAGCTTAAGGCATTCGACGCGGACGCAAAGCTTTGCGAGCTTGCATTACAATCTGCCAAAAAACAAAACATTCACGCTATAAAAGGAGTAATTCTTTCAGGAGACCAATTTATAACAGATGCAAAAATCGGGCGAGAGTTGCGGGCGGAGCTTGATGGGGATTGTGTGGATATGGAGAGTGCGGCAGTTGCACACGCGTGCGCACTGAATAAAGTTTCACATGTGATAATCAGGGCTATTTCGGATAAGGCAGACCATTCGGCGCAAGAAAGCTTTGAGAAAATCTGCCACGATGCGGCAAACAATTCTTTCGCCATTGTATATGAGATGATTCCGCACATCATTATTCATGATGATGCCCCCGCAATTATAAAATCCAAAATTCGCACAATTCCGAACTGGCCGAAGAAAGGGGTGATGTACAGAGACATAACCACTCTTCTCAAAGACAAGGAAGGACTTGGCATCACAATAGATTTTCTTGTAAAAAGGCATAAAGGCAAAAAAATAGACGTTGTCGCAGGGATAGAATCAAGAGGGTTCATTATTGGGGCGGCGCTTGCAAACAAGCTTGGAGTTGGCTTTGTACCAATAAGAAAAAAAGGCAAACTGCCGGGCAAAATCATATCCGCATCATATTCACTGGAATATGGGACGGACACTATTGAGATCCATGAGGATGCAATACATAAGGGAGCTCGCGTGCTTATTTTTGACGACCTTATAGCGACTGGAGGAACCGCCACCGCCGCGTGCGAGCTTGTGACTCGGCTTGGGGGCATTATTGCCGAATGCTGTTTTATTATCGACTTGCCAGACCTTGGGGGCTCAAAAAAACTAAAAGAAGCCGGACACAAGGTATTTGCAATAACCAGTTTTGAAGGAGATTGAAAATAGGCAAAAGAATATAATTTCCCAAATAGCAGATATTCACATGAAAACGGCACTAATCACAGGAATAACAGGTCAGGACGGCTCTTATTTGGCAGATTTGCTTCTTGAGAAAGGGTACGAAGTACACGGGATTATCCGAAGGGCATCCACTTTCAACACTTCAAGAATTGACGATATTTTTCAGGACCCGCATGAGAAAGGTGCGCGGCTTTTTCTGCATTATGGTGATTTGACGGATGGCTCATCCATTGCGCAAATTGTGAATGAGACCGAGCCGGATGAAGTTTATCATTTGGGCGCGCAGTCGCATGTGAGAGTGTCGTTTGACATTCCCGAATATACGGGAGATGTTACGGCGCTTGGGGCAATTCGCATTTTGGAGGCGGTTCGCCGCTCAAAGAAAAATATCAAATTTTATCAGGCATCCTCATCTGAAATGTTTGGCTCGTCCCCTCCGCCGCAAAACGAGAATACGGTTTTTCATCCGCGCTCGCCTTACGCGTGCGCAAAGGTGTATGCTTACCATCAGGTGATAAATTACAGGGAAGGATACGGCATATTCGCATCCAATGGAATTCTTTTCAACCATGAGAGCCCAAAAAGAGGAGAAACATTTGTGACTCGCAAGATAACAAGAGGAGTTGCGAGAATAAAGGCCGGAAAGGAAAAAGTATTATATCTTGGAAATTTGGATGCGAAAAGAGACTGGGGTTATGCGCCGGAATATGTTGAAGGAATGCACCGAATACTACAGCATTCAAAGCCGGACGATTTTGTGCTTGCGACGGGGCAGACGCACACGGTGCGCGAATTTGTTGAAGTAGTGTTTGACCTCGCAGGACTTGACTGGAAAAAATATGTGAAAATAGACAAGCGCTATTTCAGACCATCCGAAGTTGAGAGCCTCTGCGGCGATGCTTCAAAGGCAAAGAAAGTTCTTGGATGGGAGCCGAAAGTGAAATTTGAAGAGCTGGCAAAAATTATGCTGGACGCGGACATGAAGGCTGAAGGGCTTTGAATTGGATTTGCCATGCGGGCTTGCCTATGAGCGGTCGGAATCAGATGTTTGAAAGTTAGCTTGGTTGAATTCGCAAAATGCAGTGGTTTTATGGACATTGAAGGCAAAAAAATTTTAGTTACGGGCGCACACGGATTTTTAGGAAAGCCCCTGCTTGAACTGCTTGAGAATGAAAAACCTGCGCAGATAATCGCACCGCGCTCTGTGGAATATGATTTGACAAAAGAGGAAGACGTGAAAAAGCTTTTTTCAAAAACAAAACCGGACATTGTAATTCACGCCGCAGGAAGAGTGGGCGGGATTGAATATAATAGAAATAATCCGGGAACGGCATATTATGAGAACGCGATGATGGGAACGCTGATGGTGCATTATTCCCATTTGGCGGGAGTAAAAAAATTCGTAGGCATCGGCTCTGTTTGCGCTTATCCAAAAATTGTTCCGGTTCCCACAAGCGAAGAACATCTTTGGGATGGATACCCGGAAGAGACAAACGGTCCGTATGGAATTGCGAAAAAAATGATGCTTGTGCAAATTGACGCATATAGAAAACAGTACGGGTTTAACGGAGTTTATCTTTTGCAGGTGAATTTGTACGGACCGCACGACCATTTCAACGAAAAGGATTCGCATGTTATTGGCGCGATGATTTACAAATTCGCAAAAGCAAAAAAGAATAACGAGAAAGAAGTTGTGCTCTGGGGAGACGGCTCGCCCACACGGGAGTTTTTGTACGTTGAAGACGCGGCGCGCGCGATTGTGCTTGCAACAAAAAAAATGGAAACAAGCGAGCCGATAAATATTGGAAGCGGGGAGGAAGTCTCCATCAAAGAGCTTGCACAGATTATATCCGCCGAGATTGGATACGCGGGAAAAATAATTTGGGATAAAACAAAGCCGAATGGCCAGCCAAGAAGGCTGTTTGATTCATCAAGGGCAAAAAAAATGATTGGATTTGAAGCCAAGACAAAATTTGCACAGGGGATTAGAAAAACGGTCGAATGGTATTTGAAAGACAAGGTGTGAGAAAATGGATGAAAAAGTACAGGTTCCGGTTGGATTCGCAGACATTGGCGAGCTTGAATCAAAATATGTGAATGAAGTGCTCAGAACAAAAAGGATTTCCTATGGCCCGTTTATACAAAAATTTGAAAAAGAGTTTGCGACCGCGCACGGATGCAAACACGCGGTGATGAGCAATAGCGGAACATCCGCCCTTCGTGTAGCTATTGCGGCTCTAAAGGAACATCGGGGCTGGAAAGACGGAAGCGAAGTGCTCATTCCGGCGATTACTTTTGTTGCAACCTCAAATGTTGTTTTAATGCAGGGACTAAAGCCCGTTTTTGTGGACGTGGAGCCGGACACATACAATTTGGACCCGAAAGAGCTTGAGAAACATTTGACAAAAAAAACTGTGTGCATAATGCCAGTGCATATCGCGGGCTTGCCGTGTGATATGGAGCCGATAATGAAATTTGCGAAAAAGCACAATTTGGCGGTCGTTGAGGATTCGTGCGAGACTATGTTTGCAAAATATAAGGGAAAACCGGTTGGCTCATTCGGAGATGTCGGATGCTTTTCCACTTATGTTGCACATATACTTGTGAGCGGAGTCGGCGGGCTGTCTATTACAAATGATAATGAGCTGGCGGTGCTTATGCGCTCGCTTTGCAACCACGGGCGCGATTCTATTTATTTGTCAATTGATGACGATGACGATCTAAAGGGCAAGGAGCTTGAGATGGTGATGGACCGCCGCTTCAAATTCGTAAGAGAGGGATATTCGTTTAGAGTTACCGAATTTGAAGGAGCGCTTGCACTGGCGCAGTTTGAGAGAAGAAAAGACATATTGGAAAAAAGGCAGAAGAACGCAAAAATGCTAAATGAGGGGCTTGCGGACTTGAAGCAGTATTTACAATTGCCAAGTGTTCCGTCCGACCGAAACCATGTGTTCATGTTTTATCCGATTGTTTGCAAAGGGGCGGTTGAGCGGGACAAGCTTACACTCTTTTTGGAGGAAAATGGAATTGAGACACGGCATTTGCTTCCGCTCATCAACCAGCCGTTTTACGTGAAAGAATTTGGAGAGCTTGAAAGCAGGTATCCAGTTGCTGCGAATTTAAATAAAAAGGCGTTTTATATCGGAGCGCACCAGCACATTGGAGAAAAAGAAATTAAGCATGTGATAAATGTTATGCATAAATATTTTGAAAAAAACAAAAATTAGAGTTTTGCGTATTTTTCTATTTGCGCGGTTGTGTATTCAACCATGCTCTTTTTTTGGTAAAATTTCTCATACCAGTCGGATGTCCAGTCAATAGAATTATTTATTCCAAGCTTTGGTTTCCAGCCAAGCAATTTCTTTGCCTTTGAAGCATCAAGAGCAAGAAGCTGGTGCTCGTGTTTTGAATTGTCTGGGACAATCTCAAATTTTGAGCCGGACTTTTGCACTATTTCTTTTACGCTTATCAAATTTTCTTTTTCCGGGGCAAAATTGAAAGCGCCCACAAGCTCTTTCTTTCCCTCAAAGAGCCCCTTTGCCAAAAGAAGATAGCCAAAAAGAGGGTCAAGCACGTGCTGCCACGGGCGCACTGCGCTTGGGTTGCGGATTATTAGCGGCTTGCCGGATTGTTTTGCGCGAATGATGTCGGGTATGAGCCGGTCTTTTGACCAGTCTCCGCCGCCGATTACGTTTCCTGCACGTGCAGATGCAATAAGACAGTGCGGGCGTGAGTCCGAATTGTCTGGATTGAAAAAAGAGCGAATGTAGGATTTGGTTATTATTTCTGCGCACACTTTTGAAGAGCCGTAGGGGTCATAGCCTCCAAGCTCGTCGCCTTCACAATATGGATGCATTGTGTTTTTGTTTTCATACACTTTGTCGGTGGTGATTATTACCGCCGATTTTGTGTGAGAAGTTTTTCTAATCGCTTCAAGCACATTGGCAGTGCCAAGGGCATTTGTGTTAAAAGTATAAAGCGGGTCATCATAGCTCTCGCGCACAAGAGGCTGGGCGGCCAAATGAAATATTATATCCGGCTTTTGCTCGCGCACAAAATCAAGCACCGCCGAAGGGTCGCGTATGTCGCTTATTTTGCTATTTACGAATTTGTCCAATTCAAGAGATGAATAAAGGTTTGGATGCGTGTTTGGCTCCAGAGAAAAGCCTGACACATGTGCGCCGAATCCGAGCAAAATTTGACAAAGCCAGCTTCCCTTAAAGCCGGTGTGCCCGGTGATGAGAACTTTTTTTCCTTTGTAAAATGAGGCAATGTCGGACAAAGACTACACCTTCCATTTGGCATTGTTGGAATCCCATATTGCGTTAAGGTCCAAGTAGTCTTTGTAAGTGTCCATCATGTGCCAGAAGCCATCGTGCTTGTAAATTGAGAGTTGATTGTTTGATACAAGGTTTTGCAATGGCTCTTTCTCAAGAGTGCATGAATCGTCTTCTGAAAGATGAGCGAATACTGCCTTGTTAAAAACATAATAACCGCCGTTCACATGCTCGTCTATGAGCGGCTTCTCCCGAAACTTTTTCACCTTGTTGCCTTCAAGCTCCAAAAGCCCGAAACGGGATGGCGGGCGCACACCAGTAAGTGTCGCGTGCGTACCTTGCTCAAGATGAAATTTCGCGAGATTGGAGATATTTATGTCCGACACACCGTCTCCATAGGTGACAAAAAAATTGTCGTTTTTTACATACTTTTCAATTTTTTTTATGCGCGCGCCGGTGGATGTGTTGAGCCCGGTGTCCGCAAAAGTGATTTCCCAGTCTTCTCCGGAACCGAATTTGTACGCATGAGAATGATTTTTGTCTTTTAAGTTGATTGTAAGGTCTCCTGGCGCCATGTCTCTTAGAAGAAAATGTTGTTTTATCATTTCGCCCTTGTAGCCTAAACAGAGAATGAATTTGCGACAGCCGAAATGGGCATAGGTGCGCATTATGTGCTCAAGTATCGGAGTCCCCCCGATTTGCACCATGGGCTTTGGCCGGAACTCGGTTTCTTCCTTAAGTCGGGTACCCTGCCCGCCGCAAAGAATTATCACTGGCCAATTTTTTAGATCTTCCATATAAATGTCACACGCTTGAAGTTTATATTATTAGATAATTAACGAGTGTGTTGTTATTTAATATGTAAAAAAGAGTATTTAAAGATTGGTGTTAGTATAATATAGGAATTTGGAGACGTTGAATTATGGCAGCCCCGAAAGTCAGTATAATTATTCCCTCAAGAAATAAGGCAAGCGTTATTCTTGAGACTTTAGAGTGTGTAGTGGCGCAGACGGAAAAAGATTTTGAAGCATTTGTAATTGACAATAATTCAAAAGACGGCACGCGAGAAATTGTAAAGAAATTTATTGCGAAAGATAAACGCTTTGAACTGACCGAAAATAACGGGGATGAAGGTCTCGTTTATAGTCTTAATCTTGGAATATCAAAAGCCAGAGGGAGATATATTGCAGTTTTGCACTGTGATGATGTTTGGCAAGATAATTTTTTGGAAAGCTCTATTGCACTTTTTGAGAAAAACCCAAGTTCCGGAATCTGTTTTTGTAGATGTGAGAATATTGATGAAAGATCTAAATTGCACAGGATTGCTGCACGAAATGAATATTCTGGAGAGAGCAGGTTGATTGGCTCACAGGAACTTTTTGAGAGATATGTGAAAAGGGATTTTACACCTGTTTGCACTGTTCTTGTTAGAAAAGAAGTACATGAGAAATGCGGCAAATATGACCCACAATACCCGGGACCGAGCGATTATCAGATGTGGATTAAGATTGCCCATAAATTTGATGGGGTTTTTAATGGGGGTAGCACCTCAAAGTACAGAATTTATGGAGAAAACGACTCGAACACCATGATTGATGAGAATGCCATACTCATTGAACAGTATTCGATGATTTTGAAGCTGTTTAGAGAATATGTTGAGAAGACATCTGAACGACAGAGATTTAAGAGGGTATTGCTTAGAAATACGGCTTTGAGTTCTCTGAGACAGGCAGTAAACGCAATTGCACAGAATAAAGGCACAGTTGCAAGAACCAAATGCGGATTTGCAATTATGTGCTATGGAGGAATTAATGAAACGATTATCGCAGGAGTGATATATTTTGCTTCGTTGTTCACAATTATTCTTGCACCGATTATATCGTTTCTTATTCCGCACATTCTAAAAATAATGAAAAAGAGTGGACATTACTGAAGATAGAATTTGCGATTTGATTTGAACCAGACAATTGTTTTCTTCAGCCCTTCTTTTGGAGATATTGTTGGCTCCCAACCAAGGATTTTTTTGGCTTTAGAAGTATCCGCCTGCCACATTTTTGGCTCGTTTCTCGGATTTTGGATTGAATTGAACAAAGGAGAGGGAGAACTTGGGATTAGTCCTTGCACGAGTTCTGCAATTTGCCCGACAGACATCTGTGAGCCTTGAGATAAATTGAAGATCTCGCCATTGATAGAATTTGAGTTTAGGGCAAGCTCGAGACCATGATTGAAGTTTTTTACATACATAAAATCCCGCATTGAATAAGGGGAAGAAAGTTTTGCAGGTAGGTTGGACAGGGCAGACAAGATAAGGGTTGGAATTAAGCGACGAGATTCTTCAAATTCCCCGAAGGGAGAAAATGGACGAATCACAGTAGTTTTTGTGTTGCCCCAGTCTTGCAAAGCAAGCATTGTAGCCTGCAATTTTGTTTTTGCGTAATCGTCTTTTGGGTTGCAGATATCTGATTCAGCCATTGGAGAATCGTTATGCCCGTATTCGGAAGAGGAACCTATTTGAATAAAATGAGGAATTGAACATTCGGATGCGCATTCAAGAAGATTTTTTACTCCGAGAAGATTTGTTTTTTTCATAAGTGAGGGGTCTGTTTGGACTCCAGGGTATGCACCATATGCGGCAAAGTTGATAATCGCGTCCGGATTTGAAGAGGAAATTGTGGATTTGCAAGAGGACAGAGAAGTTACGTCTAAAGAAATTTTTCTGCAGTTGATAAGACTAAGTCTCCATGAATCTTTTGGATTTCTTGAGGCGGCAAAAACTTCATAGCCATTTGATGAGAAATAGCCACATGCGTTTGCACCTAAAAATCCCCCTGCGCCGATTATGAGTAATTTTTTCATTTTGAAACACCAGAGCATGGTTTATATTGACGCATTTAGATATTAACATATGGCAGAAGCTAAAGCGCTACGGGAGAAGATACTAAAACTTGTACGCGAGTATTATGGAGTCGCTCATAAGCCGCGGAAATGGACTGTTGGAAATAGAATACCTTACTCTGCAAGAGTTTATGATGAGAATGAAATTGAAACTCTTGTGGATTCTTCTTTGGAATTTTGGCTTACTGCGGGGAGATTTCATGAGAAGTTTGAGAAAAATCTTGCAAAGTTCTGCTCACAGAAAACTGCATTGGCAGTTAATTCCGGCTCATCCGCTAATTTAGTTGCTCTTTCTTCGCTTACGAGCCCTCTTTTGAAAAAAAAGAAATTGCGGAAAGGGGACGAGATAATCACATGTGCTACATCTTTCCCGACCACAGTTAATCCGATTGTGCAAAATGGCTGCGTTCCTGTTTTTTTGGACGCGGAGGTTGGCACATATAATATGAAGACAGAAATGCTTGAAGATGCAATTAGCGACAAGACAAAAGCAATAATGCTTGCCCACACACTTGGGAATCCGTTTGATTTGGACGTGATTGTGAAATTTTGCAAGAAGCACGATTTGTTTTTGATTGAGGATTGTTGCGATGCGCTTGGAGCGATATGGGATGGAAAAAACGTGGGGACTTTTGGAGATTTTGCAACGCTTTCGTTTTACCCCGCACACCACATTACAACCGGTGAGGGAGGGG
>Ga0265297_10002406_pt1 | contig 38225 bp, 67 predicted proteins | sample Munlanlwell13791_FD_192502 | JGI IMG/M metagenome (GOLD analysis project Ga0265297, IMG submission 192502) | Leachate microbial communities from a municipal landfill in Southern Ontario, Canada - Leachate well 137-91 | ecosystem: Engineered > Solid waste > Landfill > Unclassified | place...
GACATAGCGGTACTGAAACAAAAATATTACCAACACAATTTGACTGTAGGACATTATCATTGCCGCTATAATAAAATCTCATAGATGTTGCAGCTGTTGTTAATATTGTTCCAGCAAAATCTCTAAAAACTACTGTAAAAGTTGTTGCTGAGTATCCATCATTCTGGGCAACAATAGCACCACTTCTTTCTGTAACAGTTACGGTTGCTTCGGTTGATAATAATGTTTCGTGAGTAACAGTTAAAACTCCTGCCGTGAATGACATTGTTGGTTTTGTGTAAGCACCAGTTGAAACTTGCCATGCTGTGCCATCATAATAAATATATCCAGAGAATCTTTCATATTGACCTACTGTAATAGACGATGCAGTTTTTGATATTAATGATGTTTTTCTAGCACCTTTATCAACTATATATGGAATAATACTCGATGAAGCTCCTGCTGGAAAAGTAATTGTTGATGTCCCGTTTCCATTATTTATAACTGTTCCAGTCCCTAAAAAATATGTCGATTCTACAATTGTTGAAGCTGACAAATTTACCTCAGCCTCAAAATTTTTATATAGCTTTATTGTAGAAGACGTATCGCCTACTGATGCTCCTGCATCAACTCCTAAATTTGCATACGTTTCGTCTTGCCCAATAACTAAAGATCCTACATCTGTTGCAGTAAAATTGTACGATAATACTAGATCTCCATTTACATCAACTGCTAAAGCTGGATTGACACCTACTGGCTTATGACCAGTATCATTTATTGCATACCACCCTGAACTTGCAGTATCTTGTCGTATTACACATGATATTTTTCTTAACTTAATATTACTGTCAGTTGATATTGACCCCATTTTAGAAAATTTTGTATTTAATACTCCAACTGATGAATAAACAGTTCCGTTCCCATAATATGAAGTCATAGTTGTAGACGTGTTTATTGTATCGCCTTCTATGATTATGTCACCTACTGCTTTTGCTAACCCGGTCTCCACTGTGTCGTCAGTAGCTCCATCACATTTAGCCCCGAACCACTTGACATTTACAGCACCGCTATGCTTCATCTTCCATCGACCAGTCGCAACACCAGTTACGGCGATGATAGTTCCTCCATTGTCAGCTTCTGTAGATGTAGCGTCCCAGTAGTATTCGCGTACTCCGATGTTGTCTTCGGCGGTATAGTAGCCAGTGACAGATACAAAAGGCTGTCCAGAATATACGGTAGTGCGGAGGGCGGCAATGGTTCCCACTATTGCGCTTTGGATAGTACTATTATTGCTTAGAGAGGAATAAACAAGTTGAGAGTTTTTATCTTTTACTATGATGGAATATGCTGATTTTACGAAAATTCTACCGGGCGACCCATTGCGCGAAGGATACCCAGCAATCGTACGAACTGGATTTGCCGCTGGAGTTGTAAAAGCCTCATCCCAATAAATGCTAATCAGATTTACTTCTGGGTTCAGATTCTCCGTACCTATATAAATATATCCGTTATCGAGCGGTGCGCCGCTTAAATCTGTAAACTCTTGAAATGGTGGTGTTACTTCAATCGCCATTGGTTTTCCTTTGTTTTGTTAATGTTATCTAATTTGGAGATATGTTTCAAATTAGAACTTACCGCTTTTTTGTTTTATAGCCTCGCTGATCTTTTCCATTGCTACATTTTGCTCTGACCGCGTTTTGGCTTTACTTAACCGCATAAGTGCATTTCGTACTGGAGCGGATTCATACGCTCTTGCAATTAGGCCTATAGTCCCTAACCCGAATATTCCAGTGATTCCACCTGCCGCACCAGCTGCCCCTGCCATAGCCGCTGGGTATAGCTGTTGCCCAGTAGGTGTCATTAGGTTGGCTTCGTCAGCTCTTCTTGTTAATGCTAAAGCCTTTTTAAGACCTTCTAATTTTGCTTTGTCCTCACCCTTGAAAAACACTTTTGCATTTTCATCCAATTTGTCGATATTGGTTAGGAATTTAGCTGTGCTGACTTTGCCTTCCGCATCGAGTGAATCCTGATATGCTTTTCCAAGAATTGCCGACCTTGCGTTTGATCTTCCTTCTGGGCTGAGATTTTTATACAACATTTGTGAATCGCTTACGTTTTTGCTGTACAACATGCGGGAGATTACTTCAGGGGTCACATTCCCTTTTTTTAGCGTATATTTAAGAGCATTATTTTCGAGTTCTCCGCTCATGATAGATAACTTTTTGTTTGCCACTCCCCACTTTGTTACATCTCTACGATCTCCAAACTGAACAATGTGGTTTTCCATGTCTTTTTTAAGTGCGCCATAAATATCGGATACTGCCTTATCTCCTACCCCCCGCACTGAAACTAAGTCAGGTGATTTAAACTTTTCGCCAAGAAGTTTTCGCAACTCTTCCACGCTTTTAATATCTTGATTTTGTATGGATTGTTTAAAATCGTCAAGAGATGCAACAACTGGGTCTAATTCTGATGTTTTAAGGCTTTTAAGTTTAGCAATTTGGTTATCAATCGCAATAGTAGTATTCGGGACTTCCATTGGTGATCCCGATGTTCTATCAAATACATCTCTTTTCATTTGAGCGTATTTTATTACCTCGTCGCCTCTTGTTTTAGCTAAATCCGCCATTACAGAGCTTTCCAAATCTGGAAGAGCGGAATCAGCTTTAAACTCTTGCGCTACATCTTTAATAGCTTGCACGCGTTGTAATTGCTGCGCTTCTCTTCTTCCCCCAGTACCAGCCAGCGGTATTCTCTCTGATGCCATTTGAGCCGATTTGCCTATAAACGTTTGAGGTCTTAGAACATCAGATGTCATAACATCTATTCCTAGCCCTTGCGCCGCCTTAACTGCCTCATCCGCTCCCTCTGCTAATGATGGTGCTATTTTAGGAGATGGTATTGCTTGCGCTACTTTTCCAGCCGCTTGCCTTGCTGGGGCTGTCATAACTGAAACTTGTGGTCGAGTTGCTTTTGCCAACTGTGCGATAGCATTGGCCTCTGCCATCATAGGGTTCATATATTGAAGCACTGCGGCTTCTTTTCCGATTGCTCCTAAATACTCTTGTCCCGCTTCTGTGCGTGGCATAAATGGTTGTGCGAACTCACCTGCCGTTTGTGTAGCTTCACGCTGCACTCGTTCGGCTCCTTTTTGTGTTCCTAATTCACCAGATGCGATAGTTTGCCCAACCCCTTTGGCTGTTCCGACAACTTGACCCGCTGCACCTGCTAACCCTCCGCCTAGCACTCCAAGGGCGGTTTCACCTGCTCCGACAATCTTTTCACCGATTGAACGTTCTTTTTTTTGTGGGAGTGTAGCAGTTAAGTGCAAAACTCCATTAACATCTGTAAAAGCATTTGAAGCTTTTGCTTCTTTAAGCATTGATGCGATTGAGTCCGCTGTTTCGTCATCCCCCGCTTTGTATGCAGCTATTGCTTTTGCTTTTAATTGTTCATAGGTTGCCATGTTAAATTCCTAGCGCTGCGGCTGCATCTGCGCCACTAATATTTCGACGTTCTTTTGATTTCTCTTGTTTCACATTTATGCCGTATTTCTTTTCTACATTTTTGTATGATTTTTCCATTAAATTTTTTAGGATAATAAGATTTTGCTTTGCTTGTTTTGGGCCTTGATTAAGCGATAGGTTAACCATTGCTGACTGAAGCTTTTGCCCTTCAACTTCTGTTAAGCCAGACATTGTTCCAACATCTTGTACTGCCTTTATGAATGATTGTGATCCAATAGTGTCCAACAATCGCTCATAGTTGGATACATCTGGGTCTGTTGTCATTATTTTTGAAGATATCGGGCCATGCGCTCGTTCAGCGGCATACCCAAGTCCAGGGATATTCCCTTTTTTAAAGTATGATAATGCCTGATCGATTGTTCGCTTTGAATTTTGTAGATTATCGTATGCAGAATACACCTTTGAGCTTTTTTCATTGGCTTTATCCATGTAGTCTTGTTGCATCTTAACAAGCTGGATCTGTTTTGTCTGCCGAGCGATGTCGTTTGTTTCTCTATCAATGGCGTTTTTTTGTCTAGCAATTGCTATTCTTTGTCTTTCAAATTCGGGCTCCTGAAGCATCTTATTTGTTTCTGCTAAAGTTTTTTGATAGTCCGCTTGCACTTTTTGTGGGGCTATCTTAGCTTCTGCTTGTTTGATAGTAGCTTCATATCCCTCTTTTTTGGTTTTAATTGCTTCTTGTGCCTGTTTCTCTGGGAATAGCGCTTGTGATTGCCGCAAATCCTCCAGCTTTTTTTGAGCTTCTGCAAACTTCTCTTGCTGTTCTGGGGTCATTGTGTGCATTGTGAGCCACTGCGTTAATCCTAAAGCGGCTTTTGGATCGGCGGATATGGCGTTCTTAACTTGCTCAAATGCCGCAGTGTCTAGCCCTGAGTTTTTAGCCGCTTCAATATTTTCATCAAGGATTTTAGTTGCAAGCTCAACATTATTATTTTTTAATGCCGTTGTGATCTGCATCCCTGCCGCTTGTTCTGCTGCGAGCTGCCGCTTGTCCATTTGTTCAATCAATGGCTTAAATGCTTTTTCTTGTTCTGGAAATGTGGCTTGCAATGCCAATAGTTTGTCAAACTTTGGGTCAGCCATATAGTCTGAAAACATTGTGCGGTATTGCTCCGTTCGTGCTTGCGCAACTTTTTCAGCATCTAATTTTTGCTGAATTTCTTGTTGTCTTAGTCCAGTTTCTCTAAGAGCCGACCCAGCTTGAAGCCCACTTAGTAGCCCTTGCATCGGATTTACTTGCGGAAGCATCCCCATATAGTTAATTGGTTCCATATTTCTTCCCTTTAGAATAATTTAGAAATTCCAGGCATCCCACCAACGCCAGCAAATAGCCCTGCGCCTTGGAGTAGAGTGTTAAATGACGATCCAGCAACTCCGCCTTGTGCCATTTGCCCTCCTGCAAGCGCCGCTCCTTGTTGCCCGTAGAGATTCGCTATGTTAGCCGCAGATGCTTGCCCTGCATTTGCTTGTAGCCCTGCCGATGATTGCCCTAATTGTGATAACCCGCCTAGTTGCGCTAATTGTTGCTGATATGTTTGATTCAACAATTGTGGGGCGAGCATTCCCATAGCGGCTTGTGTGTTCCCGCCTCGTAGACCGCCAGTGGCAGAGGCATTTTGAAGCATTGCATTTTGCCCTTGCTGTAGCTGCGCTTGGAAGAATGGGCTTTGTTGCAATTGGTTAATAGCAGATTGTTGATCTGATGCTCCCCTTAGCCCCAGCAATGTCTGCTGTTGCCCCAGAGCCGATTCACCTGCTTGAAGGTATGGGGACATCATTTTTACGATAGCGTCAAACTGTCTTCGCTGTTCTTCTATGCCTGATTGTGCTGATGCCGCTTGTGTTCCTGCCGCTGCGGATGCCGCATCTGCCGCTTGGCTTGCTCCGGTAATGCCTCCAACGACATTGCCAAGAAAATCTCCTACAAAGCTCATTTGCTTCTCCATTCGGATTTTAATAATCCATAAATTTGAATATCCATAACCTTGCCGTTTAGCTCGAATGATTCTCTGATGGTTCCTTCATAAGAGAACCCGAGTTTTTTAACAAGATTTTGGATTGTTTTGAGATGGCTGTATATTTTAGCCGTCACCCTGTGCGCAGTCAGGAAAGCTTCATTTATTATGAGAACGCATAAATAACGATAATATTTTACCGATATAGGCAATAAAAGCAAATGGATTTCACTATCTAGCCTTGTATTGTTAATAATCATAAATGCGCCTACAAATTCTCCACTTACAAACGCCGAATAATACTTAACGCATGGGTGATCTATTTTTGAAACTGGAACGCCATCCCTAGAAAGCTTCTGAATAGATTCATCACTGAAAAGAACCTCTTCGTTTTCTTTGGATAGCCCAGCTTCTATTTTAATCATGACGTAATCTCTCGCCCTGATGCGCTAATAGTTAAAGCGGATGACGTTCCTGCAATCGTTGAGATAAACCCGCCACTCTCTAGCACTTGCCCCACTAACTCAGGACACGTATAGACTTCATTTGGAGCGATTGACCTAGTTTTGATAATCAAGTTGCTATCCCCTGCCGATCCAGCTGAAGCGATCAAATTTACACTGATTGTAGCGTTTGACGCCGTTGTATTGGTAACTGTAAACTTATCGATTATCGTTTTGCAGTTTGTAGCCGTGTATTGTGCTGTTTGTGTGTTTTCCGCTTGCTTGCGGGGGATAATATTTTTAACTGTGACTGCCATTTTAATTCCTTATTGTGCGATTTGAGATACTGCCATTATAACAGATGGGGTAGCTGGGGCAAACGCCGTAGATGGAGCGGCCTCAATAGTAACGTTTATATCGTCAGTTGCCCACATTGCCTCTATGTAGTCGCCAGCGTTCATACTAAAGAACATCGACCTAGAAACGCTTGCTGTGACGCTAGAACCGGATATTGAAGCCTTCATTGCCGTATCTGCGATATCTGTGCCATTTTTGCGAGGCCAAAACCATAATGTTTTTGTAGATGCACTACCAGATGTTATTTGTGCGGAGAAACTAAACTCATAAAGACCAGAGTTTGCACATACAATCCTTGACGTAGGTGTTCCGATAGATACCCCAAGAGATGCCGCCGACGTATTAAATGTCAAGGCGTAAGCCGTATTGATTGCCGCCGCTGTTTGATCGGTACTATCAGAGAATGAGCCATAATACAGTTGTTGTTCGATAGTTGTGCGGACATATAGAATTCCAACTGTTGAGCTGTTATTTACTACTACTGCCATGGGAATACATTGGTTAGGTGCCGTTGGCTTTACGTTCGTAAGACCTCCAGCCGTTGTTGGATGAGCGTAAAGCAAATCGCCGTTATTCCATGTTTCAGTGTACGTTGATCCGCTTGCGTTTACGTCTCTTATGATTCCAGATACAGTTACGTGTCCGCTTGCCCCGATAGCAAAATCCTCAGACGCTATACCAACCAGTTGATGACTTTGGAGTGTCCCATTAGCGGTAAACTTAGCTAGATTTGGATCAATTCCAGTTGCTCCAGTGTAGTAAACAACTTGCCCCTTTGATATGGTGACACCAGAAGTATTTGTGCCATGAATAATAATATCTAATCCCAATTCTTGCACTAGACCGCCTATATGGGTGAATTGTAGATGCCCATACTGGTATCCCCAGTTGAGCGTCCCGGGCTGTTTAACTACTGTATGGGTGTTTCGCAATTGAATATAATCGAGATCGGCTACTCTGTCGATTGACCTTGGTGGAGTTAGTAGCAGTTCATTGAGCATTGATCGGAGTGTTGCTACTTCTTCGGTAGAGTTTGGCTCTGTTGCCAAATAGTCTAAAGACTGCTGAATAGCAGAGATTAGTGCCAACGCCTCGCTTGCCGATGCTGATGCTGTTGCAGTATCAATTGCCACGCTTTCCAGATCTGTTGGGGTTTCTTTAGTAGCCATTTTAAACAGATTTTCAAACGCCTTGATAGTTTCAGGATTAGGGAGAAACTTCGCAAGCTGATTACGTGTGATAATGATTTTATCAGACATATAACGGCTCCAGTTTTGCTTCAAGTCGTGAGATAGAGATCATAGCGTCGGAAGTGCCCTTAAACTTTTGTATGCGCCATTGTCTCATGCTCCCTTGAAGGAACCAAACGAGACGTTTATTATATTCTCCCGTCTTACCAGCTGATATGCTTTTTTCTTGGCTCCATGTTAGCCCGTCTAATGAATATTGGGTTGATATCATTGGGGTGACTCCATGTTCAATTCTTCCAGTAGTACCAACTAATTCTAGAGAATGAAATGACGCTCCTGTGCCTTCGTTGTAAATAATTTGGGTTGAGAACTCCCACCCTATTTTTTCACCGTAGTGGGTAGATACACGATCATCTAAAAAACCGAATGCAGTGCCTGACGGATCAGCAACGTTCCATTGATCATAACAATAAACATGATTGCGCGCTTTATAAATAGTTCCTTCAATGATGCCTGAGTCCATTGTGTACCAAATATGTTCACCTACCGCTTTGGAGGCTGAGAGATCATAAACCATAGTCTGATCGTTCAAATGAATCATAATATGAATATGACCGTTATAGATTTTATACTCGCATACGATTTGAGACAGTTCAAGTTCGGTATATTTACCCAAACGCTGATCGATCTCTGATGTCGCGATCTTTTCAATCTGGCCATTAATCCCAATATAGACTGACGATTGCTCATTTAAGGCTCCACCGACAAACGCGACTAAATCATTCACGACTACACACGCATGAGTTCCAATCGCCCCCTTATTAATCTGTGCGCCTTCTATGCGCTGAAATGGGAAGAAGTCCCCGCCTACGTTATCAAAAAACTCGATAGTGTATCGGTTGACCGCCACTAATTCGTTACGCACTTTTTTTACCGCCATAACTGGGTCTGGGTTTGCTTCCGATGACCCGTACTTTAGAGGGTTTACGGCAAAAGGGTTATTTAGCTCTGTAACTACCAGCGAGGTTCCGTCGGTTGCAAGAAAATACCCATCTATCCACACAAAGTCGATAACATTTCCTAAATCTACGTCCGTTACTTGCGTTAATGTAGTTCCATCGTATAGATAGAATTTGTTTGATGAGCATACACCTAAGTAATCGAATGAGTATCCAAATGTGACTTGACCACTTCCCCCAACATCTCCGATAGTAGTAGAAACTCCCTCTTTAGTGATAGAGACGAGCTTAGTACCCATTACTCGATATAGCGTACCGTTCCAATTAATACCGCCACGATCTATTCCTACTCCGTCAGCGAGCTTAATAATGCCATCGGTATGCCGTAGGTAACCTTCTGATATGCCGCTCTTTTTAGGAACTGGGATGAGATTGCGGGGGTATGATGTACGCACCTGTGCGGCATCATCTGTATAGATTCCAGAAAGTATGGGTATTTGAGCCATTTTTAACTATCCCTTTCTTTACAATTATCGAAATGCCATCTCTTCATTGAGTTCCCGCCTATTTTACCACAATGCGGACATTTTTGCTTTGACTGAACTCTTCCAGACAGAGCTATAGATGATTTTAATTTTTCCTCTTCACTTCTTTTTTGTCCAGTCCTACTTTTATTGCCCATCATCAACAATGATCTCTTAGCTCTTTCTTCATCTGACTGCTTACTTCCAAGTCTGTTTTTGTTTCCTTTGTGAAAATCAGATATTTTCTTTAGCATTTCTGGTGTATGAACAAATCCAAACAATTTAACAGACTTAGATATCTTTAATTTAGTCTCCTCTGAAAGAACTTTTCCAGAATGGGCTTTTCCTATCTTTTTTCTATGATTTTCACTAAACACAAGACCAGAAATTCCATCTCCTCCGTCAGTCATATTGCATAATTTAAATCCTATTGTTTTTAGTTGAGATATCCGCTCTTTTTCTAACAGAAACGCCAACTCCTCATCTAAGTGCATAGCTACAAATCTTACATTGAACCCTCCGTCTTTGTTGACTATCCTTTGCCAATGGAGATTTCTATGATACTTGCTAGAAATGAAAGCTCTCCTCCCTTTTCCTTTTCCTACATAAAAAACTTCACTGGTATTTATTCGAATATGCTCATAAACATAAAACTCGCCATCAACACAAGGAATTTGCATTATTTCCAGCCTTCACCGGTCATAATATGAATAGTTGTAGTTCCTGCCGCTACGCCGAGATAGCTTAGAACGTTTTCGCCCTTAGATTTAGTAAGAGCTACTTGTGCTCCTGCTGGGACTGGAAAGTCTGCCGCCGTTGCCGTTACAGAATCTGTACCGATACAAACATAAGCAATATTGCTTCCGGTATTAGTAACCATCACATTGAAGGAATTATGATTGATTGTTACCGAAGCCGCCCCCGCTGATGTTGCTGTCACGGTTTGACCGCTTTTGTAATGTGGTGAAAATGGTTGTAATGCTGCCATGTGTTTTCCTTATCCGATTCGAAACCAAGATAGTGCTGGCTTGTCATATTTTAGCGTAAAGAACGCATTCGCCGCCAATGTCGTAGGCGCTCCAGTAACAGCCGTTGCTCCGTTTGCCCCGATGGTTAAAGTCGTTACAGCCTGAGTACAATTTACAAGCACCATTTGCCCATCAAGACAGTTGGATGCCGCTGGTAGAGTGATCGTACCCGCCGCGAATCCTGCCGTTGGTGTGAGGATTAAGTGGATAGAGTCTTGGCTATCCGTTACCGACACAGTAAAGCCAGTTGCCGAAGGTGCAGAGTATTGTGTGATATACCCGCTCATGTTTGCGGAGATATTTGCCGTGATGTAGTCGGTGATCTCCGTTAGTGTGATCTTTCGTGTATCCGCTACTCTTGGATCTGATACTGCGAAAACAAGCGCCCCGCTTACTGATGATACAGACGAATAATTGCTTATATATGCCATGCGATTCCTTTAGTTAAATTGACCGACAACGCCATCGTTATCGCTTGGTAAATCTTCTGCTCTAAGAAGATAAGGAGAGTAGAATTTACGCCATTTATTCCCTTGCCCTGCTGGGATCGTTTGACTGCCTTGACGCTCTTGAATCGTCATATTTTTAGCCATTGCTACGTTAAACGCCCTAAATGCCTCTTGTTTCATCTCGGGGGCAATCTGCTTCCCAAATGCAGGAGCTAAGCGAATCGCAAGATTTAGATATACAGCTTCATTAACTGAATCCGGCACATTAGAGTCCTCATCTAAATCTCCCTCATTTGGGTTTGACGGGATAGGATAAGCAAGACGCATACCCTTAGCGTTCCATGTTGCCATCATAGCATCGAGACGTTTGCGCCCCATCTCTAACATTTCAGGGGGTAGATCGAAGTTATAGCTTCCTATTCCTATCTCCTCAAATGCGGAAAGTACGAATTGTCGTTTAGTCCACGACATTTAGAGCCTCTTCGATCTTCGCCATTAAAGATTCATTTGTAGTTTTGTAATTAAACTTGATGCCGAGTTCTTTCGCTTTGACTTCCATCTCTTTGCGTGTAACGTCACCATCTAAATCCGCATCTCCTTTTGCTTCTGCATCTGCTACGGCTTCTTGAGCTGTGCGGAACCATCCATCGTTTAGCTTCTCTTCGATGTCATCCTCGTCAACGATAGCGGTATCATATTCGATACCTTCCCATTTAATTTCACTACCGAGCTTATAAAGCATTGTTGCGTTTTTCATTTCTTCTTACCTTTCTGATACGGCTTAGGCTTTGATTGCCCCATTTTCTTTTTATCACACGGCATATTATCCCCTTATGTTCTAAAGTTGGTACGAATACCGACTTATGAAACATAAGAGCCGAAGCTCTTATTATTAAGCGATATCGCCAACATTTGTCCAAAGCATAGTAATGGTTCCGGTAAACGTTCCGGTTCCTGATGTATGCGTTACATCATCTGCAACAACAACATTTAGATAAACATCTTTGGCTGTTGCTGTACCGTTAAGCAATGTCATAGACGCTGAAGTCGCACCTACCGCAGCAACCTTAGTGGCAGCAGTTCCGTTCGCTACGGATGCCATAATGTCCGCTTCTGTTCCAGTGAGCGTTGCCCCAGTTGTAGCAGTAGCAGTACCAAGCGCAACGTTACTTGTAAACGCATTAATGATTGTACCAGTGGTTCCGAGTGTTAAATTACCAGCCACAACACAGCCGACAACTGAAATCGCTCCTTCTGGAAGATCATAGATTTTTCCAGCTCCGCCGTATTGCGCTACGCCTGCATCATCTGTAATGGTGATCGGTGTTGCCGTGAGTGTCAAAACTGTCTTATTAATAACTCCGTCTGAATATTCAGCGGCAGTAACGGTGCTTCCGCTTTTGATTCCCACATTCGTAAGCGTTCCGTATGTGTAATTTACTTCAGACGCTCCTGCCTCGATACGGATAGGGGTATTAATAGAGAACGCATCTGATACATATTGAACGCCAGCCGTTGTAGTTGTCAATAGGTTCCATGAATCAGGGTGGTTTGTATAAGATACTTTTTGGTAAATCTTACAAGCGGTATCACTGCGAACCTCTAGGCGACCGCCAGCATCAACAGTAAATTCACCTTTGCCAGTTGGGTAAACTTTTCCCATGTTTTTTCCTTTGTTTTAGTTGCTAACCGCTAGGGTTAGCTTTGAGAGAAGAGCATGATGCCCGACATTTCAGGGTTGAGATTTACAACACCGAATCGAGAGTCAAAACGATACTCATAGTTGAGTGTTTTGTTGTTAAGGAACTTGATCATTACAAGCTCAATACCCTGAGAAGTTGAACCGCGCATAACCTCAGCGCCTGAACCCGATTGAACTGGGATTGTACCAGGTAGCAACTCAATAGAGTTTTTAGTCCAGAATGGGTTCATATAAGCACTAACGGTGTTCAAGAATACGATAGCCGCACCGTTTGCAGGTGTTGAATCTACGTTTTTGTAAATTTCTTCCGCAAGTGTTGATCCACCATTTGAAATAATAGCAGGGGTAATGGTTACAGTACCAGTTCCGCCAGCTCCAGTTTTAATCGCAGTGATACGGAATGTTTTCAACTGTGACGTTGCTTGCTTGGTGATGTGGTGAACTGAATATACCCCAGCGATAGTGAAACAATCCCCGACTTTAACTGTACCACTTGAAACAGTGATAGCAAGGTCTTGGAAGCGGTTATCTACGTTTGAGCGCTCACCAGTTGCAGCAGTACTTGTTGCGGCAGGAACATAATACTGATTAGCACCGTTAATGGTTACAGATACACCAGCGGCGGCAGTTAGACGGTTGGTGTAGTTCAATTTGAACGTTTCAAACCCTGCGACATCTCCGACGTATGATTTCTCATAAGCAGCCGTCGGCTTCTCGTTGATTGTCTGACGTGCAGCCAAGTTGCTTGCCATACCGTTGTAGTCACGAGCGGAAAGAGCCAAGCGGCGATCAAATTCATTAATACCAAGTTCATCAAATGTTGCAGACGCTTCCGCTACATCATCATAACCACTTGCGGCAGTCGTACGTTTAACTACAACAGATCCATAAGCTGTGGCTGCATCAAGAACAGCACGGTTAACATCTGATCCGATCTTCTGACGTGCAGAATCACCAAGACGCTTTTCTTGCAACATATCACGGAGCTCAGTTGCAGTCATTTGCCACGGCACTGATTTGTGATATCCGATGGTAGCAGGGACAGACAATTGAGTGTATGATCCGAAATTACCAGTCTGATCAGAGCCGTCAAACGACTTAGCAACATAAGGTTGTGGACGCCAGATTTGGTCGCCTGAGCGCTCCATAATGGTTGGATCTGTTTTATAGATGTTGACGTTATGAGACATTACCATTGCATCTTCAAAGCCTTCTAGGATTTGTTCAAAGGCAACCGTCTCTTGTTTGGAAAAATTAGACATTTAGTGATCTCCTTATTTCTTTTTGAGTGATCTTTTGTAGGCCATTAGTTTCGACGTATCGCCCGTTTTTGTAGCTTCTTCTCTTAATCGATCAAGAGTGGCATCTACTTTTTCGGAATGTGCCGAACCTTTGACAACTCGTTCGGGAGCTGGTGCCGTTTTGCGCGACACATTCAGCTTGCCTTGTAACTCAGCCAGAGCAAACGCAAACTTAATAGGGTTTGTGATCTTGGATAGCTCCTCAATCTTCGCCTTATTCTTTCCAAGTGCATAGACTACTGCCGCAGGGTTAGTGGCTCCTTGCAAGATTACGGCTTGCTGTTCAATAGACAGTTTACCCGTAACCACTTCCTCTGCAATTTCGAAGTCTGGTACTTTTAAAGCGTTACGCGACGTAGTATATGCTTCAAGAGTATTTGACCACTCTTTCTGCTGTGCTTCTTGCACCTTAGCTTGCTCTTTTTGTCGTTCATCATGGACTAGCTTTTCGCTGTGCCATTTCTCGATTGCGGCCTCGTACTCTTCTGCATCATAATCAAAGTCTTCAAGTTTTGGCTTGATCGGAGCCGATACAGTTGTTTGCTCCGGCTGTTTAACTCGATTTAGCTCTTCTTTAAGCTTTTGATTTTCCGCTTGTTGTGCGCGATAGCTTTTACGCAAATCGCGAACCCATGCAGGTGCTTTTTGCGAAACCTCTTCTTCTTGATCGGGAGGCGTTTCCCCAGCGATACTTACGACATCGATTTCTTCATCTTCCGCTTCTGAGTTTTCATCCTCATCGCTTCCGGTATCGATTTCAATATCCGTACCTTCTTCTACCATTTCGTCAAGATCGTCTTCTAGCATTTATTCTCCATTATTTTTGGGTATAAAAATATTAGCGGTTTTTTGAATATGGCGCAAATAGATTAAATCTTTAATGTTTTGTAAAGCAATAACGTGTTAATATAGTGTCTTATGAGGAGATAAAATGATGACAAAATATAGAGTGGTCTATAACCGAGGATGGTATTATCCCCAATTTAAGAAATGGTGGATGCCATTTTATGTGCCTTGCTTTTGGTTTGGGATGAATAATGATGATTATTCTACTTTGGACAGCGCTAAAAAAATAATAGCCTTGCATAAAATTTCCGGGAAAACAGTATATGAGGAATAACCTTAAATGAATGGACACCTTAATGAATAAAAAGACATATAAGAAAAAGCCAAAAGAGTGCGAGATGTGCGGAACTGTCAAAGAAATGACGGCACGTGGGAAGTGGTGTTCCAATCGATGCAAGCAGGAAAACAAGAATAGTAAAAGTAAAAATGCCGTTGCGGTTTTGGATATTGTGAAATTCATGATTGTAGATGATCATAAGATAGAAGCATTTACTTGGGTGAATGACAAGCAGTTCAGTGAGATGTTCCCACCGATGCAAGGAGATTAAATGACACAAAATGAAAATTTTATAAGAAAAGTTAAACAACTCGAGCAAGATTGTAAGCTTGGCAAAATGGAGGTAGAAGCTCTTATAGTTCCTGACATTATTGATTTGTCGTGCCATTCTGCGATAAGGATTAAATTGATTAATGGGGAATATGTTGATATTAGAATGCGGACTAGAATGTGGGAAGACACGCAACCACATAATTGCGAATATGGTGGGTACGGGGACGCTGTGACATATTGTACGGAGCTTGCCAATGGTTTTTTAGAGGTAGGTAATGATACAGGAAATGGAAACTTTGTAAACTTCTGCCCATTCTGCGGGTATGAAGCAAAAGTTAAAATAGAATTGTGAACAAGGGACTTATTGCCCCTCATTACCCATAGTCATCTCATTAATCTGTTTAGCTGTATTAATAATATGCTCTCTGCCTTGACGTGTAAGATTTGTTAGCGTCTCTTCTGTCTCTGCTTTTGTCTCTTCCGCCTTAGCCATTGCAAGTGCTGTGTCTGCTTGCGCCTTCATTGATTTCGCCTGAGCCTCTTGTGCCGCTGCTTGTAGATACTGCGCTTGCGGGTCTGGTTGCTGATTCTGCATCTCTGCGATAAGGTCTTGCTCTTCTTGTTTAGTAGGCGTTACCACTCCCATACGTAATAGTTGTTTGCGATAGTATTTACGGATATCCCCAAGCCCTTCTCCTTCCATGTTCATAAGAGCCGCAGCACCTAATACTTTTACATCGCTTGGGTCAGTTGTAATCTGCATCATGCCGGTTAGCGCACGAACTACTGAGGCCTTACGAGATGATGATGAAGGCCCAACATCTACGGAGATATCCATCTTGGCTTCAGATAGATCATTCTTTCTTTTGATAGTTCCTTCTTCATCGAAAACCTGTTCGTTCAATTTTACATAATTAATTTCTTCTTGGGTTCCGATAGATTTCATTTTTCTATCATCTTCCACATAAATATCACTTGCCATCGATAGCCAAACCTTAGCGGCGTGCTTGATCGTTTTAGCAAAGTTAGACACATAGATGAACGATTGCATATCAAGACGGTTTTGAATCATCTCAACTGCTTTTCCTGAGATATTACTAACTACTTGCTCTCCTGCTTGCTGATTGCCCAAGATGTCATTCATGTCGGTATCTGATAGCTGGATCAATGCCGCTAATGTTGCCGGAACATTCGGTGGGCGAACGTAATCTGTAGCTCCTTGATTTACACTATTTCCATTTGAGTCCATGACTGGGTTAATGAGCAAGTACGGATAATTCTTAACATCATCTTCCGACCATCGCTGCTCATGACCTGCTACCTGTTCAGGAGTAAAAATAGGTTTTTCATAAGATGTTTTTGAACTGATCTCTGCAAGCTTTGAAATCTGCATATTTTTAAGACGTTGAGCATCTTTAACATATCTGATGGCTCCAGCACATCGCTCTACATTATCAATAAACCATCGTTGTCCGTAAAATGGAATAATAGGAATGTATTTGCCTGCAATGATCCCGCAATCTTCAATTACTCTTGCACCGTCTATAATGTATTTGTGTACTTTTTTACGCTTAATTTTGCGGGTACGTACCTCTTTAAAGCCTCTATCATTTAATTCGATTAGTTTTTCTTCAGTAAGATCCGAGTGTTTATATTTTTCACTCTCTCCCATCATGCCTTCAAAGATATGAATCGTTTCGGTTTTCTCTTCAAACTTATAGTATTCAGCTACATACACAACTTCAGGGCTAAACCAGTCAAAATATCTCTGATGGATTGTCTTATAAAGAGATGATGGGAATTCCCCAAACTCTTCCTCGTATGCCTCTGGTGTTTTGGCGATCATAACAAAAGCATAGACCCCGTCCGATTTATCGTATCTTTTTGCATTTAGGTCAAAGAATACAGACGTATCTGCGTCATAAATTGGCTCAAATAAAATGCGTTGCTTTTCGTTTTCGTCGTCCTCGTCGTCTTCGTAGTCTGAGCGCAAACGAAACGCACCGAATCCGCCCATACATCCTTCCTCAAAACAGTTGTCGTATGCTTCATCACCCTGACTGTCTTGTTCATCTGCACGGAATAGCCCTGCACACGTATCAGCTAGATCATCATACTCATCGCCCTCTTTGCTTGTAAACATTGCAGAGATTTTATTATTGCGATATTCTGAAAATATACGCTTGACCGCTAAATTGGCTTTATTTACTTCAATCTTCGGCTTATTCTCAAATTGTTCCCCGAGTGTGCCTTCCCATTGTGCACCTGGAATAGTGGCGAAGCGTCGGTCTTGTAAACACTGCATACGCTCGTCGCGCTGTACTTTTTGGATAATATCAAACGCTTTGATAGCTTCAGTATGAATCTGTCGGAGTTTTTCTTCTTTGCTCATAATGTCTCCTATTTTTGTTATTTTATCTTATTGTGTTTCATCGGGCAAACGGAGAGTAAGTTGGAATGCTTTCAACTTTTATTTCTTTACGATCTATGACGATTGGGAACATATATGCTATTGGGTATGTGCCTGCATCTGTGTAGTCGTCAACTGTCCCAGCCCCTGCAAACTTATCAGGCTCGCCATTCTGATTAAAAGCGTGTTGCTCTAGAGCATTGGTGAATTTTGGACATAATACTGTATTAACCTTTAGCCTCATTTTTTCAAATTGATTGTTAACGATATTGTGACGATCTTTTACAGATGGGTTACGACCATTTACAAACACTTTAAACCCTGCATTACGCAACATATTAATATCTGTCTGTGACGCAGATGTCTTTTTAGCGTTACCGCTTGCATCTGGGTATATATTTATGACTCTATCTTTGTATTTATGCTTTATGTTATCAATGATTGTCTTGGTGTCGTAGCTCTCAAACTCATTAACGGCTATTAGCTCATCTCCTCGCTTAACATATACGATAGACACACACCCCCCGATATTAAAATCCTGCCCGATGTAGAGCTCTTCTATTGTATTATCAATTTCGATAGAGTGATGAGTGGTTCGCTTGAAGTATTTATAGATTGTTCCACTAGTTAAGTTTATAAATTCGCCATTAACATAAGCCTCAAATAGCTCACTCGGGTATTGCTCTCTTAGTGTATCAATAAAGTCATCTGGTAAATTATGTAAGTTTGAGTAGGTGGAAGCTCTAATTAGAATGTCTGTATCTGGATTAAATCTTGTCACAAAACGATCATGAAACCATTTAAAACCCTCTGGCGTTCCGGCAACGTCAATAGAATTAACCCAACATAGTGCTCCAACTCCATTATGCCAATAAGTTCCTTCCGGGGTAATTCCTGTAGTAACAAATTGGTAAAGAGTATCTTCATCTTCCACTGGTACTACTAAACGATTCCGCCCCAATATCTTTTTAAACGCCTTATCCATAATGTGACGCTTGGGGATGTCTGTCTCATCTATCAGTGTATATCCAACTTGATAACCCACAATGCTCTCAGGCTCACTTAGGTTGCGGAATAGGGTTGTCCCTATCTTTTCCCCGCTATCATATAGCGAGAACTCTTTATCTGTCTTATTAAGCTTATATTCATACCCAAGAGCGTCAGCCACCGTAGGGAATCCATCGAACGCGATATCTCTAATATCTCCATATGTAGGCAAATAATAAGCTGTTTTTGGAATTCGATCATCTATAATTTTTAGAAGAGTTTTAAGAGTTCCGATATAGCTTTTCCCGCTACCGAATCCAGCCACAAAGCCACTATGTTTTTTTCTTGAAGTTAAAAAGTCATATTGCGGGGCTGATAGCTCAATCGTTTCTTCTAACAATTGTCACCCGCTTTGTTTCGGTTTTGTTCCGCTGCGCATTGAGATTATTTATCTCGGTTTTTGGGGCATGTCTTTCCGATACTTTGAGGGTTATAGATGCTTTATCAACAGCCTCAACATTATTCTTAATATCCATAGGATCTAAATCAATTTCAAATAGTTCTACAGTCTCACCGCATACTCTGCCTTCCCCGTCGTACTGCTTAACCTTAGTCATTGCCTTCTTAGTTCCTCTTGTAAGGGACTCATTGGCTCTTATAACTGCTAAGGCTTGCGTATTTAGTATTAAGCTACTTAATCCAGTTTCTTGGGTTACTTTCTCATCAAGGATGGTGATCTCAAAGTCTGATAATGTTGCTACACGTTGCGAAACTGTAACCTTTTTTGCCTGAATTGTAACGTTTTCTTTTTCAAGTGCGATAACGTCGGCTTTTATAGCTTGCTTCTCTGTAACCTTTTCCCAACCATTTTGTTTAGCTTTACGGCTTATTTGTGTATGAGATATGTCACAATCTTCTTCAATATCACGCAATGGATAGCCTAATTCAAATAAGAATTTTGCCCTATCCCATTGTTCCTTTGAATATGCCATTACACTTTCGTCCCGTCACTGGTCTTTATCATAGCCGCATTATAAACCCGCTTCATTTCGCTCTCGCAGATATGACAGTGTTCTACGCGATCTACTTCACCGACTGGCTTGTTAATCTCTGTCTCTATTTTACATAGGGGGCATTTATAAAAATATGTCATGCTTATTTCCTATTTATGTCGGGTTTTACCGTATGTATAAACACCAGCCACAGTAAATGTTTCCTCTGAATACACTGGCATATCCATTAAGATAGATGGATTAATAATCTTAAACTTTGTCAGTTCTCTGCATCTTTTATTAGATGTGTTAATTTTTCTGTTTTTTCGCTTCATACTTTCCAAGCCTCCATTTCAATCATTTTATCATCGCCTCTGCTCCAGAATGGCGACCTCATAATATCTAACTCAAACTGCTTATTCATGCACCATTCTTTTAGCTCTATGTGTTTCATATCTTCTGCGATATGCTCTAAATAATCAATCCATGCAGATACCCTGCAAGCTAACAAATCCTTATAGATCATCTCTGCGGAGCTATCTACGGTTCTAAAAGTAGAAACCGCCCATGCAGCGATTCTATCATCATCAAGATAACATCCCATGATAGTAAAGAATCGTGATTGCAGTTTTTTGTCCATAAGAATATTATAGCACCAATTTACAATTTTAGGTATAATTGAAGTAAATTTGCACAAAGGTGTTAACATGGCTTCAAAAACATTATCGATTCTATTTATGGCTCGTGATATTGCACACAAAGAACATCTAAAAACTGGGAGTTATGCGCAACACATGGCGCTTGGTTCGTTTTATGAAGATGTAATTGGTTTGGCTGATAGCCTAGCCGAAGCATATCAGGGCAAATATGGCATTGTAAAGGAAATTCCAACTATTGCTTTAAAGGGGAATAAAAACATATCTGCACAGCTTAAAATTTGTGTTGAAATGATTGAAAAAGATCGCAACGAGTATGATCCGTTTTTACAAAATATCATCGACTCTGCGATTGCGCTATTTTATTCTACTATTTACAAGCTAGATCATCTTAAGTGACATATCGGCTTTTGGCTGATATGATAAAACCAATATCTTTAAAAGAATAGCGTCTTAGTACTGGTGGATTATCTTCCCCTCCTAGATGATATTCTTCTATAAAGCTCTTAAGCTTTTTCAGATCTGGATAAATTCCGTTTAATTGAATATTTCTAACTACTGCACGATAACTAATCACATCAACCCTTTAATCTCAAATCGACACACTTCCGTAGGTAATGATCCTATCCGTGCGTCTATTTCAAATTATAGGCTCTCGCATGGGGACTCAAACCCCAAGTTCTCCTGATTAACGTGTTCAGGTGCTTTATCGTTAAGCTAGGCGAGCATTTATGTTATCTTTTTAAATATCCCGTCGGATCCGAGTGAATTACCGATATCTTGTGCTGAACAAGTAATATTGTAGCATTATTTTCTTAAACTTTTACTTATTCCATTATCGAAATTATACGCTTTTACGTACACCAACCAAAGACTATTTTTTCCTTCGTTGAACTTTTTATAATTGATTCGCATCGCTTCGTTTGTTAGCCCGAAGTGCTGGGCTAAGACTTTATAGTTTATGTGTTCGTTCGGGATCATTCCGCAAATCTCCCATCAAGCAAGGTTTCCCATGCGGATACCAAAGTCATGTTTGAAATTTTAGTTATTCCAGTCGTACGATTTACAATTTTATACGCCTGCTTCCCGTTGATTGTTGCATATTGAGTTTTGAGCGTATATCCTAAATTTTTAGCCAACCCTCTTGCCTCTTTTAAAACTTCTTTCATTGTTAAGCTTTTCATCTTATCCCCTTTTGTTGTTATATGTCGTAAGTATAGCAAATATATTTTGTGTTGTCAAGAGTTTTTTATCAATTTGTAAAAAATATTTTAAATTTGAATGTTTTTTATCCTTTGTTTGTATTTTTTTATTATCTCTGCGTATTCTTCGATAGTGTATTGCTTTGGATCATTTGTTGCTTCAAGTTCCTCCACTTGATCTAAACCTATGCGGTTGATAAGTTCAAACCTATAATTGACCAAGTTCCCGCTGAGGTGATTGTTGCATATTGAACATTGTCTATGCACGTTTCTTTCGTCAAATCTGAGAATAGCAACATTACCCGCTGGTCTATAGTGTCCCGCATGGAATTGGCGGCCTTCTCCAATGTATCCGCATGACACACACGGCTTATCTTTATCCCTTGCCCGTATGTATGCATTAAAAACCTCAATAGCCTTACGCTTCAACACGTTTTTATCCGAATCATTAAACGCTTTCAGTGTCTTTCGCTTTTCGGTTCCGTCTCGCTTAATCTTTTGCGCTTTGGCATATTCAATAGCGTGTGATACAGAGCAACATGACTGCATAGGACGGTCAGGCGTGAACATCTCTTTGCATTGCTTGCACTTCTTTTGCTTCGGTGTTCTATTCTTTTTTAGCTGTTCTGATTTAGTGTACATTGTTTTGCTTTGACGTGTAAGATTTGTGATGTATGCACTCATCTATCCAATCGCAACCTTCACACCGACTAATATTGTCTTGATGAAATTGGCAACATTTTGGCTTTTCTTCTAACTCTTTAATGCGTGCTTGTAGCTCTGCGTTTTGTTGTTCGAGTGATTTTATATACTCTATGCAAACATCTAGTTTATCATTTGCATATGAGCATTTTTTAATTTCTATTGCATATTCTTCCCGTGTCATCTCATCCCCTTTTCTTTTGTTAAATTTCCGATCAAGTTTTTGCTCATAGAGCTTGCCAACGCTAAAGTTTTCCCGACATTATCACGCTCATATCGTTTCAGTGACTCGATAATTTTGCGCTCCAATGTGTTCGGTTCGGTCGTGTTGATCTTAATGATTGCCTCACGCCCTCCGATTTCGTTCATAACATATGCCTGCTTATCGGTTAGCTGAAACGATTTACGCACGTTTAAAGCCATCATAAGGCGATAATAATCTTCACCCTTAGATTCTGACTCAGATAGTACGATTTTGTTTATATCGTGCATTAATGAAGCGATTACACGTGCTTCCGCTTCGTGGTCTGATTCAGGTGTGAACCGTTTCGCTACTATTGCCACGCGATCGATGCCTTTTTTGAAGGCGTACTCTTCTCCGCTTAGTGCTTTGAAGAAGTCTTTATACTGCGACGGCTGAAGCGGTGCAATGTATTCGGCTATTTCTGCATCGATGAACGTACCGTTAGGTATGGATAGCTTTGCTTTTATTTCGGTTATTAGTTGTGATTTCAAAACAAACTCCCTTGCACCGCTTCTAGGCGTTTGTTTGCTATTGCTACGTAATCGGGTTCTAGTTCAGTAATACAAAAATCTAATCCTAAACTCTTGCAAGCAATAGCAGTAGTTCCGCTTCCACCAAATGGGTCAAATATTTTTGTGTAATTGTTTTTAACAGCGTAATCCCTCAAAATCATTTTAAATAATTCAACTGGTTTTTGTGTTGGATGGTGTCGTTCTTCTTTATTTGCCATATCTTGTTGTATAAAACCATCCCAAAGAAAAGAATATACATGAGAGTTATTATCAAATGAAGTCCAAGCGTGTTCACAATTTGCAAAAGTTCTATCTGGCATATTTGCATGTTTATACCAAGTAATCATACATCTAGTATTATACAAATGCTCTATAAAATAATTTCCGCCAAATATAATTTGATTTTTGCTTATCCTTTTAATTTCTTCAAATACTTCTTTGCTAGGTATATAGGCATCCCAATCTTTGGCACCAAAATCTTTTGCCTTACCTCTAAAGCTTCCACCCCCAACACTTCCTTTTGCCGCTGCGTTAATTCCATAAGGCGGGTCAGTAAGCACCAAATCAAAATACTTGTCAGGTACTTGCTTCATAAACTCCAAACAGTCCATATTGTAAATTTTGTTTAGTTCGTATTTCATCTCATCCCCCCATTTTCTTCTTCCCATTTTCTCTGAGCTTCCGCTAATTGAATTTCAAGCGTATCCTCCGCACTCATGCCGGTATGCTCTTGAATTGCTTTTGCTTTGTCGTAGTCTGATAATTCTACCTCATCGCTCCAGCGACCTTCATTAATCCATGTAGTAGGGTGGCATACAAAACCATCGCGTACCGTCTTGGATAGTTTGTATCGTTGTACAGCTTCAAGTATCTCTTGAATGGATGGTTTGTTCTTCTTTTTCTTCCAAGCTATTAGTGCTTTATCTTTTCCGACTTTTTTAGGGTAGTGTTTCCAGAAGAGATCGAAGTCATTTTGATCTATATTCTCTACTATACTAACCTTACCTATACTATCCTCTCCTAGACTAGGCGTACAATTTGTATCCAAGTTGTATCCATCATTCAAAGAGTATGCGTTATTGTCCTTAATTACGAGCTTTGATCGCTCTTCAAAATGTGAAGAAACTTTAAATCTGTCATTTTGGATATAGTTATGGATACGCCAATGTTTAATTACAATGACACCGCTTTCAAACGATAAAATAAACTTCTTTGCAATTAGCATTTGAGCGTCACCATCTGAAGCTCCTATCGTTCTCTGTATGCGCTTTGGAGAGTTTACAAAGCCCTCATCATCTGCCTCTAGTAAAAGATGGAAATAAAGGTTTTGCGACGTTGCCGGCATATCTAAAAATGCATCTGAGTGGATAATCTTTTTACTCATCATTCTACGCTCCGCCATTATTCTACCTCACATCGCATATCATAGGCAATAATGGGGAATGTATCTTGGTCTCTAGCACGCATAAATTCCTTACCAATTCGGCAGTATCTTCCAATGCTGTCAAAGCATAAAATATACTCTTTTGGTGTATTATTAGAGTACATACGAAAATACCGTGCAGCCCAATTTACCCAATGATTATAATTTTCAAATCTGAATAATTCTTTTCCATTAATCATCCTGTCCCCCTAAACCAAATCAATAAGCGTGATATTATCTACCATGCTTTTTGCTTCGTTGAATGATAGGCGAGGTATTTCCATGTAGCTTGAAACTGCGAAACGATCTTTTAGTTTTGAGTATACCGCTGAAAATAGCTTTTTATTTGATTCTTGTGGTGCGTTGAAACTGTAAACTTTTGTTGCTACTGATTTTTGAAGGATGCGTTTTTGTGATGGGGTTAGGACAATGTCACCCTTTAACTCTTCGATCTCTGTTTTGATTTCGATTAGTTCTATATTAGTTGCTTTTTGAGCATCGAAAACAAGAGATAGGATTTCCATAGGGTCGGTAGGAAGTTTTAATTGTGGCTCTTTGATTTGACGTTCCATCTCATTAAACGCATCAATTAGATCAAGTTTCCAATTTTCAGCTTTTTCACCAGTAAAACCCATAGCTAAAAACATAAAACCGTCACGGTTCATTTCGAACATTGGTTGGAATCTATTTTGATTGTCTTTATAATCGGTAAGCGTAAAATTGCGCCGACCTCTCTCGCTGAAAGATGATATTTTTCTCATTACGTCTTTGTGTTCTTTTTCAAAAACACTTGCCACTTCTAAACTATTTGCAAAAATTGACCCATCACGGGAAACTAAATGAACCTCAACGTCGTTGATGATTACGTTTGACATTTTGTGCTTTCGGTATATGATTATTTAAGAGGAGAGGAGTGGCTACCAACCCATTCATCTCAGCTTATCGCTAAACTCTTAACGCCTACAATGTAAGCGTGGATTGGTAGCCGTTAAAAGTTCGTATCAGTATTATACACCATAAAAGTCTTAATTACGCTTTAAGCACCCCATCGTTTGCACATTGTGAAGAGGTGGATGGGGTGTGTTGTGATATTATAGCACATGTCCGCACTTTAATAGGCTGGATATGTTGGGGCGATTAATTCCCCCTAAAGAATATTATTTTATCTTGAATTTCTTTTAAATTTTCATACAATTCACTTTGTGAGCAATGTTCAAAAAACTTACCACGACTAATTATTATTTCTGATATTTCATCTATCAGTTCTTCATATTCTCGTATCATTTCGTCTTTTTTATTTAATTCATCTTTAAATGTATTTTTGCTCATTTACATAGCTCCAATAGATGAGGTGATTGAAAGCGATTACCGACTATTTCGAGTTTTTCACACGCTATATAGAACATTTTTGTATAATCAAACATATCGACTATAAAATGATTACCATTTTTGTTTTTTACAATCATATGATTATAGATAGGCTCATCGTTTATTGAGCGTAGTGCGGTGAGTTGCATAAACTCTAAATATTCAAGCTTCATAAAGTCATTTAAATATCCGTCGTAATTATGTATAAATGGCATATAGTGCATAACATTGTCTAGTTTATCCCACGCCATAAACTCTATCGGTGTTGTATTCATTGGGTGTCCTTTAGTTCGTGCATTCTACATGATTGCAAATCTGAATAGTCTATTGGAAAATCTAGATTATTGCAATAATCTTTTTTGAACCATTTACAAGTTTTGCACGTAAGCTGTTCAGTATTAGCTAACTGTGCTTCGAGTGATTTTATGTGTTGTTGTAGGGCTTCCAGTTCGGATATTGCATCATCATACATTTTAGAAAATTCGTGGCTATCTTCTAATTGCGCTCTTGTCTTTTGTAGGATATCTAATGCTTTCATTGGTATTCCTTTTGCCATTTTAAAATAGCTTCTTCTAGCTCTTTGATAATATCGTTTCTATTTTTTATTGTCCCATCTGTATTTTTGTTAAATGGATTTAGTGTTTGGTAGAATTTTCTTTGCTGAATCTTTTTTTTACCATCAACAAAAACAGTTCTTCTTGCTTTTATAGAAACTTCATTAAAATTTACATTCATTGTTTCGCTCCTTCGGTCATTTTCATCACTAACTCGCTTTTTTCTCTTGCCATTAGCTTTTCATAAATCACATACGTTTTACGGTAGTGGTGATCTTCTGACATCTTCGACCATCGATATACTTTTTGCTCATCTAGTTTGAAATGACGGGCGACTTCGATAGGGGGGAATAGGTTCATTTTTGCTCCTTGTTTAAAATTTCTTCAATATTTTTTAATGTTTTATAGTCATTAGCATAAAACACTCTTTGGCTTATTTTGTAACTATTGTTATGCACATATTCCGCATCGTCCAATTCTTGCTCAGAAAAAACAACCCCTTTTGGATTTTTTTTAGGTATTTTTTCTTTATACTCTGTGATCCAAGATTTTGAAGTTTCCCCTACGATTTTCGTTTCTCTCCAATGATAACGCCAGATAGGTGATGATCTATTATTATCATCATACTTTCGTCTATTACTATCAAAAACCCAACATTTAGGATATTCATTATTTTCCATATTGTCCTCTTTTTTATGTATATTCGAAATCATACTATTTATTAAATATAATGTCAATAGCGCAAATATAATTTATTTACATTGCATTTAATCGTATTTAAAGAAATGTATGTTACAATACCTCATGCAAAAAGAAGTTCGCTTCTCTTTGCTAGTCATTAATCATAGGATGACTTTAATTACTTATGATGCGTTATTCACAACGATATAATAGAGCCGAAAATGTGAAATATTTAGGCTCACAATTAAAAATTATTGTTTTGATATTGAATTACAAATAGGTCGCAAATCAACCTATAAAGATAATGTGCCGATAAGCGGGGTGGCGTTAAAAAGCTTTAGTATGGAGCGCATTAATATAAGATAGTCACTGGTGTCTTAGTGCGTTTCACTATAAAGCTTTAGCATGAAGTGCTATCAAGTGGCAGAGCAGGTTTATACGTTCCTGACAATCTAAATTAAAAAAATGCAAGACGAGTGTGTAATGCGTCAGTAATGGGTAGTACTTCACAATAAAGCTTTAAATGATGCAACCCCCATAGAAAAATTGCAACTAGGAATTGCAAGGGTGGTATCACATAGAGCTTTTAATTAGGCATCGTTAGCGGTGTCAATAAAATGCTTAAGGGGTTATATATGCCATCAGAAGATGAAATCGAAAAAGAAATTCAAGAAAAAGGTTTGACCGCAAAACGTCTTACGCCAGCAGATATTGATGCGGTAATCGCAAAAGAGTATTATCATCGAGTTCCTGAAACTACAATGACAATCTGTGTCTTAACAATCCGAAACGGATTTATGGTGACGGGGGAATCAGCGGCGGTATCGCTTGAGAACTTCGATGAAGAGATCGGAAAGAAGATAGCGTATGAAAACGCCCGCAATAAGATATGGGCACTGGAAGGATATTTGTTAATGAATTCATAACATTCCCTCCATTCGGGGGGTATATCTGTAACAAAAAAGTAAAGAGTTTTAGTTGATGCACTCATATCTTAAGGGTTATTGGAAGTAATTTTTGAATGAGTGTATCACTAGAGTTTACGCATAATAGTTGGAATGAGACGGGAGTATGCAATCCCGGTCTCTCCCGTTTCTTTCGAATTATAAGACTGGGAGGTCGTAAAATGAAAACAAAAATTAAATGGATGTTGCTTCGGTGGGAAGTGCGTTTTGGAGAGTTATCCATCAAAGTGTTTGGGGTTCCGGCATGATCTCGAAAATCCGTAAATCACAAATATTGGCAGATCGTTACGCTTTTGCAGAGAATGAGGAAGTGCTTGTAAATGCGCTAGACCTTTGCGAAGAGATGATAGAAAACGAACAGTTAAAGCGTCTAGTAGACAGCTTGAAGAACGATAACGACATTTTACGCACTCGACTTTCTTTGCGAGATGGTGAGCGTGTGGAGCATCGTCGGATTGATATTAAGGGGTGAAAGATGAAGTTAAATGAATATTTGAGCCAATGCGATAAAAACGAGGAACGCTTCCAAGCTGAATACGATGCCGACATGGAAAGCCTCGACGAGTACATTAACGATGCGTATGCGATTTTAGAGCAAGCGCAATCTGTATTGTTTTTTAAACGTGATATTTTCAGCTCTTGCATGGACAAAGCTGATTTTGATAATTTGATTATTGAGAAGATTAAGGAGTTGTTGTGAAAGAATTATTAAAAGCAAAAGCGGACTTTAGAAAAAAAGGCGTTGTGCTTGTTGCAGACAGACAAAAAGATGGCGCCGGAGGATCTTGGAAGTTTGCAGGCGAGGACAATATGATAAAAACGATTCAAGCACCATTGACAGACTGCGGCCTTGAAATCATATCCACAATGAAAGATGATAACGTAGTAGTTACTCTTTGGCACGTTGGAAGTGGAGAGAGTATTGAATCATATATTAAACTTCCACCAATTAATCCTCGTAAAGATAGCAAAGGGAACGATATGTATCTTGATGCTGAAATCGAGCGTGGCAAGCAATTCGGCTACTGGAGCAGAATCTTAACAATTCGTATTTTAGGTCTTAGTGATATTGACCCAGAAGACATGAATAACCGCCCAACTGATATAACAGATGATACAGTCGAAATGCGAACTGATCTTGAAACACTCATAAAAGCCACAAGCGATGCGTCAGTTACTACGCAATGGATTTGTATAAATTACAAAGTATCAAGGACTTCCGATTTGACACCCAACCAACTAAAACATGTAATTAAGCTTTTGCAACAAAAGGCAAAGCAAAATGAAAATCCTAAATCTTGAACAAGGAAGCGATGAGTGGTTTTCGGCTCGTCTAGGCGTTCCAACTGCATCAAGATTTAAAGATATAATTACCCCCGCAAAGGGAGACAAATCGGCAAGCTACAAGGGGTATATGTACGAACTTATAGCTGAACGGCTAACTAAAGATAGAGAAAACTTTTTTAAATCTGAGTGGATGGAGCGAGGCAATGAAATTGAGCCGCTCGCAAGAGCATCATATGAGTTTATGCACGAAGTAGAAGTTCAACAAGTCGGAATGATCTTTAATGATGCAATGACGATCGGAATTAGCCCTGATGGTTTAGTAGGAGACAATGGAGGCTTAGAGATCAAATGCCCTAAGCCAAGTACCATTGTTAAATATATGCTTGATGGCGGGCTTCCATTGGAATATAAACCGCAAGTTATGGGTAGCCTTATGATTAGCGGTCGTGAATGGTGGGATTTTTTAGCATTTCATCCACTGATGGACTTTTACCAAATCAGAGTTTACCGTGATGAAGAGTACATTAAAAAGATGGAAACTCATTTAAACGATTTTGTCGATGAGCTAGAAATTAATTATAGCAAATTGAAAAAATGAAGATCACACTGAAAAAAGAGCGTGGGTCATTACTCCCATACTCCGACGAAGATTACGAAGCACTGCAAAAGTTAAGCGATGCGGTTTATACCGTTGATATTAAAAATCTCGATATGCGAACCGTTAAACAAAATTCTGCAATTCATCTATGGTGCAGTCAGATAGCGGAAGTTTTGAATAAAAACAATCTCTATATGACTGGAATTTTCAGTAACGATATTATGTGGAGTATGGAGTTGGTAAAGGAGCAGATCATTAAAAACATGATTAAATTGCTTTTTAAAATCGACTCGACTACAAAGTTAAAGCGCAAGGAGATCGATGTATTGATCGATCATATCACTTATATTTTTGGTGATAAAAAAGGTATTACTATACCTAGATTCCCTAGCCGTGAGTTGTGGGATGATAATAAATAAAAAGGATAGGTTATGGATACAAAAGCGGAAATTGAAAAGATTATTACTGTACACGTTTTTCACGGTACAGCTGAGTCTATTACAATTAAAGACAACCCAGATGCCCCAGAGATAGGGGCAATGCTTGTTCACGAATGTGATGGTCAAAAAAACGAGATTTATATTTGGAAAGACGATATTGAGCAAATAATTAAAGCTTTACAAATGTTTAATAAAAAGGAAAACTAATGGTTAACATCCAAGAAGAAGTAAACGGTCTTTATGAAAAGGCAATCCAACGAATCGAAAGCGATTTCAAAGAAGGAAAGACACTCAGCTTTCATCACTACGCTGTAAAATATGGGCTTAACCCTCATAGGTTGCAAAGCGAGTGGGTGAGCTACAATCATGCTAAGAAGGGGAAGCAATGACTAAAGAAGATTTGATTACATGGATTAGAAAATACGATGACCATGAGGATAAGATTACGTTGCTTTCTAAGCTTGATGATTTCTTCTTGCAAAACGTAGTAATACCAAAAGGTGAGAACCGCCACCCTGATGCTGATTTATTCCATATTGTAATAGAGAATCCAAATCTGACGTTAGAAACGGATAGATGGACCGTGTGCTGGAAAGAAGATGAGTGCTTATTTTACAAAAACGGCGTCATCAATAGTAAAGCTATTATTAGATACCGCATCAAACCATCTGAGCCAGTATATGAATGGCAGTGGTATAAATTTGTAAATGGTCATATTTATTTAACGCATACATGGGGAATAAAGCAGTATTTTACCGAAGAAGAAATGCGTGATAGTAATTATAAAAAGTTTGAAGAAACAAAACGGGAGCGCAAAAATGACTAAATCATACGGTCAGCTAGAAAAAGAAAAGAAAATGTTAGAAAGATTCATTTATGCTTTCCTAACATTGTTCTTGGTGTCGTTTATATTGTTAGCGATGGTGTCCGAGAAGATCGATGCGGCCTTTGCGGAAGACGAAGATAAAATATCGAAACTGGAAGCTAAAAATAAGGTGCTAAGAGATGAACTTAGCGACATTACAATGAGCGGGACGTGTTTAAAGCGTATCCCTGCTTATGAGAGATAAGGAGCAAAAAATGCTAAAAGAATATTCCAAAGGCGTTGCATTTGTTATTGCAACAATAGTTATTATTTCAGCGGTATCATTGGCTATTAAATATTTTGGTCAGCCTATGAGCCGATCAATCGATCAAAAGACATTTATGGAATCACAGCAGTATATTGATGGTTCAATTCGCGATCTGTCAAAATATCAGGTTCAATACGCGGCAGGTGACGATGCTGCGAAAGCAATTATCCGATCAACGGTGCAACATCAGTTTGCTAACTTTCCGAGCGAAAAAGTGCCTTTGCGCTTACAGCCGTTTTATAGCTCTATGATGAGCGGAGGAGATTTAAAATGAAGCGTACCTTTTTATTTTTTATGGCTTTAACTTTATCGATGTTTTTAGCAGGGTGTGATGTTCAAGAGTCAGGCGAGGAACTACAAGCCAGACAGCAAGCGGAGCAAACAAAAATTGCAGTGCAATCAACTGGTATGCCGTCTATCATAAACTTTACTGAAAAAAAGAATATGAAGATGATTTTGGAAATGCGGGATAACGCTGGGCTTCGTACTTATACATATATGCGAGATATGCACGGCGTTATGCACAAGCTGTGCGATTCTATCGGGTATCCTATTCCGTATTCCACACAATATACAAACCCTCAATATGTATCAGAGCAAGGCAACGGATATGGATATGCTATTATCCCACAAGCTGACCCAAACGGTCTTTATTCTCCTGAATCAGCGGAAGGGTCTTATGTTATGTGTTTGAACCCAAAAGATAAACAGCTTACCCCGGTATATGTTGAAGAGCGGCTTATAACAAGCCCATACGAATTACAATAAGGAACAAAAATGAGTTTGCCAAAAACATATGGACTATTTAGACTAACACGCAACGCTGATTTAAAATATACTCAGGACGGAAAGCCAATCCTAAAAATGGGGCTTGTTGCTAGTGAAAAATATGCTGATCGTGAAACGCAATGCTTCATTGATGCAACGGTATTCGGAAAGATGGCGGAGACTATCAACACCTATGCAGGTGAAAAAGGCACACAGATTTTTCTAACTGGAAAACTACAAACAGAAACATGGGAGACTGATGGACAAAGACGCTCTAAAAATTCAATGATTGTCGAAGGTTTTGATTTCGTATCTAAGCCTAAAGGAAACGGAGAAAACAACCACAGCTGATATGCAAACAGTAGCGATGAAGCTAACCGTGGGGTTAATGCTCCGGTGTCGTATGTGCCACGCCCTATGCCTGAAAGTAATTTCCCAGAGATTGACATTAACGAAGACGAGATACCTTTTTGATACAATCTTTATCATAATTAAGCGTACTTTTATATTTAGTACGTTAAACTTATTCTATCAAAACAAAAGGGGATAGGATGGGATCTGCATTATACTACACAAATGGATGCAATACACTGCTAAGTAATATGGATGATGATATAAAATCATTGACCTGTAAAGCAATTAAAGAATATGAAAAACGTGGTGGCAAATTACGATTATACATTGTAGATAAAGCGTACTATGGGAATAGGTGTTTACTTAAGGATCATTTTGGACTTCATACAATGGATAGAGGAAATGATCATGGTGAGTTTTGGCGTGTTTATGAAGAAGTAGTAAAGGGGTTTAACGAGTGGAAATGGAAACTGATCGGAACAAATCTTTCTTTTGAACAATATATGACTGATGAAGAGGCAAATGGTATTAAGTATCCAATTGAAAAGATACGGATGAGTGGCAGGAAGCGGAAATGAAAAAACAATACAAACGATCAAACGCAATGAAACGCCTCGACAAAAACGAGGCAGACATCAAGCAACTATTTGCCGCTAAATCAGGTAAGCAGTTGGTGTGTCGAAAATACAAAGTGAGTATAAATACTCTTGTGAAATGGATTAACGAAAACAATAAGTAAAGGTAAAGTGATGGACAAAGATCAATTCACAAAAGCAATGATGCTGTACAACACCGGAGCAATCAACCTACCAGAGTTTACAGAATTTTGCATGACGTATATTAAAGAGCTGGAGCAACAAGTTGAAGTGTTAAGTTTTAAAATTGAAGATAATAAAAAGGTGGCGTGATGATATTATTTGACTACAAAGATGATAAAGTAATCATCAATATAGACAATATGCTAATTGGATGGGCTGATTATGATAGAGCAGGCGATAACATTATGGAGTTTACAAAGTCTTTTTGTGATTTTAAAGGAAAAGATGTAAAAGTTTACGATTGTCATTTTGTAGGGATAGTAAGCCCGATGTTTTATTTAAAACTTGCTATAAAATCAGCTAGATGGCACTTAATGCAATGGTACAAAATGAAAAAAGCATATGCTCAAGAACTATTTAGGAAGGTTGCTAGATGAGTCCATACGAAAGATATTGCAATGCTATGCGGGAGAGAGGGCTAGAGCCTACCATGAACGAAAAAGAGTTGCACAAAGCATGGGGCATTCAAGATGAAGAGGAATACACGCCTTTTCTATCCCGAAAAAGTTCGAGTCATAAACACATCGTGCCGACGCTACAAAATCATATCAAGCCGTCTACGACCCAACAAATCAAAATCAACATTGTGGACAAGCCAAAAAAGATTAAGCGGGAACCTACCCGCATAAAGCTGTCTAAAGAACAAAGACGGATCAACAAAATAGCAACCCAAAAACGATGGTATCGCAATGTCGTAAAGCGTGACAGTGGAAGAGAAGTTAAAGATCGTGAGTATATGAGCTTGGATGGGCTAACCGATGAGCAGAAGAAAGCGCGTCGGGCAGAGCAGAAGAGAGCGTGTAGAAAACGACAAAAAGAAAAGATAAACAATGAAGAAGACCCACGGAGAAGCGTATGTTGAGCGTAGAGAAAATCTTGACTTTACGAACGACATAGATAAAATTTTACGTAATTTCGAGAGGCTCCCCAAGCGCATGAAGCGGGAGGATGCTTTAAGATATTACGGAGGCAAGATTAAGAAGATATTCGGTGCCGAAGATATAGCGATACGTGATTTTAGGCACGTTGAAGAATACTTCGATTATTACGAAGCGTTAAAAATCAAAAAGGAAAATGATGTGCAATTTAAAAGTTAGACAGTGTGTGTTAAGCGGCAACGTCTTGTCAATCTCTAAAACAAAACGTAATGTATCGGTGGTTCATTTGAAAACAAGAAGCATTGTGGATGGCAAGATGATGCAGAACCGAGGAATCCCTATTATTGTAAACGGCGATCTTGACTATCTATGTATCGATGATCCTATCGCGTTTGTAGGGTACATAGTTCCAGATCGTTTTAACCCTGATGGCGTGTGTATGATGGCTAAAGCGGATCATGCGTTTGAGCCGGAGGGGTGGTGATATGATTTCAAAAGAGCTGCTAAGAGAAGTATGGAAATGGAAGTATGCAACAATCAAAGACTGTAGGGTTGCAGGGAAGCATATTGAAGTTACTTTTAATGAGACAAACTCAAAAGATAAAATAAATATCTACGAGCTGGTTCATAAGTGTAAAGAGTGGGCCATGAATCAGCAGTATTCGCTTAGAAGTGAAATATATCGTAATGGTTGTGGTTATGTACTCTGTGAACCAAGAACATCTGGCTTAAAAGATAGTAGCTTTACTGGGAGCACAGAACCAGAATCAATCTTCAAAGCCTGCCAATGGATTTTAGATAACAAGGACAAGTGATGCTACGAGTACGCGGAGTCTATAAAATGAAAAACGGTCGGTACTTGGTGAAGAAATACGGTGTGCACATCGGTTGTTATGATACCATCGATGAAGCAAATAAACACGCAAAAGATGCGGAAAAAGAAAGGGAGTTATTGAGATGAGCCAAAGTCGAAAAGAACAGATTAGAGAGCTAATCATGGAGGAGTATGACGGTACACAGTATAAGGTAAGAGAGTTGTCAGAAGATGAGCGCAAAAAACATCGCGAACGATACGGGCTAGACGGTGCTTATGACACTGATGAGCAAATAGTTGAGTCACTAGGCATTAAGCCTAACGGGGCTGTATTTAAATCAAAGTACGACCGAGAGATTAAAAAAGATGTATATATCGATGTATATGATGTGTTATGTTGTTTTAATGTGACTAACCCAGCAATTGCCCATGCGGTAAAGAAGTTATTGATGCCTGGGAACCGTGGGTATAAAGACATGGAGCAGGATTTGCACGAGGCAATCCAAGCCATATATCGCGGAATTGAGATTGAAGAGGGAAGATTGGGGCTTACGCACGTTATTTGAATCTATGAAATAGCTCCTATATCAACCGTATTGCGTGATATTTCCCCGTGTTGCTTATGGTAAGTAATAGCGGTCATATTACGCTTACTACGATACCCATGCTCATTATGCCATGCGTCTTTTGCGGCAAGGGTATTAAATGATTCAGCTATGCACGTTCTCATCTCCCATGAATGTTTACTATGGACATGCCCTAAAATCCAATATCGATGTTTTGTTTCGCTCCAAATATCCTCACAATCTGAAGCCATTAATTCACCTAAATCACTTGGCTTAACAGTATCTCCATGCGTAACGGCTATCAATGTCTTTCCAAATTGATGATACCAAAACGGCTTAGGCTCATTAAATATCTTAACTCTAGGCTCATTCCTATACCATGCCGAAAGGAACTCACTCATGAACATTTCAAGTGTATAGGAGTGATTTCCCATAGCATTACGTACCATGACCGTATTATGCTTCAATAGGCATTTATCAATAATCTTAACCATTAATTGCATACCAGTTCTGATAATTTTAGTTAGCCGCCCGTCCACGTCTAATACATTCCCGCTCTTAGGCGTTCTATTTGTTCCATCATTACCATGAAACCAATCTCCACAGTTTACTATTAATGCAGATTGTGTTGATCGTGTTGCATCGGTTAGATGTGATACAGCATTAGTTAGTAACGTTTCAGATATACACATATCATAATCATCGCCAGTCTCTTCGTGCCATGATAGCATTGAATGATGCTGATCCCCAATAATATAAGCTGTCAATAAGTCATCATCTACAATATTAATATTTCTAACTGGTTTTGATTTGCCTTCAACTTGACTACAAAGCGATTCTATTGCCTCTTGCATAGCATTAAATCGATCTTCTTCTTTAGCTACTTTCTGAACCCACTCATTAGTCTCCCCATTCTTATTGGTAAATGTTGAAATCTTCTTAATGGCAAAACCCATCGGTACCGGATGGTTTAAATTTGCTTGGGGGGCAAACCCTGCACTTGATGCAATGGACTGAATTTTATAAAACATACGACGTATAGATGATTCATCTTTTTTAAGATGTTGTGCGGCCTTTGAGAAATTGCCGTGATCTATAATTGCTTTAATTGTTTCGGATTGAAGTGGTGTGCAGTAATCGAGCAGTGTGGTTAATTCTTCTTTATTATATTTCATCATACGCCCTTGTTTAAGTTGCGCCTATTATAGCAACATTGCGTCACACTTTATCGACAAGCGTCGATAGTCTTTCGTAATATCTCATTCTCTTCTTTTACGGCGGTGTAATTCTTTGTACACCGCTTCTCCTCTTCTAACAATGTAGGCTTATCTTTGTGATCGATTACCGCACGATCCACTTCTCCGATATTGCACGACGTTGGAACTAAAATGATCTTCGATGAACATCCGCTAATAATTAAAGCTGTGCATAAAAGTAAGAGCATTTTCACAATCACTGACATTTTTGTCACCCTCCCATGTATCGATATTTTCATAAATGACTTCATATCGTGTTTTGATCTTCACGATCTCTTTTGGAAGCTCTGCAAGTTTTCGCTTATGCTCTTCCGCCTCTTTTAGGATTGTGGCGTTTTGAAACTCTAACCCGCTCTTGTATTGAGCTAGGTCGATCTCTAAAGCCTTGGCTTGGTTGTCTTTCCATAGGTACACAAAAATAACCAATATGGTTAATATGAGGATAGCGATCTCGCGCCAAAATTTGATTAAGTAAATCATCGCACTATTTCTCCTCGATAGGTTTTGTTGTCATCTCTCTAAGAATATACATCGCAATACCAAAAATAACTGCATACGCTACTCCCCATGATACTCCGATTTTTTCAGCAACTATATGCTTAATCTCTGGAGTGTATTGATCTACGACTATTCCCATCCCCATTAGATACGTTGCGACGTGATGTGTTTTTGATTTTAGGCGTTTGAATATCTTGTTCATTTTCCGATCCTATCTGCGATTAGCCTTTCAATAAACAATAGTCCGCGTGTACCTTGATGAGATGATATGCCGATACAAGCCGCTGTTAGCCATTCGTCAAACCCTGAATATCTGCAAAGAGAATATGTAATCACGCCAATGAAGCCAGATATCACAACGTCTCCCACCCATTCGCTCAGAGTAAATCTAGCAATTGTACCGTCTTTAATTTTCCTAATAGTATGCACAGTCCCCCCCCAGAATGAAATAGCCATAACCCAAATTAATGTGAAAATGGCGTTCCAGTCGGAAGGTGGAGTATTATTTGGCATACTGTTCTCTTTCATTTTTATTTATTATAGCATAACCGTTTATGCTATGCCACTTCCAGATAGACTTTCTCTCCCATCGATAATGCGTTTTTGACTTTCTTATGCAGTCTTTCGTATGCAATACGTGAAGCCCCCACAAAGTCATCATCATCTCGATTGTTGATAGAGCCGACAATAATACATCCTTCGGTATCTTTGGAGCTGTTCCCACTATGTATTAGGATACCTTCAAAGCATGGAACGCCCGTAACAGCGATTAAATGCTTTTTAAAGTGGTTGCTGAATCTGATGATTAGCTCATATTCTCCACGTGGGATGCACGTTTTATTTTGCACTTTTGCAGAGCACCCATGTATTTCTAGTTGTCGATCTTTATCTTCAACAGTGAAACACTCAAAGACATCATCCAGATAGATACGACCTTCTGTGTGATTTTCTCCGATGAATTTGCGAATTAATTTTAATTTCATTTATGCTCCTGTTATTTTCTTTATTTAGATATTAAATATCAAGAGATGTATTAAATCTCTCTTTATCTGTTTTGTATATGTATTTTTTGTTAAATTCTTTTAGTGTCATTTGCTTTGCTTTTGTATTAAGACTATACATGCATCTCTCCGCTTATCCAAAAATTACCACTAGTTGAGTAAACATTATTAGCATTAAGATGACATAGCGGTACTGAAACAAAAATATTACCAACACAATTTGACTGTAGGACATTATCATTGCCGCTATAATAAAATCTCATAGATGTTGCAGCTGTTGTTAATATTGTTCCAGCAAAATCTCTAAA
>Ga0265297_10002407_pt1 | contig 38223 bp, 31 predicted proteins | sample Munlanlwell13791_FD_192502 | JGI IMG/M metagenome (GOLD analysis project Ga0265297, IMG submission 192502) | Leachate microbial communities from a municipal landfill in Southern Ontario, Canada - Leachate well 137-91 | ecosystem: Engineered > Solid waste > Landfill > Unclassified | place...
TAATTATTTGAAATTTAATTGTAAAACAGAGATGATTTGCTAATAGACCCATATAAATCGTTTGCTATAATATATAAATAACTGTAAATCAATCATTAAAAATGGGCGGCTTAAGCGCTTATACCAAAAGAATTATTTGATATCTAGGACAAATCATATCTTTAATTGTAACATAAAAAAATCTAAAAACATTGCTAAACAATCCAACCATAAGTAATAAGAAACCAAAAATAATTAGAAATACTCCAATTGCAATTCCCAATGTGAAGAGTCCAACCATAATTGAAATGACAGCCAATCCATAAATAAACTCGCTTTTTTTACTTGATTGGTTTTTTGATCTATCTATCTTTTGGGATTTTACGTCAAAATAGTCATCAAATGAATACTTTTTACTGTCTATTTGGAGATTGACACCACTTACTATTATCTGAAAATCCTTGTAATATATAATCTTTGAAAGCTCATACTCCTTTTTTAATCTTTCTGATTGCTCAATATGGTATTTTTTAGAATTTACTTCTGCCTCTTTCCTTTTTAATTCTTGTTCTTTAAATAGTAATTCTCTTTCTTTTTCTAAAAGATCATTGTAATTGGAATCTGATTTATTTTCTGTACTTGACCTACTAAATGAAATATCATATTGACGACGTTTTATATCATCAGACAATGTCTCATATGCAGAATAAATCTCTTTGAATCTTTCTTCAAAGAATTTATCACCACTTTGCTTGTCTGGATGATATTTAGTGGCATATAATCTAAATGCTTTTTTAATCTCATCCTTCGAAGCATTTTTTTCTAATCCTAATATTTGATAATAATTTTTCACTCGAAATTTGAGTAGATGTGATTTTGAGGCACTTTATACCACCTACCATCCTTTATATCCAGTACAAACATGCTTCATACGTCTAGTTTTGGAGCAAAGAGGTAGGTTTGTTGCGTGTTAGATGGTCATAAACTTACCTAATAATATTTGAACACCAAAGCTTTAGGCAGGAAAATTGTGCCGGGCAAACCCGGGTGATGCGGTTTGTAACCCACCTCGCTGGTGCGGATAAGGATAAAGTAAAAAGGATAAAGTGGCATTTCATTTGAATCGAAAATTCTGGGTGATGTTGATCAAATTCAACCACTTCGCGGTTAAAAATATTCATTCAAAACCTAAATATTTTGGCTACCACAAATCCCACTTTATCCTTTATCCTTTATCCTTTATCCTTTATCCTTTATCCTTTATCCTTTTTACTTTATCCTTCTTCAAAAAACGCCTCCACCCCCGGGTAATCAAACTCGGCCATCGCCTTGTCAAGCGGGAAAAGAAAAAACTTGCACTTCGCGGTAGCGCAGACGGTTCCGTCGCTGCTCAAAAGTTTCCCTTCAACCACAGCCACCCTGCTATTTTGCTCTACCAGTTTTGCCCTGAGGGTAATCTCCCCATCGCTGATCAGCACCGCCTTCCGGTAGCTGATCTCCATGGAGGTTGTCACCCCGGTGGTTTTGCAATTTGTCAGAACGACCCAACTGCAAAGTTCATCCATCAGCGCCGCCTGAATGCCCCCATGCAAAACATTTCTGAACCCTTCCGCCCATCTTTGCGGGTTCCATTGTGCCGTAACCTCATCGCCATCCATGGCGAATTTCAATTGCAATCCCTTCTCGTTGTTGGGCGAACAACCAAAACAGTTGTACTCTCTCCGTCCGGATGTCAGGTAAGGGTTGGTTATTTTTCTGCTCATTATTCAAAAATTTGATTCTGAATCATTTAATGTCTGGTTAATATCCTTCTTTATCCACTACGTGGAAAATGACCGAAATTATTCATTTATTCTACAATACTGTATCCGCTACGCGGAAAGCAATCTGTCGTCGACAAACGTTGATGGTAAAAATATAATACACTGTAAAACAATAGCTAGAATAAACATCTTTTCCGCGTAGCGGATACAGTATTGTAGAATATCATGCCCCAAAGTACATTTTACCTCGTAGAGGTTAAAGAAATTTAGCCTTTTCAGTGGTTTTGCAATATTTTACCGGACACCATTGATAAATATATCTATTTCAATGCACGCCTAAATAAGACCTTGTGCACTACTGAAACCCTTCAAACATTTTAACATTATAAACTTTTCAAACCCTTGAAACTAATTCATCATTTACTCAACTCAACTTTAACCACTTCATTCTTTTGAAGATACCAGATATTTCCTTCGCAGGAGTTGTACCCCATCTTTTTCAGGTCAGTCAGGTATCCTTTCATCTGCCGGATATCCTTGTCCGACTTTTCTCCGGTTTTGTAATCGATCACAACAGCTGTATTCTCCTTGAGTAGAACACGGTCTGGCCGGTGTTTGGATTCACCCACCCGCAGGATATCACGCTCGTTCAGCACCCGCCACTGATCTGAAAACCAGGTGGCATAAGGTTCTTTCAGCAACATATCATTGATCCTGACAACGATTTCCCTGCCATCCTCTGCACTCAGCGCCCCGGATACAACCATTTGATTGACAGCAATCCCCACATCTCCTCGGGTCTTTATCTTTTCGAAAACCTGGTGCATTACGGTTCCCTTGTTGATCCTTTCCGCCTGTCCGGCACCGGTCAGTTGGAAATAATCCTTGCTGTGCAACCTTATTTTCATCCTGTTACTGCTCGAACTAAGCATCAGCGGTTGATTTGGCTTGATTTTCACCTCAGGCGACTCATTTTTACCGGCAATATCCAGCGATCCCAATTCAAAAATCTTTTCGTCCAGACTCCAGAATTTACCAAAATCGCTGTATTTTTCCCGATCAATGCTGTCCAAAAGCGGCGGGTTTTCTATCAGGGATTGCACCAATTCGGCAACATTCCCGGGCTTTTTAATCTCCTCCTTGTAGGGCATGATGATGAAAAGGTTATTAATTGCCCGTGTTGCTGCCACATAAAGTAAATTGAGGTTATCCAGGATACTGTACAAGAACTCTTTGTTGTAATCGTACGAGAAAATGGACTCCTTTAAATTACTTTCACACTTTAACAAAACCATTTTCAGGTTGTTAAAAGGCTCAATCTCCGGAATGGACCAGATGTAAGGTAACTTGCGGGGATTCAATCCAACCTCCCAATTACAGAAGGGAATGAAAACAGTCGGGTATTCGAGCCCTTTGGATTGGTGTATCGAAGAGATCCTGATAAAATTCTGAATGTTGGTAAGGTTGAGCGTCTTGTTGCTTCCGCTCGCCTCCCACCACTCCAGAAAACCGGAAATCCCTCCGCAATCATCCCTGCCATATTCAAGTGCCATGTCCAGGAATGCCTGCAAAAACAGCTTTTCCCCGACGATTGACCCAAGCTCAAAATGGTCGACAATGGAGACAGCCAGTTCATAAAGCGGCAAAGCCAATAGCCCCGTAACAAATTCGGAATTGGGATCTTCATCCAGCCATTTTTCGAAAAGGACGGGAACCGGCGCTCCGGGGTCGAATAGCCCATGCAGATCGATCTGCTGCCCGGTCCCATCGGGTATATCCTCCTGCTTCAATACCCGGTAATATCCATATAGGATTTCGGCCCTGACCTTCTGAGGCTCCTTGCGGGTAAAAAACCAAAAGAAATTCACCACAAACCGCACGACCTGCGATTGCCCGATTTTAAGCGTATCGCTGGTAATTACATCGTAAATACAGCCCGGTTGCGGGTCACTCTTTTTCCGTTCCCAAAGCGCCTTGGCGATCAAACCGGCTTCTGAATTTTCCCTTACCAGGATGGTGATCTCCTCGGCTTTTACGCCTGATTTCTGAACCTCCTCCAACTGCCCGATCAGATGAACCAGGGCTATCTCCCTGAACCCATGCTTGCTTTTTGCCTCTTCGGCATCGACAAAGGTTATCTTGACGTGTCCTTCCGGTATCCCCGGATGTGAACAAATTTGATAAGGATCCCCGTATGCCTGGGCAATAACCCCGTGCAGTTCTTCAAATTGAAAGCCGGGAGTCTCCTCTTCAAACCAATTGTTTAGATAGGCCGACGCGTTTCGAAAAAGGGTATTGTTGAAATCCACGATATTTTTTCTGCTTCGCCAATTCTTGTCAAGAACCTCCTCCCTGACCGGTTGATGGCCCAAGTCGCGGACCAATTGATTGGCCAGCAGGTTCCAGTCGCCGTTTCTCCAGCGATAGATGGACTGTTTGACATCCCCAACTACCAGCGAGGAGTACCCCGAGGCCAGCGCATTTTCTACCAGTGGTTTAAAATTGTTCCATTGCTGAACGGAGGTATCCTGAAATTCGTCCAGCATGAAATGATGGTAGATTAGACCCACCTTCTCATAAATGAACGGGGTATCATTCCCTTCGATGATTTTTCCTATCATTCTGCCCGAATCACTGAGAAGTACCATGTTGTTTTCCTTCAACACCTCCTTCATTTTTAGGGCTATATTTCCCAACAGCCCAAAAGGATAGATGTTTTTCAAAATTGCCTGAGCGCTGTTGATTTTGGGAGTTTCCTCCGACAAGGCCTCAACCGCCTCATTCAACAATCTGTTTAATCCAGCATGGTACAAGGTTTCAATTTGGCTAATCAGCCCCGGATTATCACTCTTCTTGTACCAGTTTCCTGGATTGTGCCTGGCCTCCAGTGCCGTTTTGGTGGGAGTCTCAAATTTCCCGTTTACCAGCTTGTTGAAGATATTGACAAAGGTATTTTTCCCTCCTTTGAATTGATCAATGCCCAAGCCCGCTCCAGAAATCAATGCAATAGCTTCCTGCCCGATTCCCCTTAACCTTACATCCGACTCCCTGACCACTTGCTTGATTGCCTGAACATAGAGACTGAGGCTCTCTTTGCCGGCCAAAGATTGTGCTAATTCGTCCCCAAAGATTTTGAATGCCTCTTTCTCGACCTCTTTGCCAAATTTTAAAAGCTCCTGCCTGAAATCCCAACTTCTACCCTCCTCCAGATTTTCCTCGAGAAAGAGGATCATCCAGCTCATCAACAAACTGTTCTCTTCAATTTCCTGAAACAGGAGGTCAATGGCATCTTCCAGCGCTTGCCGGTTGTCGATCTCCGTTCGGAAAGAGGCATTCAACCGGATCTCCCTGGCAAAAGCCCTGATCACCTTTTGAAAGAAGCTGTCGATGGTCATGACTGAAAACCGGGAGTAATCGTGGAGGATCAATTTCAGGATTTCAGTCGCTTTCTCGCGTATCCTTTGTTCACTACCTACCCCCTTCAATAGCGTCAAATACCTTGAATCGCTGCCATTGGAAAGGTTTCCCAACTCATTTAAGATGCGGTCCTTCATCTCGGCCGTTGCCTTATTGGTGAAGGTAACTGCCAGTATATTCCTGTATGATTTAGGCCGGGCGAACAACATTTTAAGGTATTCACCAACAAGCAGGAAGGTTTTGCCCGATCCTGCCGAAGCCTTGTAAATGTTCAATCCGCTGACTGCCATACTTTATGGTTAATCTGATTGTGCTAAAATTAGGTATTATGATTGAACCTTATGACACTACTCAAGATTTCCAGCCATTTTTAATTAATTTATCCTCACAAATTGATTAAATTAGGCTGATTGAACAGATGTTACAATAAAATAATAGAAATCGGATGCAACATTTTATTTATGGCTGCGTCTTTAGAGTAAAAGAGAGAAAACTGGAACAGTAAAGATGTACATCAACATTCATCAACCTTTGATCGACAGGTGCCTTTTAAATGACAAAGAGGCCCAATTCAGTCTGTACAAACTGTATTACCGGTCGATGTACAATACCTCGCTGAGAATTGTCAATGACAGCGATGATGCGGAAGATATCATGCAGGAGTCGTTTTTGACCGCATTTCAAAAGCTAAGTAGTTACAAAGGGGAGGTAAGTTTCGGAATATGGCTGAAAAGGATCGTGGTGAACCGATCGTTGGATTATCTGAGAAAGCGGAAAGTAGCCTTTGAAGAGGTAAGTTCAGATCTGTCAGTTTATGACGAAGAGCCGGAGAATGAACCCACTTTCACTGTTGAAGAGGTAAAGCTGCCATCTCTCAGATGTCGGACGGCTATCGGACCATACTCTCCCTGCTTCTGCTTGAAGGATATGATCACGAAGAGGTGAGCGAGATTCTGGGGATCAGCAATGTAACCAGCCGTACACAGTTCTGTCGTGCAAAGCAACATCTCAGGGAAATACTAATCGGAAGAAGAGTAAAACAAATGACATTGGAACAATATGGATAAGCTAGAAAAATTATTCCGGGACCAACATGAAGCTTTCGACGAAGAGCCAAAGGAAGGTCATCTCCTGCGGTTTGAGGAGAGGCTTGAAAAATATCACAAGCGTAAAAAACCAATTTTGAGAAGTTGGCCATTTCTTAAGATCGCATCGCTGGTGATCATCGTTCTGCTCTCCGCCAATCTCTTCCTTTATCTGCTCCCGGGCAAGGCAGACAAGCAGGTTCAGGGATTAACCTACAACGAGATGGATGAAACAGCCAGGTTCTATACTGTCCGGATTAACAGTGGCCTATCCCAGCTGCAACAGATGGCCGATCAAGGTATTGGGACCTCCCAGGATCTGGCGCAGGTAAAAAAGGAGATGGATGAGATGGACAGGTTGCACCAGGATTTGCAGAAAGAGTACAGCAATAACCCAAATGACGAACGGGTAATCAATGCCATGATCGAATATTATCAAACGAAACTTGACATCATCAACACCATCAAAACGGATTTGGAAAATGTAAAATCAGTAAAAAATAAAAACCATGAAAACACAAAACTTTAAATTACTCCTTCTTATTCTGCTGGTAACAAGCTTTCAGCTTCACGCGGAGAGGATATCAAAAAGAATCTACAAAAGCTTTCCTGTCAGTCAGGTAAGCAAATTGGAACTTTCCAACAAATACGGGAACATCCAGATCGACGACAACCGAAAAGACTCGGTGGTGATTGATGTCACTGTATGGGTAGAAGGAAACGGTAGCCGCGCACAGAGAGTATTAGACAACATTGAAGTGGACATCAATACATCCGGAAATTCGGTTTCTGCCTCCACGGAGTTCAGAAATGAGTTCAACAACAACAATCAGAATTTCAGCATCGATTACCATGTTTCAGTTCCGGCCGACCGCGACCTGAACGTCTCCCAAAAGTATGGTTCAGTGAACATGAACAACCTGACCGGGAAAGGGGTCTTCGACATCAAATACGGTGATATCAGGGCGAAAAATCTTCTTTCACCTCAGCTTTCAATAGATATTGCCTACAGCAAGGCTACAATAGAGGCAACTAAAAACCTTAGTCTTACCATCAGGTATTCCAAGTATAATTCCGGGAAAGGCGAAAATTGTACTGTTGATTCAAGATATTCTGCAATGGTTATGGGCGACTGCAATGATGTTAACCTGGATTCGAAATACGACGATTTCAGATGTGGAACCATCAATAACCTCCTTGCCAACTCCATGTACACCGGATACAAAATAGATAAACTTCTTTCATCCCTGGTATTAAACAATGGGTACGGCGATTTTAGCATTGGATCTGTATCTGCCAATTTCAAAAGTATCAAGGTGAGTAGCCGCTACGCCGGTGTTAAACTTGGTATCGAGCCTGGCGCTTCATACAGATTGGATGGAAATGTCAGGTATTGTGGGCTGAAGCACCCAACAGGCAAATTGAACCAATCCAGGGAGGATACCAGTTATGAAGTTCACGGTACAATCGGGGATTCAGAATCACCAAAATCGACAGTCACCATCGAAAGTAGCTATGGCAATGTCAGTCTGATGAGATAAACTTCTTTCTTCAATGATTATTTATTCATTGCCGTCTGCTTTAGCTGACGGATCATGAATGCAAAATATGACAGGGCTTTAGCCAAATGGGATGCATTGTTTGGCTAAAGCCCTGAAATATATAATCCCCAAGACCGTCAGCTAAAGCAGACGGCAATGAAGAAAATGGGATATGTCAGTTCCGCAGAATTTGATTAAACCCAAATAGTATATAACTTTGCACTTCGATGTGAGGCAAAATTGAACCGCAACATCCTTCCCGAAGAGTCTGACAAACCTGAATTCTTCACACGCATCAGACTCTCAGGAGATAGTGCGGTTTGAATTTTGTATATAAATTAAAGAAGAGGCAAAACATGATCAGACGATCCATCCTGTTGATTTTACTTTTATCCGGAATTCTATTAACCGGGCAGAAACCAATTTCTCCCTTGAACATCCAGGTAAAGATGAAGGGATTAAAAGATACAACCCTCTATCTTGCAAATTATTACGGGGATAAGATCCTCAAGGCCGATTCGGTCAGACTGAACGGCCAGGGTATAGGGCTTCTTGTTCGGAATAAAGCGCAAAAAGAGGGAATGTACCTCTTCTACCTGAATGATAAGAACTATTTCGAATTTCTTCTTGGAAGTGACCAGCAATTCTCCATTGAAGCTGATTTCAACAATAGTCAACAGAATAAATTTATTGGTTCTGATGAAACTGCTGCCTTTCATGAATATCAACTTTTTCTAGGCCGACAAAAAACCAAACAAGCCTTCCTTCAAAACAGGATAAAACTCCTTCCTGAAAAGAGTGACTCCATGAAAATCGTGCAAAAGGAGCTATCAGATCTAAATAATTCCATGGAGCGTTACTGGAAGGAGAAGTCTGAAAAATTCAAAGGGACTTTTTTGGCCGATTTTTTTCGATCATTGATGATCCCGATTTCAGAGGAGCCAAAAATTCCGCTCTCCGGAAAAAATCCGGATTCACTTCGTTGGGTAAACAATTACAATTTCCAAAAAAACCACTTCTGGGATAATTTCAATTTTGAAAGGTCAGGATTAATCCGCACTCCGCTCTTTCAGGAAAAACTGAACACCTATTTTAAGAATATGATCCTGCAGATACCTGATTCATTAATCAATCCAATGATTCAGGTCATTGAAAAATCGAAGAAGAATAAGGAGGTTTACCACTATGTCTTCCTCTATCTTCTGAATGAATCCAATCAATCCCAAATCATGGGTATGGACAAGGTTTTCGTCGCTTTATCCGAAAAATATGTATTAAATGACCCGAAAATCTGGCTCGATTCTAGTGTAGTCACCAAAATCAGGGACCGGGTAAATGCCATCAAACCAAACCTCATTGGGAATATTGCACCGGAATTAAAGCTTCAGGACTCTGAAGGTAATTTTTACAGCCTGAGGCAGATGAACGCACCTTTTACATTGCTTTATTTCTGGGAGCCGGATTGCAATCACTGTCAGAAGACGACTCCAATCCTAAACAAGGATCTTTATCAGGTGTTAAAGAACAAGGGAGTTGACATCTTTGCAGTTCTTACCCAGAACAACAAGGAGAAATGGATGAAAGCCATCCAGGAGTACAAAATCCAGGAGTGGACAAATGTGTGGGATCCCGGTTACACCTCTAATTTCAGAAAGCTGTATGATGTGACCAGTACACCAATCATCTACATCCTTGATAAGAATAAGCGAATCATAGCCAAGAGATTGGATGTGGACTCCTCCCTGAAATTCTTAAAGGCGCAGTTGAATATTCAATAAAGTTTCCGCAGCAACTTCATCTGTAAGCCGGATTTGTGGCCTTCGGAGCGCCATCAAATGTTAATTCCACCACATTCATGTATGGATCAGGCGGAGTTACCGGAAGTCCTCTAAGCCAGACACGATCCTCTTTTTGTTCGACCTGAACGGACTGTCCTGTCGTAAGGATAATAGCAGATTTAACTTGACTGCCGCACCAGGCAAAAGGAAGCACAGCGCCCGGCCAGCGCTGAATGAAGAGGTAGACTTTATCCCCTACCCTGCATTGAAAACCCAGATTGGACGCCACAACAGGGGAAGGTTCAGCTTTGTAAACAGCAATACCATGCTTTTTCATCCAGATTCCTATCTCCCTGAGTGAGCTTCTCTGAGGATCGGGGATATTTCCATCACCGTCCGGCGAAACATTCAACAGAAAATTACCACCCTGTGATACGCATGAAGTGAGCAGCCGGATCAACTCTGCGACAGGTTTGTAGTTGTTATCATTTGGGGCATACCCCCATGTTCTGTTCATGGTATAACACGACTCCCAAGGCTGATTGTGTGCAGTCACCACATTTTCGGGTGTGACAAAATCCGCGGTCATTCCAGCCCTGTCATTGATGACAATATCCGGTTGAAGGTGCCGTGCCATCCTGATCAATGCATCGGAGTGCCATACCCCCGTATCACCGGGGGCCATACCATCGAACCAAAGGATATCTACTTTGCCGTAATTGGTAAGAAGTTCTTTTACCTGCTCATGGGCCTGTTTCACCAGCGGTTGTAAAACTTCGCTGCTTTTTGGATATCCTTGCGGCAATACACCCGGCAAGTGCCAGTCTGTAAGCGAATAGTAAAACCCCATCCGCATCCCGGCATTATGGCAAGCCGAAGCAAATTCAGCGATCAGGTCTCTCCCTGGACCCACTTTTACGCTGGTGAAATCAGAAACCTTGCTGTCATACAAACAATAACCATCGTGGTGACGCGTTGTCAGTACCACATATTTCATTCCGGCTTCTTTGGCCATCGCCATCCATTTTGCAGGATCATAGGCACGTGGCTGAAAGGTTTCGGCCAGTTTTCTGTATTCCTTGTACGGAATGTGCTCCTGATACATGATCCATTCGCCACGCCCCGGGCCAGAGTATACGCCCCAATGAATGAACATGCCAAAACGGGCCTCCTTCCACCAATTCATTTTATCCTGAAGCCCCTGTCCGAAACTATTTAACACGATAAGCAGCAATAACAAGGAAACAGAGAACCTCACCTGATTCCCGTAATAACAATTGTATTTCAATTTATTTCTATCTATTTCCATTTAACCTTTTTGACCCTTCGACTTCACTCTGGGACCGGTAACATTATAAACATTTCAAACTAAATAAACATTTCAAACAATTTTTCCCTTTTACTTTACAACCGCATCCGTTTTGACTTCCCAGTGGTCGGTCCGGAACATATTGACGGGCATGCCTTCCTTGTTGAAAAGATTAGGAATTGTGTTATTGCTGAAACCGAACCTGACTGCTACCGGCTCCTTAACGGCCTTGTTCCAGACTACTACCGTATTTCCTTCAATTCTCGCACTGGCAAACAAGAATTTCTGATCGGAACCCGCAATATAGAATTCGTTCAAATCTTTGGAGGTTGCCATCAATCCACTCTCTACATTGTCAAACAGAATTCTTACCCTGTTCTTTTCGATGATCATTCCCTTGTACATGGGGTATTTGTAAGCAACTTCTTTGACCCCATAATTGTCGGCCAATGCCAGGTTGGCAAGACGATTGGCGACCTCTATTTTCTTGACTGGATGAATGTTGCCCACATCGTCCACCAAATCATGTACTACCACCATCCCGGTCTTTGGAATGGATAGACAAGCTGTTTGCTGCTCCCTTATCAACGCTCCAACATTGTAGTTCCCGTACGAAAAAGGGGCAATCTGGACATAGTAGAAGGGGAAATTATTGCTCCAGGCACTTCTCCATGCGCCAATCATCTTGGTCATTAATCGGGAATAGGTATTGTAATTCTGGGTATTGCTCTCGCCCTGATACCAGATTGCCCCGGCAATTTTAAATTTGGTCAGGGGCGAAATCATTGCCAGGTAGGAGGCGCCGGGGGTAATTGGCCACCAATCGGTTGGATTCAATTTCAACGAAGCGTCCTTTAAGACCGGATCTTGCTCCACCACCTCCTTCGGTGTCCAAACTTCAGCGGGTGTGCCACCCCAGTTGCTGTTGATCAGCCCTACCGGGACATTTAGGCTGCTTTGTATCTTTTTGCCGAAAAAATATCCGATGGCGCTGAAGTGAACCATCTCTTCAGGAGTACAAACCATCCATTTTGCTTTAATGTCTTCCTGGGGATAATCGGCTGTCGCCTTTGGAACGTAAAAAAACCTTATTTGGGTATTTGCCGCATTTGGGGCCTCATCAAGCGATTGTTTCAATTTCTGATCGCCACTCCACTCCATGTTACTCTGTCCGCCGCAAACCCATACTTCCCCAATCAAAACATCTTCCAGAACAGTTTTCGTGTTGATGGTAATTGTGTAAGGGCCTCCGGCAGAAGGGGTTTTGATCTTCAGGCTCCATTTTGCCCCTGGTGTTCCCTTGGTCACGTATTTGGTTGTATCCCACGAATTTATAACCGTTATCTTCTCTCCCGGGGAACACCAGCCCCATAAATTGACATCACTCTTCTGCTGAAGCACCATGTGATTTCCAATGATGGACGGAAGCCTGACTTCAGCCTGGCTATCAATTGCACAAAATAGCAGGGGCGCAATAAATATCGCAAGCAATAACTCCTTCTTCATAATACAGAATATTAATTAGTTAATCATTAGCACAAACTTGAACATGACAGTTCGCATAGAGAATGCATACCATTGATCATGTTGATTTGAATGTGCAAGATACAAATTAATAAAAATAACCGGGAATTGGATAGACAGAAAACCCATTTTGCTTTGTCAAAGCACCATTTGGATAGACCCTGAATTGGGAGAAGAATGGCCTCCGATGCACCAATATTGTCAGTTTTCATGCACCGTCGGCCATCCTATCTTAAGGAAACTCCCTGAGGGCAGGTTTAGTCGTCCCTTAACTTTTCCTATTGAAAAGAGGTACGAATGGATTAAAAGTTGCTTCAGATTTACACGATTTTAAAGTTTGCCATCAAATCCGAAGTCAACTATATTTATATCTTATTGGCTTCAAAATAGACCAATACCGTTCAATTAAAAAATAGCCCATTGGGGTCATTTTCTTCAATCAAACCATCTTTTCCGTCAAGGCTTTTGCAACAACCTGCGCTTTGGAATGCACATGAAGTTTCTCGTAAATATTTTTGATGTGGTTTCTTACAGTTTGTGTACTAATAAACAGTTCTACAGCGATTTGTTCATTTGTAATTCCACTGACAATATAGCTGAGTATCTCTTGTTCGCGTTTTGTCAGGATCGAAATGTGCTCCTTTACCTTTTTATCCGGTTTAAAAAAGGACAACACCTGTTTGGCTACCATTGGGGTTAATGCGGCCCCACCCTCGAACACCTGTTGAATGGCATCAAGAATCTTTTGCGGATTGGTCTTTTTCAGGATATAACCGTCCGCCCCATTTTTAATGGCCGTCATGATGTTGTATTCATCCTCGAGAATGGTGAGCATAATGATCTTTGTCTCTTCCCATCTGTTTTTAAAAACCTGAATGGCTTCCAGACCTGTCATTCTCGGAAGGCTAATATCCAGCATAATAACATCCGTGGCAACATTATATTGTATGGCCTCTTCCACTGAACCAAAAGACCACACTACTTTGTAATCCTTGATGGAGGAGATCAAAAAGGCCAGACTTTTCCTGAACTCTTCATGGTCCTCAACGATGCCAACAGTGATAGACATGGTGGATATTTTTCCCGAAGTAAACATTAAATTTTGTGAATGACCATAGCCCTTTGGGGTCATATTTTAATTATTAGTTGAATAATTGTTCCCTTTCCGGTTTGAGAAACGACTGAAAGCTCAATTTTGGACTCTTCAGCCCTTCGTCGGATGTTGATCAATCCATTCCCATGGGAAACGTCCTTTTGAAGATTTTTTTCGTCAAAACCCATACCATCATCCATCAAAATTATTGAACAGGTTGATCCTTTTACATCAGCTATGAAGGAGACACTTCTAGCCCTTGAGTGACGGATGATGTTGTGAATTGCCTCCTTCAATATCAAAAAAGTATCATTTTTAAGCTCATCCGGCATTAAGATCATCTTATCAGGAGTATTAATTTCTGCATGGTACAGAATCCCATTATCGGTCAATGTTTCATACAAAAGACTGTTTACTTTTGCCAGCAACCCCTGAAGGGAATCATTTCTTGGAGAAGTCATCCAGATTATATCCGTTATGGATTGCAATGCTGTTTGGGTCAGTTCTGCAATTTTATGGGACAATCTCTTAAAATCTGATTGAACAGGATCTTCAATTCTCTTAAGGGTGTCGGTGTAGATGGAGATACTTCCAAGCGTTGAAGCCAGGTCATCATGCAGATCACGTGAAATCTTTTCCCTTAATTTCATCTTTTGCCTGGAAAGGGCAACTGAGATTTGTAGCCGTTCAGTAATCAGGTGCACGACGGAGAGCAAGACCAGAACGATGAAAATTGGGAGAACAAACAGCCAATTTGAAGTGGTATATAGTGCCAGTAAATTGAAGAAGAGGAAGCCAATAAAAATGATCGCCACAGCCACTTTTCTAATTCTGTCGATCTTGCTTTTGCCTTTGATATGCCTTCTGAAATAAATTGCGATAAGTAAGAGAACCAATATAACTTTCAAATATTCTCTTAATAGTTCCGGATTTTTTACAGTTTGAAGTGCCATTTGCCCAATACGGTTCGTAAAAACCTTCCAACCTGTTTGTTCCCGTACCAATAAAATGCCGGGTTTTAAAGCATCAATTCTTAGTTCACTTCCCGGATATGGGAATTTGATGATCGCAAAATAGTTGTTGCCTTGAACCAAGGGAAATATCGCCTCTTTGGCTGAGATTGACGCGTAACCACCACCCCCGCTGATCTCCTGAAAACTTTCCAATGTCTCCGTCATTTTAACCGTATCTTTTGAATAAAGATAAATTTTCGCTCCGATGGCATCCCGGTTGGAGAGAACTCCCTCCAGCTTCAATTGTAATGTCTGTTTATTCCTGCTTTGATTCAGAAATACCCTGCTGCTACCACCTAAAAAATTAGCAACATAAAGGTCTATATTTCCATCATTATCTAAATCGCCTACAGCCGAACCAGTAGAATAACCACTCATGTCTGCGCCAAAATCTGATGTCACATCTTTGAAAAACAGTCCACTAACGTTTTTGTACAAAACATTTGTTCCCACATTGCTGAGGTAAAGATCCAGGTACCCATCATTATCAAAATCGGCGAATACGCCCCCATTCGACAAGAATATTTGCTTCTCCAGGTAATTGCTGGTAACATCCCTGAAGTTGCCTTTCCCGTTGTTCAGATAGAGTTTATTCTCATCATTTTTATTGGCAATAAAAAGATCAGGAAACCCATCGTTGTTGATGTCGGCGAATGTAACGCCATTACTTTTTACCGGAGGAGCCTTGGCCAAATCTGTATCATCGGTAATGTCCCTAAATTTTATCCTGCCATTTTTTGTTTCATTCAAATAAATCCTGTTCTTTTCGTACCAAAAAGTAACACACAGATCCGGCAACCCATCTCCGTTAATATCGCTGAAGGTGGCGCATGATCCCCCGGAAACAGTCACTAATCCTGCGCCCGTCGTAACATCTGTAAAATGGCCGGTGCCGTCATTTTTAAATAATTTGTTGGATCCATTCTCGCTTGTCACATACAGGTCAACATTACCATCCAGATCAACATCCGCAAAGGCAGCGGCAGAAGACCGGTTGAAATTATCACAGGCGCGATTGGGTTGTAAGGAGACATCCCGGAACATCCCACTCCCATTGTTTATCAATAGCTTATTCTTTGAATTGAGGTAGCATACATAGATATCTTCATCTCCATCATTGTCAATATCTGCAACGGTTACACCCAATTTCAATTCTACATAACTGGATTCGCTCTTCGAATCAAAGGTCCCTCCTGATTTACGAATCAGTCCCTCCTCTCTGAAGAAATTCTCCTTAACGGAATCCATGTCAGACTCCATTCTATTAATATACAGTCGATTATAATCTGAGATGCAGACAGAAAATATATCACACTTGTTGTCTCCATTCAAATCTGCCAAAGCGACGCCATATTCATTGTCCAGATCAATGCCGAAATTGGTCAGCTTAAAGGAAGAGAATCCCGGATTTCCCTTCTCAAAAGGTGGAAGGCTCTTTTTCCCTGAATACAAAAGGACTCCGGCAGCTCCTGCAATCCAAACCTCGTCATCCCCTGCAAATGACAAATCATTAAGTTGAAATTTCTCTTTAAAAGACAGATCATCCAAACGACCACCCCGGATCCTTAAAATTTTTGATTGGGGCCCTATGAACCAAATCTCATTTTTGGGGGATACAAATATTTTATTGGTTAGCCTCAGCGCCTCATTGGTCACTAAACGACGAGAAAGCATCCCATCAAATTCAATGATTTCATTTTGGCATAAGGCAAATCCTTTCTTTTGATCAACTACAACAAAATCAACAACTTCTTTATTTTCAAGTAGCGCTTTATATTTTGTACCATTGAAGAAATACAACTTTTTTTTGTTGGTAAGTATCCAAAAATTATGGGCATCGATACCACTGATTTTTTTGATAATGGACTTTTCAGGAGCAAGTTCAATTTTCTTGAATTCACCATTTTCATAAACAGCCACTTCCGACGAACTACACAAAAATGCAACATTGTCCTTCGAGACAGAGAAAGCGAAAACCGAAACGCCAAAAGGGCCAACCAAGTTTTCTGTTATACCATTTACAGAATGGTATATCATGGCAGTACTATTTTCGAGGTTGATGGTGTACCAAAAATCCTTGACTGAGTTAGCGGTAAAAAATGAGATAAATCGTAAAGAAGGATTGTCGGACTTTTTCCATTCACTCCCTTCATAGAACCTATAGACCTTATCTGCCAGGAAGTAGCCCTCATCCTCCTTCAGCATCACGATTTGCCGGATATTTGACTTCGTCCCGGAATTAACACGAACGAAAGGCTGTGCATAGGTTGAGATATGCAAACATGCAACCAAAATGAAACCAAAAAATGTCTTTTGATTGCCACAAAAGATCGCTAAATGGTTTAAAACAGACATTCCTCTTCCTGGTAAGTTTGTTGGCTTACTACAAAGATGGAGAAATTCCCAATACCTGAAACAGAAAAAGGCGGAAACATTTGAAGTTCCGCCTTTCCCTTTATGGTAGAAATTGAATTAACTCAATAAATTCAGCTTAACTAAATCCTGAATATCCAACATTCCGATAGGCTTACCCTTTTCAGTTACGATGATGTTGTCAACCTGGTTGGCATTAAAAATATCTGTGGCTTTTTGCAGCATGGCCTCTGCATCAATGGAAATCGCGTTTGCAGTCATGCACTCCCCTACGGTTGCAGTAAGGATATGATCGCCCAATTTGCGCATCTGACGACGAAGGTCCCCATCCGTAAAGATTCCGGCAAGATTTCCCTCTTTGGTGACCACAGAAACAGCTCCCATACCGGAATCCGTCATTTTCAGTAAAGCATCCAGAACTTTGCAATTGACATCAACTACCGGATTTACATCTGAAATAACACTTTTAACCTGAATGGTCATCAAACGGGTGTGTTGGAAAAACTGATCCGTACCAAGTTTGGTCAGGTGATTGTCGCCCAGTTTTTTCATGATACTCCATGGGATCGTGATGTTATGCGCACCCAGAAGCAGTGCATCCTTGATGTGTTCAGGATATCTTACGGATGAGAACATCACTTTTGTATTGTATTTGTGCTCTTTGATTACATCGATAACCTGCTTGACAAGTCCCAGGGCATCATGCCCCTGATCCTGCATACGACCTACCAGGATACAGACATAAGTTGCACCGGCTACCAAAGCCAAATAGGCTTGCTGGATATTGTATACAAGATGGAGATTAACGAGAAATCCCTTGTCGCGTAACATTTTACAGGCTTTGATCCCCTCAAGATTAACAGGAATTTTAAAAACCGTCTTATTAATGTCTAATCCCAATGCCAACAGACGCTCAGCTTCAGTGACAATTTTCTGGGAGGTCTCGCCCAATGCTTCAATCATCAACACCGGAACCATTTTCGATAGTTTCACAATGGCGCCATCAATATCCGTGATGCCGTTTTTGTGCATGAAAGTTGGCGTAGTTGTTACTCCATCGATGATCCCCAGCTTCAGGGCTTCTTCAATTTCAGCCATATTGGCCGAGTCAAGAAAAAATTCCATATAATTTAAGTATTAAAATTTTGGTCTGTATTTGACTTCTATGTTGTGAATCTCAATAAGCGGTTTCAGGAATTCTGTCACATCGGCAATACACATCTGACTGGCCGCATCACACAAAGCACGGGACGGATCGGGGTGTACCTCTAAAAACAGCCCATCAATTCCGGCAGCTACACCTGCGCGTGCAAGGGTTGGAATAAACTCCCTGGAGCCACCGGCAGGATCCGAACTAGGTATGCCATATTTGCGAATGGAATGGGTTACATCAAAAACCACAGGATAACCCGTTGTGCGCAAATGGTAAAAACTCCGGGGATCAACAATCAGGTCATTGTATCCGAATGTATATCCACGTTCAGTTACCATGATGTTGAAATTACCGGCTTGTTCAACCTTTTTGACAGGTTTGATCATATTTTCAGGGGCCAGGAACTGACCGTGTTTCAGGTTGATGACCTTGCCGGTTTTGGCAGCTTCGACAACAAGTGTGGTCTGCATAACCAGGTAGGCAGGAATCTGAATGATGTCTACAACTTCCGCGGCAGCGGCAATCTGATCGGGATAATGGATATCCGTAATCAACGGGACATTGAATTGCTCTTTGATCTTTTGAAGCATGGCAAGTCCTTTCTCCATTCCCGGACCGGTATAGAAGTCGGCCGAACTGCGGTTATCTTTTTGAAAAGAGGATTTGTATATCAGCGGCAGATCCAATTTTTGCGACAAACCCACCAGAAATTCGGCAGTGTCCATCATCGTTTTCTCATCCTCTACCACACAGGGACCGGCGATCAGGAACAGTTTGTCTGCACCACACGCTATGTTACCAACATTAATTATCTTCTTCATCGTTTGTACTTTACATTTTCATCAACAGACCGCGAAGTTTTTCACGGGTGATAATCTTCTGCCAGTCAGGACCGCAGACATGAGCCCACATAAAGATAAGCGTCAGCGAGACATCGATCATTTGTTCAATCTCTTCCGGGGTACGGTTTGCATTGAATCCAACCGGAAGAAGAATGTTGTTGTTTTTCATCATGGCCCTGAACTCTTTGACTGCTTCCGGATAAAACTCGTCGAGCTGATTGAAAACGATACAATTGCCTAGCCCATGGTGAACACCCGTTACTGTGGCCAGTCCATAAGAGATGGCATGGCAGGCGCCTACTTCCGAATAGGTCAGGGAAAGTCCACCCAGATAGGAGGCAATCATCAGTTTTTCATCATTCTCCGGAGTACGGCTGTTCTCACTCAAAAAGATTTCCCTGCAAAGTTTCAGTGATTCATTTCCCAGAGAATCGCCCATTACCGTTTTGCGTTGTCCATTGAAGGCCTCAATATTGTGGATGTAACAGTCCATGGCAGTATAAAACCGCTGAGGATCCGGTACTGAAGCTATCAGTGCAGGATCCAACACCAGTTGGTCCGCAGGAGTGAAATTACCTTTGATTCCCAATTTCTTTATCGGTCCTGTCAGGACTGTTGTCATGGAAACTTCTGCTCCGCAACCTGAAATTGTGGGAATCACTGTACAATGTACACCTTTATTTTTGATCAGATCAAGACCCTGGTATAACGAAGAGGAACCTTCATTCGTAAACATGAGGCGGGTTGCTTTGGCATAATCCATGACACTACCGCCACCCATGCCTACCACCGAAACAGGACTTCCTTTGCCAAGGCTTTTTACCTCAGCAACGATCTCATCCACTATCTTTGTTTTGGGTTCTTCTTTTACTTCAATAACTTTCAGGATATCCTGCGTATGCACTGGAATCCGTTTCATGAAATCATTTCCCAAGAAATATTCGTCCACCAGAAAAAGTACAAAGGAGTCGTCGTTGATCCTTAATTCACTCAAAACGTCATCAAGTTGATCAAAGCTATTTCTGCCATACAGGACACGCCCGACAGCTTTCAAATTTCTAAACATATCTTGTTCTATTTAAGTGCATTTTTAAGCGCTGACCTCATCTTTATGGTCAGTGTGTGTAAATCCTCTTCGCTCCAGTTTACCATGATTTGGGTCATCATCAAACGCTGCATGATGGCATCCGACTGGGGAACTTCCAGCTTACGATAATCAGGGGCATTGCTAATTTTCATGACAGGAAGGTTGAAGATAGACTTCATCTCCTTCAGGTGTCCCCATTGGCGGTGGTAATGAAAATTATTCCGGTACCAGTAAGAGGCGCTCAAGCCCTCTTTTTGAAACTCTTCAAATGTCCTGACGGCCTTTTCGTTGTTGGGCAGGAAGAAAGAGAGAAAGGTGGCTGAATCCCCGTTTTCATCGGGAACCAGTCGCGTTTTAACTTCCGGAAACTCCAGAAGCACTTGTTTTAAAATATGTTGATGTGATTTTTGTTTCTCAATCATGTATGGCAGCTTACGCAGTTGCGCAAGTACAACTGCAGCACCGAGCTCAGATCCACGGTAGTTGTATCCAAGGATAGGGTGTTGTTCTGCCCCTCTTGCCTCGCCTCTATGGTCGTGACCATGGTCGGAATATTTGTGGGCACGGTCGTAGAGCTCATCATCGTTTGTAGCAATAGCCCCTCCCTCTCCGGCTGTGATTATCTTGTAATAGTCGAAAGAGAAGGCAGACATCTTACCAAAATTCCCAAGCATTTTGCCTTTGTAACTTCCACCCAGGGCAGGTGCAGCATCTTCCACCAGAATGAGGTTGTGCTTGTTGCAAACGGCAAGAATTTCGTCCATTTTAGCCATTGATCCAAATACCTGAATCAACAGAACGGCCTTAGTGCGCGGGGTAATTACTTTTTCAATCCCTTCAGGACTCAGGCACAAGGTTTCATCTATTTCGGCAAAAACGGGAATAGCCCCTGCCAAAAGGACTGCCTCAATTGGGGCAATAAATCCGTAAGGAGGAACAATCACTTCATCACCATAACCAATCCCGCAGCATGCCAGCGACAAGGAATCGGCAGCGGTACCACTTGCACAAAAATGGGTATGTTTGGCTCCCAGATAGGTACTGAACTCCTGTTCGAAAATTTTGGCTTTAAAAATTCCGTTTCTTTGAATATCATGATTGTAGCGAAAAAGTACGCCTGTTTCCAAAACATCCATCACCTCTTTGCGCTCTTCCTGTCCGAAAAGTTCGGTACCTGCCATATTCGTTTGTGTTAATCTATTTTTAAGAAAATTACATTGCAAGAATCATGAAAGGCAAGTCAATACTAACATGGGAAGGTTTGTGCCCTTGCACCACAAACCACTCTATTGCCTAACAAAAAGACCACAAAATTACAATAATTTTTTGAGATGTTGTGTTAATGTTCTCTAATTGAAGAAAGCAAAAAAGGCAACCGACTCTTCATCAATTGCCTTTTTTGATCAGTGCCCAGAACAAGACTCGAACTTGCACACCGTAACCGGCACCAGCCCCTCAAGCTGGCGTGTCTACCAATTTCACCATCTGGGCAGAACTTTTTAGCGAGTGCAAATGTATAAAAAAAAACAAAAACCCACCATCCGATCCAACAAAAAAGGAGCATTTGTCACTTGCTGTATTCGCAGCTGTATTTAATCTCCAGAACGATCCCCTGGTCGTTAACTTTAAATTGAGTTATCTCCGATTTGAGAACTTTAGGTGCATTAAAACTATCGTACTGGAATTGTCCGGTGTTAATGGGAGTCTCCTTGAGCATCACCCGCTTTTGATAAGTTCTCAGGGTTCCACCTCCAATCAAATTTTCAATATTTGTGGGAGCTCCCTTAACAGCCATTACCTCAGAAAAGGATTTCCCCTTGTAATCCCTGTTCAATTTGGCTTCAATTGAACATCCAGCCAATAACTGCACTACAAAAAAGAGCCAAACTGCGTTGCTCAACAAACTATTCCGATTGAGATCCCTATGACTAAACAGCATATCGATTATTTTCAATGTTCCGAAGTTTCAGATTCGAAATGTAGTGAGATTTGAAATAGTAATTTGAATCTTGTCAAAAAATCACCATTCAACAATCCTTTTTTTAGAAAGTCCGGACTTAAATCCATTGTTTATAACGTACATGGGATTGATCAGTATAATTAATCCCTTTTCATACCAGGCAAAACCATTTCTGCCCATGCGAATGGTTGCACGATGGGCCAACTCTCCAAAAACGATACCCGTAATTGGCGTCACAACCATGTCCTGTATGCTGGGTTGTTCAAAAAATGCCTCCGTAAAATATTCCCAAAGCATGGAATGTCCGAAACAGAATAGGGAAGATTGGAGGATGGTGGCATTTTGGGACCGCACTGCATTGTAAAAATAGGCTCCCTGATATGGATGACCGACATAATTTACAATCCAAAGATCATTGTCAAAAACTGGGGGTTCCGTGTAGGCCCGTTTAAAATTATTCAGACAGTTCTTTAATGTTAACTCACTCCTATCCCAATTACTGATGGTCTCCGGCGACAAATACAAAAACGTGGAACTGCACATTTCGAAACCAAATACAAATAGGGAACCTCTCCATACCTTGGTGCCAAACCTGGCGTTCTCATTCCTTAAAGACCGCAGCCATGAAACTGTATCCAGTTGGTCACCAGCCGGATACCAGTCATTTAAAACTTTGTAATTCTTCGATTTGTCAACGAACACTTTTTGAAATGGGCACCTATTCAAATTTCGGGGCAATACAATACCCTGAGCCGAAACTGTAACAAAAAGCAGCAAACCAATGAAGAGACGAAGGGTCATCTAAAACTAAAGTTTTGATTCTTACCTGAAATCTCTATTAAAAATAGTTTAATTCCATTCCAAATCCAATTTTTCGGCTCAATTATTTCATTGAACTGTCGGGTCAGGTCCCATTATTCCCTGCCAACCTCCTTTACGATGAATTCTGTACGTCTATTGGCCTGTCTCCCCTCCTCTGAATTGTTATTACCAACTGGAACTGAAAATCCAACGCCCTTGCTACTCAGCCTGTAGGGTTCAACCTCTCTTTTCTTCAATTCTCCCACGACAACCTCTGCCCGTTTCTGAGATAAGTCCAAATTGTATGCCTCAGTGCCCACATTGTCTGTATGGCCAACTACCTCCATTGAGACGGTCGGGTTCATTTTCATGAATCGGGACATCTCATCCAGCTGAACTTGGGATTCAGCCTTCAACACCCACGAATTGGTTTCAAAGAAGATATTCTTCAAGGTGGTATATGCCCCAACTACAATTGGGTACAAGTTGATTTTCAACTCTTTTGGCCTCTCCTTTGTAAAACCGTTCAGCAAGGGGATGTTTTCAGAAAAGAACAGGTATCCCTTCCGGGAGATGCTTAAACCATAATTTTGGCCTGAGGGGAGGCAAACAAGAAAGGTACCGTCATTTTCGGCATCCGTAATTTTGCTTACAATCTTATTCGTGACCAAATTGGTGAGTACTACCTCTGTATTTAATTTTCTTCCGGTATTGGAATCTGTGACCTCTCCTTTCAGGAAGGAGACCGGATCAGGCCGAATCGAATCGGAGAGGGTGAAAAATAGGATGTCCCGTCCTCTTGCCGGGTTGCGATCGGAGGTGAACCAGGCTTTCTCCCCAGATATTTCCACCACCAGTCCCTCTTCGTTTTGGTTGGTATTTAACGGATAACCCATATTGACTGGTTCACTATATTTCCCATTCACCTTCCTGGTAAGAAACAGGTCTGTGCCTCCCAGTCCAGGCCTACCATCCGATGCAAAATAGAGTGTTTTGCCATCTGCGTGCAAGAAGGGCGACAGGTCATTCCCGGGTGTATTCAAGTCCGAAAGATTGGACACATTTCCAAACTGTGGAATTCCATCCGGTGAAACGGAAATTTTTTCTGCCTTCCAGATATCCATTTTACCCCTTCCGCCTTTTCTGCTGCTTACAAACAAAAGCGTCGCGCCATCTGCTGACAGGCATGGTTGTGACTCCCAGGCCCCGCTGTTAACGGGCTCTCCCATATTTACGGGCATCGTCCATTGCCCATTTTTATTGATCGAAATATACAAATCGCAGCTACCGATACCATCAGCCCTCCCGCATCCGGTAAAAATCAAACACCGGCCATCGGCAGATAGGGTCTGAGCCCCTTCGTTTTCATCCGTATTGACAGGAGCACCCAGCGGGACTGCCTTTTTCCAGCCGGATGAATCATGCTTTGACAGGTAGAAATCCTCCTGCGGTTTGCTTATTTTTAATCCATTTGCATCCCTGGTTACGAGTCGTGTAAAGATCAGTTCGTTGGTTTCCGCATTGAGTGAAGGCCAGTACTCCTCCGCGGAAGTATTGATTGAATCGCCCGGATCTTTGGGCTGAAAAGCGACCGGATGTTTCACCGCTTCCACCGAAAACCTGCAGGAAGCCAGCAACAATTGCTCTTCGGGATTGAGGGACTTTTTAAGAAGGGCAAAATGTTCCATCCGGCCGAGCGCCTCATAATATTCCCCCTTTTTGAACAAGAGTTCGGCCAGAAACTTAAATCCTGCCGGATAGCGGTCACCCGACAATGACAGGCCATTTGTTAATTGCACGACCTCCTCATCGGGCTTTCCGGCCTCATGACAGAGGTCTGCCAGGGCAAAATAGGCCATGTAAAAAGTTGAGTCAATTTTAAGAATCCCGTGCAAGAGCTGAGCGGCCTTAGTTGAATTACCTTGCTGGGAAAGGGATAGGGCTTCATTGTAAAGGGCTGCAACCTTTTTCTGTACAGAGATCGTATTTTGGGCATGAAGCGCTACTGAAAGCAATATAAAAGACACAACTATAAACAACGACTTCATGATGATATAGGGCTGATTGGATAAAAATACAACAATTATTGCAAGGTCGGCAAACCATCATTCAACCAAAGCCGATGCACATTCGACTCCGCTCAGGAGCGCGATCGCTGTTTCATCGTTTCCCTGTTTCAATTCCGCGATTCGAACTTTTCAGGGACTGCGATCACTGTTTCCCCGTTTCATTTTTGCCCTTCGGAATGTTAAGGGACTAAGATCTTCGTTTCACTGTTTTCCCTTTTCAGTTCCGCCATTCGTACTTTTCAGGGACTGAGATCACCGTTTCCCCGTTTCATTTTTGCCCTTCGACAAGCTCAGGGACCGGCTTTGGCATTGAATTTAGAAGAACCTACAGCCCTTCGACAGGCTCAGGGCAGTGCAGCTCAGGGAGGGTAATCGAGAATAGCGAATAAAAAAAACCGCCACGGTTTCCCGGACGGTTCTTTTATAAAATATGTGGTTGATCGATTACAAGCTATTGATAGCATTGAGGTCGTCAAATGCTACTTGCAAGCGGGCAATCAGGGCCTCTTCCCCTTTTCTTATCCAAATGCGCGGATCGTAAAATTTCTTGTTTGGTTTGTCGGCGCCTTCGGGGTTACCGATCTGGCCTTGAAGATAGTCGTGATTTTTGGCTTCAAACTGACGAATACCATCCCAGTATGCCCATTGGGTATCTGTGTCGATGTTCATTTTGATGACGCCGTAGCTGATAGCTTCGCGGATCTCCGCATGTGAAGAACCAGAACCTCCGTGGAAGACAAAATTTACCGGATGTTCGTCCGTTAATCCCAATTTGGCTTTGATGTATTCCTGTGAATTTTTCAGGATAACCGGCATCAGCTTAACATTTCCGGGTTTGTAAACACCGTGAACATTGCCAAAAGATGCGGCAATGGTAAAATTGGATGAAATTTTGCTCAGCTCTTCGTATGCATAGCAAACATCAGCAGGCTGAGTATAGAGCAGACTGTTGTCGACACCACTGTTATCGATACCATCCTCCTCACCACCGGTGATTCCAAGTTCGATTTCAAGGGTCATGCCCATTTTGCTCATGCGTTCAAGATAGCGTTTGCAAATATCAATATTCTCAATGAGTGGCTCTTCTGAAAGATCCAACATGTGAGAGCTGAACAGCGGTTTGCCAGTTTGTGCGAAATGTTTCTCACTTTCATCGAGCAGTCCGTCGATCCAGGGGAGCAATTTCTTGGCGGCATGGTCGGTATGAAGTACCACGCGGACACCATAGGCCTCGGCCAATGTATGAATGTGCTTGGCGCCGGCAACGGCCCCAAGTATACCTGCTTTCTGACCTTCCAGTTTCAAACCTTTACCGGCATTGAAAATGGCGCCTCCGTTGGAGAATTGAATCATAACGGGAGCATTGGCGATTACCGCAGCCTCCATGATGGCGTTCACAGATGACGAACCCACAACGTTGACGGCCGGAATTGCAAAATTATTTGCTTTGGCTACTTTAAAGATGTATTGTAAGTCGGTTCCGGAAACCACCCCCGGCTTTACGACCTCAGCTATTCTGTTCATAATGAAATGATTTAATTTTTATGAGCACAAAGTTAGGTATTCAATTTGATATTTGAACAGGATGAATATTAAGATTAAGTAAACAAATCGGCCCATTAACTTCCAGATTGAAAGTGAGGATTCAGATGATTCTGGTTAATGATCCTTTCAAAAACCGATCAGGTAAACGAGACGATTAAGGCTTAACCCTTCTGTAAATACAGTTCAGGCTTAGGCACAAGGCACAGGGATATTCCCGGTAGGTGACAGATTTACCGATCCCAATCACACCACTGATAGATTTAACCGGGTTCATCAGGGAGGAAGGGGTGAGCGTGACACCGCATGGCGCGGGTGGAAAAAGTGAAAAGAGGTGGTTCTGATCTGATACCGCCCAGTGGCAATAACCCGGACTGTACCGGTTTGTTGTTGTTTGGCCCGGAGCCAATTCTTCCCGTATGAATTGATGCATACGGTCACCAACAGCCTCCGTCAGGAATATTCCCACCTGATCGTAGATATAGCCTTTCGCAGGATCATCCCCCATCAACATGGCAGAGGACTTATCGCTGATGGTCTTGCCTGCAGTGCAAACAAAAAAGAGCAACTTTTCAGAATGCCTAAGCTCTTTCAGTACCGTTTTCCCTACCAGGAAGGTTGTTCCATCGGCAACCATAGATCCATTTGATGGCTCTAACTTAATGTTATCGATTGTCCGGGAACAAGCTTTTATGTCGGTTAGTTGTGAAGCAAAATCCAGCGCTTCACAGAGGTAATCATCAAACGGCGCCGGAACCGGGGATTCCTTAAAACCCAGGATGGCTCGCAATCCTTGAAGATCAAGCGTTAACTCCTTAAAATCAAAATTATACTCCCTGATGTTCATCTTACGAAGCCATGACGGCATTCCTGATTTTACGGATATGCTCAGGTGTGGTACCACAACAGCCTCCAACAATATTGGCCCCGGCAGCGATGATCTCGTCTACCCTTGCTGCCATATCCTCCGGTGTTTCCGGATAGGTGGTTTTCCCATCCACGAAACAGGGCATACCTGCATTTGCGTGAACCAGCACCGGAATGGTGGCATTGACCCTTCGTATCTCTTTCACCATTTCAATCATATCCTCCATGCCATTCCCACAATTGGTCCCAATCAAGTCTGCACCGGCCTCAACGATTGTTTCTGCCATTTCAGTTGGTGAGATTCCCATCATGGTGCGAAATTCGCCACCGATGATTTTCTGGAAAGTCATGGTACAAAATACTTCACAATTCGTATTTTCTTTGGCTGCTTTTACTGCTATTCGTGCCTCATCAAGGTCGGTCATGGTTTCGATCATGATGGCATCCACCCCTCCAGCTTCCAACGCTATGGATTGTTCTTTGAAAGCTTCATAAAGGTCACCTTCTGTCACCTCCCCCATCATCAGCAATTCCCCGGTAGGGCCAACAGAACCAAGGACAAAATGGTCAGATCCGGCAGCCATACGACTAATTTCCGCGGCCGCTTTGTTGAATTCGTACACCTTATCGCCAAACCCATATTTCTCAAGTTTAAAGCGACTACCGCCAAAACTATTTGTTTCGACGAGGTTGGCACCGGCAGCTATGTAACTTTTTGCAATATCCAAAACATCATTTGGCCTGGAAATATTCCACGATTCAGGACACTCCCCTGGTTTCAAACCCTTTTGCTGAAGAAATGTGCCCCATGCGCCATCTGACACCAATATATGCCCGTTTTGTAATGCCGAAATAATCTTTTTCATTTTTTGACAATTTGATATTTAATGGTCAAATGGAACCCCCAATTATTGTGAGCGCCTCTCGTTTCAAAGATAATCAAAATAAAAATCAACTGTCCGATTCCATTGTTCTAACATCGCTCACCGAATTACTACCTCCTCCCGGAAAAATCAAAATATTTTTGAAACTTTTTTTATTTGTAACCGTTCTAAATAACATATCTTTTAGATCAGCAATCAAGAACACATCCAAAATCTTACCACAATGAAAAGAAACGAATTTTTCTCGGCTATTGGAATTTCTGCCGGCATGATTTTTATGGCACCTGTACTTTCGTCATGCAGTAAAGGCGATACGGACACGACTACAAATCCCGGAGGCGGAGGAAACCCAGGAGGAGGCACCGGCGGAGTCGATTTTACGCTCGACCTGACATCACCTACTTACGCGGCGCTTAACAGCAATGGTGGATCGATTGTCAAAGACAACATCATTGTAGCACGTACCGCTGCAGGAACCTTTGTTGCGCTTACCTCCATCTGTTCCCATCAGCAATATAATCCGATTTCATTTGAAAGTGGCAACAACAGGTTTCACTGTCCCAACCATGGCTCCAATTTTGGAATAGATGGTTCGGTTATCAACGGGCCCGCAACATCCGCCCTGAAAAAATACAACGTACAACTTACCGGCACCAATCTGAGAATTTATTCCTGATCACTAATCAATTTATTCACACTTAAACCCAAGAAAATGGAATCTACTGAGAATGCGCTCAACTGGTTCGAAATTGCGGTAAATGATATCAGCAGGGCAAAAAAATTTTACGAAACGGTTTTTGGAATCGAAATGCACAGCGATGACATGATGGGCATGAAGATGGCCGTCTTTGTTACGGATGACAGCACCGGAAAAGTATCCGGGGCATTGGTTCAGAGTGATATGCACAAACCAAGCGCTGATGGCGTCACCATCTATCTGAATGGAAATCCTGATTTGGACCTCTCATTGGGAAGGGTGAACGGAGCAGGTGGAAAGGTTTTATTGCCTAAAACCCTTGTCAATGAAGATGTTGGATATATGGCCTTCTTCATGGATACCGAGGGTAACAAAATAGGTTTGCATTCCCGAAATTAACAACATACCTGACAGGTTTTGAAAACCTGTCAGGTATAACTTATTATTTCTTCAACCACATACTCTCCATCTCTTCGAGCGTTTTGCCTTTCGTTTCGGGAACCATCTTCCACACAAACAGAAATGATAGCAGACTCATTGCTCCGTAGAACCAATAGGTCACGCCGCCACTAAATTCCATCATGGCAGGGTAAGTAGAGGAGATGAAATAGTTGGCAGCCCATTGTGAGGCTACCGCGATGGCGATGGCCCGACCCCTGATTTTGTTCGGAAAGATTTCGGATATCAACACCCAGCATATTGGTCCCCAAGACATCATGAAGGATGCAGTGTAGATGATGATGAAAATCAGTGTGCTGATACCGATCACCTTCATAAAGGCAAGAGCGCCAATGGCAAACATGCCGACGGCCATGCCAATTGAACCAATCATAAGCAGTATTTTCCTTCCATATTTATCCACGGTAGCGATGGCAATCACGGTAAAGATCACATTTACCAAACCCATGACCACGGTTTGCAGCATGGAGGCATCTTTGGCCGCGCCCATGCTTTCAAAGATGCGCGGGGCATAATACAAGGCCACATTGATGCCCACAAACTGTTGAAATACAGAAAGAAGTATGCCAATAACTATCACAACCTTACCATAAGCAAAGAGTTTTTCGGAAGAAGCCTCTACCGATTTCTTGATCTCCTGAAGTATCGTTTTTGCTCTCTCTTTTCCGTTGATCCTTGTCAAAATGTGGAGCGCCTGCTCATCGTGATTGTGCAGGGCCAGATACCGGGGTGTCTCGGGTACGAAAAAGAGCAGAAGTGCAAAAATGCCGGATGGTATGGCCGCTGAGGTAAACATCCAGCGCCATCCAATGGTGTTGATCCATTCGAGGGTCTGACCGTGGGCAATGCCATAATTGACGAAATAGACCACCAGCATACCGAAAATAATAGCAAACTGGTTGAAAGAAACCAACCGTCCCCTGATCTCTGCCGGAGCGATTTCGCCAATGTACATCGGGCATACAGCCGAAGCTATTCCGACTCCGATACCGCCAATGATCCGATAAAAATTGAACATCAACAGCAATCCCATGGTAGGTACCCCTTTGGTAAAGAAGAGGGTTTCGGGCCAGCCGGATCCAAGGGCAGAGATAAAAAACAGTACGGCCGCGAGCATCAGCGAATTTTTACGTCCTAGTTTAGAGGCTGCCAGACCTGAAACCATTCCTCCCAAAATACAGCCAATCAGGGCGCTTGAAATCGTTGCACCGTGTGCCAGTGATCCCAATCCCAGACCATTGATCAAGTAGAGCTGAATCGATTTTTCGGCTCCTGAAATAACTGCGGTATCATATCCGAACAATAATCCGCCCAGTGTGGCCACCATGGTGATGCCAATCACATATGAAGTGCTGTGTTTCTTCATTGATTTAAATGTAGCAGTTAATCAACTGTTCCAGCATCTCTTGCTTACCACTGATCTGTTTTGGTTCACCAACCTCCTTGGCAATGTTATAAAGATCTGTCAGGTTCAGCTTCCCAGCTTCGTATTGAGCACCGTTGCCTGAGTCGTATGAGGCATAACGGTTGGCCTTCAGTTTCAGATAATCCGAATCTTTCAGCAATTTATCGGCAATGACCAACGAACGTGCAAAAACATCCATTCCGCTAATATGGGCAATGAAAATATCCTCAAGATCTGTCGAATTGCGTCGGGTTTTGGCATCGAAATTGATTCCGCCATTGGCAAATCCTCCGGCTTGAATAATTTCCAGCATCGCCTCCGTAATCTCATAAATATTGGTTGGAAATTCATCCGTATCCCATCCGTTTTGGTAATCGCCCTTGTTCGCGTCAATCGAACCAAACATGCCGTTGTCGCGGGCTGTGCGCAGCTCGTGGGCAAATGTGTGTCCGGCCAATGTAGCATGGTTGACCTCAATGTTCAATCTGAAATCGTTTTCCAGTCCGTGTGCCCTTAGGAAGCCTATGACTGTCTGGGTGTCGAAATCGTATTGGTGTTTCATTGGCTCCATGGGTTTTGGCTCAATCAGGAAAGTTCCTTTGAATCCCAGTTTGCGGGCATGGTCGCGTGCAGTCGCTAAAAATCTGCCCATGTGCTCCAACTCTCGTTTGGTATCGGTATTGTGGAGGCTCATGTAGCCTTCACGTCCTCCCCAGAATACATAATTGGTGCCACCAAGCGCGATAGTTGCCTCCATGGCATTCTTGACCTGAACGGCAGCATTCGTCAATACATTAAAATCAGGGTTGGTTGAAGCGCCGTTCATGTAGCGTGGGTTGGAAAATACATTGGCTGTGCCCCAAAGCAATTTGGCGCCGGTAGCTTGCTGACGCTCTTTGGCAAAATCGATCATGTTGGCCAGTCGTTTCTCAATTTCAAAAACAGAACCATCCCCAACTACGTCGGTATCGTGAAAGCAGTAAAAAGGTGCGCCAATTTTGCTGATAAATTCGAAAGCTGCATCCATGCGCTCTTTGGCCACGGTCATCTTATCCGATGATCCGACCCATGGGAAAATATGGGTACCCGGGCCAAACGGATCGCCGCCTTCCCCACAGAAAGTATGCCAATATGCTACTGCAAACCGAAGATACTCTTTCATGGTTTTGCCCAATACGACCTTGTTGGCATCGTAATATTTGAATGCCATTGGTTTTTTCGATTGTGGACCTTCGTATAGAATCTGGTCAATACCCTTAAAATACTCTTTGCTTCCTTTAAAAACTGTCATGTTGTTTCTGTTTTGCCCTTACCGTGAAGGAGTTGAATACTAATTTTTACTTTATATTTAAATTCTGGGATTTCTAATCTCTACCAACATTATCTCCTGATTATTCTCATTTCCATCAGTCTTGGCATCCTGCCGTCAAAAACGACCTTTACCGAGTCCCTGTTTTTTGTCAGTTCAGGCGGTATTGGAAAAATGGAGTCAAAAGGAGTTGCAGGATACGAACGACCAGTTTTCGATTGAGCAATCATTGTGGTGTCAATTTTCACTTTACAGTTCCATGATTCAACAGTGACTCCCCCCATAAATTTGCATGCTAAAGAGACGGCTGAACTGGAAGGCACTTTCATTTTGTAACTTAATCCTTCACTGGAAGATGCCACCCGCCATGCCATGTCAGTCAAAATACCAGCATTGCCTTTGCCCATATAAGATTTACCTGTCAAAGCGTGTTTTTTCTCCGATTCCTCGTTACCTACTATTACTTTGTCTATTGTGATATTGTCCAGATCTTTCCCTTTCATTGCCACATTTGAAAGGCTTTGCAGCCAATCCTTCTCTGTCATTTTTTGCCAGTAAACCGCGTAAGGTCCTGCTTTCAAAGTGAATAAAGGCTCCAGCCTGACCTCCTTGGGCCTGGCAACAGTTGTAACAAACTTCAATGGTTCCCCGGAAGGTACAAGCCACTGATCAATTGTTTTGTCCCCGGGTACAAGTGCCGGGGCAAAATTATGATAGGTTAAATGATCTGCTGTTTCTTTCTCCAATGCTCCCGCAAGAAGGATGGGCCCATAGAACAAGGCAATCTTATTTTTTTCATCGGGCATGCTTTCGGTCCTAATATTCATTGGCAAGGCAACTTCCACCAGATCGCCGGATCTCCATTTACGGGTTATGGTAAAGTACCCTAAAGAAGAGCCTAATTGCTGAACCTCTCCATTGACCTTTATGGTAACTTGCTTAGCCGCCCAATAAGGATTACGGACAAGCAGTGAAAACTCACTTTCTTGGTTGCAGGTCAACTTGAATGAAGTCGAGGCCTCATAAGGGAACCTCGTTTCCTGGGTCAGGGTGATTCCCTTCTCTTTCCAGTTAAGTTGTGATGCAATAAAAAGATTAACAAGGATATCTGATCCATTGTGGGCATAAATGTATTCGCCATGGCGCATATAACAATCTAATCCACTGCACACACAACAACAAAAGTTGTCGTAAAGGTTCATGTATACCCTTTCCGCACCAGGTATCAATGGCAGGAAGTAACTTATTTTCCCGTCTGATGGATTCTGGGAAGACAAAATATGATTATATAATGTCCTCTCCATATAGTCTGCGTACTCAATCCGGGGTTCAATTTTGTTGAGCAGGGCGGTAAGCTTGAGCATGTTGTACTCATTGCAATTCTCTTCATTGTAGGGTGTCAGGGTATTGCTCAGGGAATCTTTTGGAGAAAAACGTTCAATATCGCTGTTTCCTCCAGTGACGTAAGTACGGTGATTAACCACACTCTCCCAGAAGAATTTGGCGCCGTTAAGATCTTCTGGATTGCCGGTAAAAGGATACCTTGCCGCCAATCCAGACATTTTGGGGAATTGAGTATTGGCATGAATACCCGTAAGAACATCGATGCCTTTGGTCATCGGCACAACCACCTCTTCATCCTGCCATCGTTTTGACATTTCAAGGTACTTTTTATCACCGGATATCACATACATATCGGAGAGTACCCAGTTCATCCCTCCATACTCCACTTTCATTATCTTCTTCAGCTCCACATCATTTATTTTCGACATGTGCCGGCTGAGCCAGTCCGCCAGGTTTGTCGCAATTTTATACGCTTTGGGGCTATTACAAATACGGTAGGCGTCAATAAGGCCGGAGAAAAGTTTTTCCATAACATAATACGGCTCGCCCTGGCCAATTGACCAATCGTTAAAACCGGAATAATATCCTTCCTTTTCAAGCTTTTCAAATACTGCTTTTCCTCCCCTGGTGCCCAATAAATATCCATTATTTTTTGACTGACATTCTTCGATTTTATCCAGAAGATAATTAAGGTTACTTAGGTATTTTTCCTCACCAGTCAGCGCATATAATCTGGATACACCCGACAGGTAAAAAGAGAGGGCCACACCGGGTAATGAGGTTGTCTCCTTGCCCGGATAGGGATTGGCTTTGGTTTCGAGACCACTCTCCTTACGGAATGGAGCAATCAAACGGTCCAAATCAAGGCTTAACAGGTATTTTGTTTCCGCATCCTGTGAAACTTTGAAAGGGCCATCAAGCAATCTGACTTCCCCTGTTTTAAAACCATCCGATTTTGAAGGGACTAACTGTTTTGCTTTCGGAACGTACTCCCGTGAATTATTACAGGATATCACAAGAAATGCTAAAACAATAGAATAGAGCCCTATTGCTTTGAAGGAAGAAAGAAATGATTTCTGGGATGACTTATGTCGTCTTTCTTCGGTTTTAAAATAGAACAATTTTGGTTTCATTCGACAAAATATTAAATTATAATAAATTGTTAATATGATTATTGTCTTGTAGTTAGCAGATTTTATGGCACTTCTTTGGATCATTTGAATTGGTTCATCATGTATTGCTGGATTTTGTTTTTCACATGGTTCAGAAATTTAAATATTCGGATTATAGAGCCTTTCCCAACACTAGTTTCCACTTATGATAGGCCTCTTCATAATCAGCTTGTTTGCTCAAATCAGGAGTAATAGTCTCCAGCTTGTGCAAACTGGAAAATGCCTCTTTCGCCGAAGCGTAGTAACCTGATCCAATCCCTGCACCACGTGCGGCACCAATTGAACCATCGGTATTGTAGAGTTCTAGGGTAGCCCCTGAAATACCAGCCAGTGTCTCCCTGAACAGCGGACTCAGGAACATATTCGCTTTCCCGGCCCTGATTACTGTGGCATGAATGCCGATCTCCTCCATGATCTCCATCCCATATTTGAAGGAGAAGACAATTCCCTCCTGGGCTGCGCGGAAAAGATGGGCATAGGTGTGGGTGTTAAAGCCAAGTCCTGAAATCTGTGCACCGATATTTTTGTTTTGAAGCACCCGTTCTGATCCGTTCCCAAAAGGAAGAATACTCAGACCATCAGATCCAATGGGGACAGTAGCCGCCATGTCGTTCATTTCGTAGTATGAGTAGGCTTTGTTCCCTATATTTTTATGAAGCCAGGAATTAAGAATGCCGGTCCCGTTGATGCACAGCAGTACGCCGAGACGTGTTACACTTTCAGTATGGTTGACATGGGCAAATGAATTGACCCTCGAGAGTGGATCATATTTAACCTCACCACTGACGCCATAAACCACCCCTGAGGTTCCAGCGGTCGCAGCGATCTCTCCCGGCTTTAATACATTAAGTGATAGTGCATTGTTGGGTTGGTCCCCAGCTCGGTAACTAATTTTTGTGCCCTCGGCCAAACCTAATTCTTTGGCAGCTGTAGCATTCACAACCGATTGTACAGAGAAAGTTGGAACTATTTCGGGAATGAAAGAGTGCTCGAAACCATAATAATCCAGGATTTCTTCGGCTACCTTGTTTTTCCTGAAATCCCAAAGAATTCCCTCAGATAGGCCGCTTGCGGTGGTTTTTATCTCACCGGAAAGTCTCATGGCAATGTAATCACCCGGAAGCATAATTTTATCAATGCGACCATAAAGTTCGGGTTCATTCTCTTTGACCCATTTGAGTTTGGAAGCAGTAAAATTACCTGGAGAGTTTAAATATTTTGCCAGGCATTTTTCTTCTCCCAGATCGCTGAAGGCCTTGTTTCCGTATACCGAAGCACGAGAATCGCACCAGATGATGGAAGGGCGTAATACTTGTTGCATTTTATCCACCACCACCAGGCCATGCATCTGGTAAGAGATACCGATGGAATCAATGGTTTTTGGTTCAATTTTCGAGTTGCTCAGGACCTCCTGTACCGATAGCTTTAAGTTCTCCCACCACAATTCGGGAGCCTGTTCTGCCCAACCGGCTTGCCTGGCGGTAATTTTCATCTCCTGTTTCGGGTAAAAAGCAGAAGCGATACATTTCCCCGTCGTTCCTTCGACGATGGATGCTTTCACTGATGAGCTGCCAATGTCAATTCCCAATAAATACATAATGGTATACTTTTTTATGATAACTGTTCTGTTACAGTATGATATTTTTACAAGGATTCACGAATAATCAGTTCCGTTTGCACCAAAAAATCAACCATTTCATTGGCAATTGCAAATTCGGCCGCCTTTTTTCCCATTAATTTGAAGTCTGTGGAAATCACTGTGATCCCATTGGAAATAAACTGCTTCATGGGCGTATCGTTATATGATAAAATACCAAAATCTTCCCTTAGTTTGAATTTTTTTCGATTGGCTTGCTCTAAAACAGCAGCCAAATCAATGTCTTCAAAAACAAAATAGACCCTGCCAACTTTGATATCCAGCTCCTGTATATCATATAAAATACTAAAATTAAGACCATTATCGGAACAAAATTTTCCTACATTGTCGATTGATTCGAATGGATGAAAAGTGTACTGCGGGTATACACATACGACCTCATCGTATTTCCTTAGCAAATGCCATCCCGATGTCAGACATTTGTAAACTGATTCGCCAAAATCCTGGTAAACCTTTGCCTGTCCAGGTTGTGAATGGATAGACCAGTCAATCAAAAGCAGCTTTTCAGGATCAATCTCGCCAATGATTTCAGGAATTCCGGGATGGTTGAAGTTCATGATAATGTAGGAGTTGAACTTGCCATTGCTGTTATGGATGATTGATTTGAAAAGTTCAAAATTATAATGATGGAAGTTGATGTCAACCAGGATATTCTTAGGAAGGTTTAATTTGAAAGAGTTGTACAGTACCTCTTTATAAGCCTTAAAGGTATCAAGAAAGAGAAACACCTTCTTTTGGGAGCGGGTAACAAAATATCCTCTGTTTGGTATCGCTTCGACGATTTCCCTGCGTTTCAATTCGGCGTAACTCTTAAAAACAGTGTCACGGGAAAGTCCTGACTCTTTCATTATTTCATTAACGGAGGGCAGTGGATCCCCCTCAAGCAACATCTTGAGATTGATAGAGCGAATCAGCGCTTCGACAAGTTGCTGAACTTTCGAAACGCCCGAATTGATATTGGGTTTAAAACTGAATTTTTGCATGATAGGTTAAAATCCATCTGTTCTGATCCGTTCTGCAAATATAAAAAGAGGTCAGGATCTTGGTGATAAAAAAATCATGTTATGCAACATCACTTCTGGGTATTCACTGTGTCTGGCAAGCGTTCAATCAACAATAAATATGCTGTACAATATTTTTATATAAAGAACTACTTCAATTATTAAAAGTAAATTATACTATTTTTACTCCACTGATAATAAACCGAAAGAGATGAAAAAAATGTATGGAATCCATTTGTTGTTTCTGATTTTATTGGTGGGTTTTTCTTTAACGGGAAATTCCCAATCAACTATTGTAGTTCATACCGAAAATCCGGGAGCCAAAATTGACAAAGCCATTTATGGTCATTTTGCCGAACACCTTGGTCATTGCATCTATGGCGGTATTTATGTGGGCGAAAATTCAGACATACCCAATACAAAAGGCTTCCGTATGGATGTAGTAACAGCCTTGAAAGAATTGAATGTTCCTCGCGTACGCTGGCCTGGTGGTTGCTTCGCAGACACCTACCATTGGAGGGATGGAATCGGACCAAAATCAGAGCGGCCATCCATTATCAATGTACACTGGGGTGGAGTAACTGAGGACAACAGTTTTGGCACACATGAATTTCTTGATTTCTGCGAACTGATAGGCGCTGATGCCTATGTCAACCTGAATGTTGGAAGTGGGACTGTGCGTGAAGCATCCGAATGGTTGGAATATGTTACCTCCTCCAACGAGAGCCCAATGACCAATCTTCGTAAAAAGAACGGTCGGGATAAACCTTGGAATGTTAAATATTGGGCAGTTGGAAACGAAACCTGGGGATGCGGCGGGAATATGCGACCCGAGTATTATGCCGATTTGTATCGTCAATATGCCTCATTTATGTAACTTGGATCCAAACAATTCGCAACAAATCAGTTTCGATCTTAGCGGAATGAAGCTCTCCAAAGTGTCAGGGAAGAGGTAACTGCCAGCAAAATCAACGCCTACAACGATTTTGGCAAAAAAGAACAGGTTACGGAAGCCGAATTCAAAAATGTGAAAATTACATCCGGTAAAGTCGATGCAACCATCCCTTCCAAGTCTGTGGTATTGATACAGTTACAGTAG
>Ga0265297_10002408_pt1 | contig 38219 bp, 36 predicted proteins | sample Munlanlwell13791_FD_192502 | JGI IMG/M metagenome (GOLD analysis project Ga0265297, IMG submission 192502) | Leachate microbial communities from a municipal landfill in Southern Ontario, Canada - Leachate well 137-91 | ecosystem: Engineered > Solid waste > Landfill > Unclassified | place...
GAAAAATCTATCGATTCCTATTGGTATCCCGACGCCACTCGTTTCATTGGTCATGATCCAGATACCCAAGACAAAACTATTCACGAATTCCCTCTTTATAGTTTTGTTGTTTCCGATCTTCACGGGCACATGAATGATATCCCTATTGTTTTATTTTTCTTGGCTTTTTTATTTGTTTCTTTTTTAACAATTACCAAAATTTTTGATTGGCGATTTATTATTTTTTCCGGATTCATTCTCTCGGTTTGTTATATGACCAATGCTTGGGATTTTGCTATTTATGGACTTACGCTGGCCATTTTTACTTTTCTCATAAATTTAAAAAGCGAAGGTTTTAATAGTTTAATAAAAACTATTTTTACTGGTGGTCTAATTATTGGTTTTTGGTATTTATTTTCATTGCCCTTTTCTCTAAATTTTGTTCCCATGATGGAAGGGATCAGAGTTGCCGATGCCCACACTCCTTTTTATCAATTATTTATTTTGTATGGTGGTTTTTGGTTGATCTGTTTACCCTTTGTTATTTTTTTCTTTATTAAAAAACCCAAATCAGCTTCCGATTATTTTATTATTAGTTTGATTGCCACCGCCACTCTTTTAGTCTTAATTCCAGAAATTATTTACATCAAAGATATTTATATTTCAGAATATCGTCGGGCCAACACTATGTTCAAATTGGTTTATCAGGCCTTTATTTTATATTCATTAGCCTCAGGCTGTGTGGTGGTTAGATTGTCTAGCTTTTTAAAATCAAAATTTATTATTAATATTTACAAAATTATTTTTTGTTTAATTTTTACCGTTCATTTAATTTACCCTTATTTTGCCATAAAGTCATACTACAACAACTTGACTAAATATCAGGGTTTAGATGGTTTCAAATATCTCGAAAAACTTTATCCTGATAATTACCAAGCCATTCTTTGGATCAACAAAAACATTAGTGGTCAACCTGTAATGTTGGAAGCAGTTGGGGATAGTTATACTACTTTTAATCAAGTATCATCGTCTACTGGATTACCTACAGTCCAAGGTTGGGTAGTTCATGAATGGTTGTGGCGTGGTGGCTATGATGCTCCAAAAGCCCGCCAAGACGATGTTGAAAAAATTTATACCTCCAAAAATATTGAAGAAGTAAAAAGCTTAATCGATAAATACAAAATCAAATACATTTTTGTCGGCGACAAAGAAGTTGAAAAATATTCCAAAATAAATCAAGAAAATTTTAAAAAACTCGGAGGCAAAATTGTTTTCCAGTCTGGTAAAACTGTCATTTACCAACTATAGTAAAATACATGACTGATATTTTGGAAGGTTTAAATTCTCAACAAAAAGAAGCCGTAACTTACATTGGTTCGCCTCTCTTGCTCTTAGCTGGAGCAGGGAGTGGTAAAACTCGAGTTCTCACCCATCGTGCCGCCTATTTTATCCAAAAAAAAATTGCCCGACCTGATCAAATTTTATTGCTCACTTTTACCAACAAAGCTGCCGACGAAATGCGTCAGCGTATGGAAAAATTACTTAATTATAAAAAAAACGACAAAAAAATATTCGCTGGCACTTTTCATTCTTTTTGCTGTCGTGTTTTAAGAACGGATGGACATCACATAGGTATTGATCCAAAATTTGTCATTTATGATTCGGACGATCAGGAAAACTTAGTCAAATTAGCACTAGCCGAATTAAATTTAAATCCCAAAGAATTTAAACCATCAAGTATTTTATATTTCATCGAAAGTGCCAAAAATTCTTTTCAAACTCCTTCCGATATGGCCGCCCAATCCCATGGTTTTTGGCAAGAATATGCCAGTAAGGTTTACAAAATTTATCAAAAAAAACTAGAAGAATTTCAAGCTCTTGATTTTAATGATTTGCTTTTTAAAGTTGTTCAATTGTTTTTTGATCATCCCAAAGTTTTAGAGAAATATCAAGATATTTATCGTTTTATTTTAGTTGATGAATATCAGGATACCAATCAAATTCAATATCTTTTAACCAAATTATTAGCTCAAAAATATCGTCAAATTACTGCTGTCGGTGATGCTTCTCAAGCCATTTATGGTTGGCGTGGAGCTGACTTCAAAAATCTAATGAAACTAGTTGAAGATTTCAAAGATACTAAAGTTATTAATCTTGAACAAAATTATCGCTCCACTCAAATTATTCTTGACGCTGCCAATTCTGTCATTTCCAAAAATACTTCTCATCCAGTTCTAAAACTTTTTACTCAAAAAACATCTGAAGATAAAATAAAAATTTTTGAAGCCGAGTCTGAAGTTGCCGAGGCCGAGTTCATTGCTCAAAAAATCAAATTTATCCAAGATAATATGAAGATTCCCTTGCGCCAAATTGCTGTACTTTACCGAATGAATGCTCAATCTCGTGTGTTGGAAGAAGCTTTTTTAAAATATTCTTTGCCTTATGTTCTTATCGGTGGAATTCGTTTTTATGAACGCGCCGAAGTTAAGGATATTTTGGCCATGACTCGTTTTGCTGTTAACAAATCTGACAAAATTTCAGCTGACCGTCTCAATAAAATATTTGGCAAACGTCGTCTCGCTGTTTTTTTTGATCACCTCAAAAATTTAGATTTATCCTCACTCACTTCTCTTCAAATTTTAGAATCACTAGTAGTTAACTCCGGTTATCTCGATCGTTACAATCCCAAAGACGAAGACGACCAAAAGAAAATTGAAAACATTAAAGAATTAAAATCAGTCGCTTCTACCTTCCCAAAAATAAATGATTTTTTGGAAAATATCACTTTGGTCCAACAAGAATACTCTCTTCAAGAAAAAAATAAGAAAAAAGAGAATCGCGATGGTATTCGACTCATGACTCTCCACGGTGCCAAAGGTTTGGAATTTGAAGTGGTTTTTTTGGTTGGTTTTGAAGAGGGGATTTTACCTCATTCTCGCTGTTTGATTGAAGAATCAGAAGTCGAAGAAGAACGTCGTCTTTGTTATGTTGGCATTACTCGCGCCAAAGATTATTTATATATTTCTTATGCCACTCGTCGTCTCTATTTTGGTAAAAGTTCTCTCAATGAGCCTAGTCGTTTTTTGGCCGACATCCCCAACAATTTGGTAGAATTAGAAGAATCTACTGAGATTATTAAAGATTATCGTCGCAAAAAAGATGATTCCGACGACGCCCTCGTCTACGACCCCGATATTTATTAAAAATGGTTAAATATATTTTAGTTGATGTTCACGGTGTTTTAACCCAAGGAGATGAGAGAAAAAAGTTTCTTTTAGAAATGGCCGATAAATATAATATTGATTATGATAAACACAATTCTATTTGGATAAATTATGTAAATTCTTTAGATAAAAAAATTGAATCTTCAAATAAATATATTAAAAAATTTAATCAAATTTTCAATACTAATTTTTCTGTTGATCAATATTTCAAAATGTTTTTAGATCAAATAGTTCCAAATCAGGAACTTTTAGAAAAATTAAATTCTTTAAAAAAATATCCAGTTTGTATTGTTTCAGATAATCTAATTGATTTAAGTCATGGTTTAAACAAAATATTTGGTCCTATTTTTGAAAGTTATCAAAAATTTTATTCACATGATTTTGGTTTAACCAAATCAGAAGGTTTATTAAAAAAAGTTTTAGAAAAATTAAAAGTCGATCCTCAGGATTGTTTATTTATTGATGATAGCCCAAAAAATATGGAAGCTGCTAAAAGTTTAGGAATTAAAGCTTTGCTTTTTGAAAATAATCAAAAGTTGTTTACCGAACTCAATAATTTTTTAAATTGATAAACTATACTCATGATCACTCGACTATTAATTGACGAAGATAAAAATCGCTACAATTCGGTTGTTAAACATCCTGTTCAAACATGGGAGTGGGGTGAATTTCAAAAAAGCCAAGGACATCAAATTTTTCGTTTTGGTGTTTTTGACAACGACATAATAATTTCTGGTTATACGGTCAGCTTTCATCAAGTTCCCAAAACTAAATATTCCATCGGCACTCTTTTGCGTGGTCCAAAAGTTGATCAAGACATGCTGAAAAACATCAAAAAAGTTGCCCAAGAACAAAATGCTGTTTTTGTAAAATTCGAGCCAGACATTTCCAAAGTTGATTCCGATATGCAGTTCTCTTCTTTAGTTGTTTCACCAAAAGTTGCCTTTTATCCCAATACTTTTATAGTTGATCTGACTCAAAGCGAAGAAAAACTTTTAGAAATTATGCATTCCAAAACTCGCTACAATATTCGTGTTGCCAATCGCTATGGTGTCGAAGTCAAAGAAGCTACCAATGACAAAGGTTTTGAAATTTATTTAAAATTGCTTTTTGATACTACTAAACGTCAAGGTTTTTATCTTCACTCTCAAAAATATCATCGAGATCTTTGGAATATTATAAAAAAAACTGACATTCCTCACATTATGTTGGCCTCATATCAAGGACAAGTTTTATCAGCCTTCATGTTATTTAAACTTAAAGATCAATTATTTTATCCTTATGGGGCTTCTCTTGATGTTCATCGCGAAGTTATGGCACCAACACTGCTTATGTGGGAATCAATTAAACTCGGTCAAAAATTAAAATGTAAAAAATTTGATATGTGGGGATGTCTTGGCCCAGATGCTAAAGAAGGGGAAAATGGTTTTGGTTTTCATCGATTTAAACAAGGGTTCAATGGTGAACTTTTCCAATATGTCGGTACTTATGATTATGTAATAAATCCAAATCTTTATAAACTTTATAATATCGTTGACAAAGTTCGTTGGACTCTTCTCCGCCTCCAAGCTAAAATTTTTAGAAAATAATTTGATTGGTGGTGGACAAGAAAGGAAGAGCTAAGCTCATCACATTCATGTCCACGCACCGTAATAAAGGATTAGTTATTGTTTGTTGAAGGCAATTTGTCGGGAATCGGCAAAGTAAAGTATGGCAATTCTCTAGGAAGATCTTTCACTCCCAAATACTCTGCAGCACTACCCACAATGTCCCCAGTTGCCTTGTTACGTTCCGTATTGTAGGCTTGAACAGCTGTGTTCCAGTCTTCAATATTGGCAGTAATTTCGTTATATGCCTCAGAAACATACTTTTGTGTATCAGCCAATGATTTTTCGTCAACTCCCTGGAGAGGGGCCTCATTGAAAGTGTTCGCATAGCTGGTGATATTTATGGCCATATCAGCTGGAGTTGCTTGGTTTTTCACCAGTTCATTGAGATCCAATTTGTTGCTAGGAAGTGTTTGTCCATCCTCATCCACATATTGTTTCTGTACATCTGCAAGCTTTGTCCCGAAGTTTGCCAGAGCGTCTCTGTATGCTTTTGTCTTGGCAACATCAGTATCCAAGTACTTGTTGTACATATCCATATAATTTTGGATCTTATTGTAACCTAAGGCTAAAGCCGCCCTAGAAGTAGCCGCTGCTTTTTGTGCATTCTGATAAGCAGTTACCAGGCTGTCATATTTACGTACTACACTGCAGCTGGTCGAAGAGAAGATGACTGCCACAATCAAGCAGATCACCACAAACAATGAGATGGATTTTTTCATTTTAGGTACCTCCTTAATTATTTCTTTCTTTCCAGAGTCGTCTCAACACCTCATCGGTATTTCGTGTCAGGGATTCAACGGCGCCACTGAAATCATCATAGTTGGCATATTCTGCCGCCTCTTCCATGATTGGGCCATAATCTCCAACTGTCAACCAGGTCAATTTAGTCGATATTTCAATAGTGATTCGGTTTTCCTCTGGTTTGACATCTGGCCTTATTAGCCAAACAATCGCTCGTTGGTCTTCCTTATCCCCAAGTTTAACTGATCGACCCCAGTTTCGTGCCCAGATCAATTCATCATTCATTGGACCCTTATCTTTAATCCCTTTTTGAATGACTATCACTATCTCGGCGATATGATCTTGACGTAACTGTTCAAAAACCTGGTCAGATGCCTTGATAGTATCTTGACTAACCAACCTATATGGATCAATTACCCAATATTCCCCTAAATTAGGGAAACTTGGTTGACCTTTGTCGTTTGTCGTCGAGTTATTTGTCGAGCAAGAAAGTAGGATTAAACAACTAAAGAGAAACAAAATTAAACTAACTAATCGTTTCATCGTCTTTGCCACCTTCTTTTTGGTGACTGATATACCAATTGAGAACCTGTAGACCACGTTCAGCGCAACCCACACGGCCTCCACCAGCACAAGCACATGCGCAGGCACATGATGAAACGCAAGCGCAACTGGAACCTCTTCCTGAGAATGAACCTCCACCGCCACTTGAACGTCCGCCACCTCTTCCCAATCCACCAATATATCCGCCGCCACTGTAGCCATCGTCATCACCGTCAAATCCAACAACCACTCCGATGATCACGATTATTACGATTATCCCCAAAATTACAAGAACAACGATTAACCCGACAGATAAGGATCCAGAAGACCCCGATTCCGAAGTTAAATCTTTATCCTCAAGTTTTGGGTATGAGTCGCGGCTAGTGATTATTACTACCGGTTCAGCCTTATCATTGACACCTATATCTTTAGTCGTGAAAGTAGCCAGACCGTCTTCCTGCAGAACCGAGGTAGGTTCAACTTTTACCAATTTTAGGTCCTTAAGATTAATTATTTCCTTAAGTTCCTTAATTTCAGCAAAATCAAACCAACCAGGTATAAATTTGAAAGAAACGTTGTTGTCGTCGACTTTGTAAATCATTGACTTCTGTCTGATGGTAAAGCTGATCTTAAACCTATCACCCTTTTTAGGTAATTTGTAAAAATCTAACTCCACTTGAGATTTTCCAGCCTTAATAGCTTTCGCCTCAACAATGAAGTCTTTTGGTGAAAAATCAACGATTTCAAAGTTGGTGTTAGGGACTCCTATTTGTAAATGTTGGATGTCCGACGGAAAATCAGTTGTTGCTTCATAATCGAGGTCGTATTTCATCAACAAGCTTCCGTCAGGTTGAGGATCAATAGTTACTACATAGCTGTGAATGATGTCAGGCGGTGTTTGGGCCGCAGCGGTGCCTGGATAAGCAAAAACCATCATCGCTATCAGTACTAAAGTTATCCAAATACCAATTCGTTTCATGGTTTAGCCCTCCTTCTTTAAGGCACAAGTGCCTTTATTAGCAAATCTTGTTCGAATCTCTTGGCATCGTTTGCTTTTCCAGATTCGGTTCCAAGGAGTTTTGAGTATATTTCCCAAACTTTCTCCACCTAACCAACTCTGGCACGGAACAACCTCGCCGTTGGGAGCTACTGCCATATTTGAAGAGCAGGCTCCACATACCGGTGTGCTTGGAAGTCCGATTTCATCGGCCTCTGCTTCTGATAGCCATCCGGGTGAAGTAAAACTGATATCCATGGCTAATTCATTACATGTTGCCACTGCTTCGGCCAAAACTTGTTTCATTTCCATTTGGGTTAAAGCATGGCCTATCGCCATTTCTTCCTCAGCTCCACCCGTCGGAATTAATCCTGAACAGGTAACACAGCGTACGCCGTTTTCGCCAAAAAACCGGATTGTTTTTGTATAGTCTCGGTTTTTTACCAACAAAGGGGTATTAACCGATACCATTAATCCAGCTTCAAGAGCGCTTTTAATGGCAGCCATCGTGTGAGCCCATGCTCCAATAGTGTCCACCATTTCATCATGTATTGCCGGATCATCGGAGTAGAGGGTGAATTGAATTCCGTCCAAACTAGCCTCATAGAGTCTTTTTGCCAAATCAGGCGTCAAAAGCCAACCGTTGGTGTTGATCCTGGTAATGAACCATTGAGCATGTTCCACCAGTTCAACAATATCTTCTCTCATCAACGGTTCCCCACCTGTGAAAGTTATCATCGGAATTCCTGCCTGTCGGCATTTGTCGATAATTTTTTTCCACTGGTGAGTAGTTAATACGTCGTCCAAGTCCATCATTTTTTGATTCTTGGCATAGCAGACTTTGCAGTTCAGAGGGCAATGCTTTCGACCTTTCAGTTTCATTGGTGAAATCACCAAATCCATTCTTTGAGGTCCGGGAGCATACCTAAAATAACTGCTCAAATCCATTCCGTCTTTAAGCTCCTTGGGAAGATCATTTCCTTTGGCAATGTCTATCGCCAACGTTACTAGTTCCCTCAAGTCGCTCAAAATTTTCTCATTGTTGGCTTTGGGATAATCTTTTTTGACTCGACGTATCGTTTCTGTTTCGATTGCCTCTACTTCTTCCATTGAGATTTCTCGATTGGTTGGGCATCGCTTCACCAATTCTTGAATAAAAGTTCTCAATATCGCTGCAAAGGCATGGCCAACGTTGATCAAAAAATAGCCTTGAATCACTAGTAAACTGTCAGGATCATGTCGAAACGACGGTTTCGGAGGGACTAGATGCAGCCGTACCACGCCCGGCCCTTTCGGGTCAAACGTAGCGTGAACAACACCCTGTTTGTAGATTTGGACTTTTCGGTGATATGATTTGATCATCCAGCGAAGCGTACTCACTTTTTTACGCAACACTTTTAGCCAGTTTTTGAAGGCCAGTTTCATGAGATGTAGCCCCTTTCATTTTATTTGCCTCTTGATGAGGTCATAGCTGAAACCTATAAAAAAAGTCTCAATTAAGACCTCATCAAAAAACTAATCCTTTATTGTTAAAGTTCAAAAATAGACAAAAACTAGCAATTTAGTTTTAGTATATTTTGTATCGGGATTATACTATTCATTACAATAAAAAACAAACCTATAACAAAATAAATAAAATTATTTTTTATATTTTGTCCCCAAGTTAAAATTTTTAGGAAATAAAAAAAGGAAAGAGATGTTTATCACAAAAAGTTAAAAGATAAACATCTCTGTAAAATTGTCGAACCGCATTCACATTTATTCTTGTATTTCTTTACAAAATTTCTTCTCAAAAAGAAAATATCTTATCTCTGAAGAAATATGGAAGCTTATATAGCTGCTCGCTCCAGCGTCTTTTTCGTGTAATGCCGAAAGCAACTTTCTTATTCTAACTGTATAAAAGTTATCGTCGTTGAGAGGGAGATTGGAATCTCCAAATCTTATCCACGGGCCATTGTATTTGGTTGTCTCCACTTCCAAATCAATAAAGGCTTTTGATACCCAATCCGGCATTACCAGATCAGAGATCATGGGTATTTGTTTAATAATGATCTTCAAAATAATCACCTCTTTTCTTTTTAAAAGTACTTTTTGTATCAAAGTATATCATGTCTTTCAAGCCAAAATTCTAAAAAAATAAGGTAAAATACACTATGTCTTCAACCAAAATTACTCCTGATGAACTAGATCATATTGCCAAGTTGGCACGTATCAAATTGTCCGATTCTGAAAAAAAAACTTTTCTCCCTCAACTCGAATCAATTTTAGAATATCTCGATGTTTTAAACAAAGTCGATGTTTCCAATATTGAGCCAACCTATCGTGTCAATCATCAACAAAACGTTTTTCACGATGATGAGCCTGTCGAATCACTTTCTCAATCAGAAGCTCTCTCTGCCGCCAAAAAAACCTCCAATGGTTATTTTGAAGTTATTGGAACAATCAAAAAATAATTATGGAATTTACTAATCTAACTTCAAAACAAATTAGACAGGGGATTATTGATAAAAAATTTACGGCTACTGATGTTGTCAATTTTTATTTAGATCGCATCAAAAATATTGATCCCAAAATAAAAGCTTTTATTACCATCACTAACAAAGAGGCCTTAGCCAAAGCCCAAGAGATTGATGAAAAAGTAAAAAATGGCCAAAGTATAGGCAAGTTAGCTGGTTCAGTCATGGCTGTCAAAGATATTTTTTTAACCAAAGGTATCCAAACCACTGCCAGTTCTCAAACTCTAAACGGCTATATTCCCCAATATTCTTCTACTGTTTATCAGCGTTTAATTGACCAAGATGCTATTTGCATTGGCAAAACTAACACTGATGTTTTTGCCTTTGGTGCTTCCACCGAAAGTTCTGGTTATTTCACTACCAAAAATCCTTGGGATTTATCAAAAATTCCCGGTGGTTCTTCAGGTGGTTCAGCTGCCGCCACTGCTGCCCAACTTTGCCAATTTGCTTTGGGTACCGATACTGGTGGTTCCATTCGTCAACCGGCATCTTTATGTGGTGTCAGCGGTCTAAAAACTACCTATGGTCTCAATTCTCGTTATGGCATTACTGCTATGGCTTCATCTTTCGATTGTCCTGGTGTTTTTGCCAGAAACATCGAAGATATTGCCTATGTTACAGAAATTTCTGCAGGAAAGGACAAATTTGATGCTACTTCTGTTGATCAAGAAGTTCCCAAATATTCCGAAAAACTAGGTGAAATAAATTTAAAAGATCTAAAGATTGGTATTCCCAAAGAATATTTTTCTGGTTCCATCGATAGTGAAGTAAAAAATAAAGTCATGGAAGCCGTTGAAATTTTCAAAAAACAAGGGGCCGAAATTTTAGATATCTCTTTGCCCAACACCGATCTAGGCATTGCTGTCTATTATATTTTGATTCCTTCTGAAATTTCTGCCAACATGGCTCGTTACGATGGTATTCGTTTTGGTCAAAGTACCGAAGGTCAATCAAACATAATTGAATATTATATGGAAACTCGTGGTAAATATATGGAAGCCGAACTCAAACGTCGTATTTTAATAGGAACTTATGCCCTATCTTCTGGCTATTACGATGCCTACTACACCAAAGCCGCCAAAGTCCGTACTCTCATCAAAAACGAATTTGTCGATACTTTCAAAAAAGTTGATGTTATTTTGGCTCCCTGTTCTCCTACTGTTGCTTGGGATATCGGTGCCAAAGCCAACGATCCTCTCCAAATGTATTTGGCCGATGTTTATACTGTTTGTATCAATGTTGCTGGAATCCCCTCCATTGCTCTTCCTTGTGGTCTCAACTCTCAAAATTTGCCAGTTGGTTTCCAAATTATTGGTAACTTTTTTGAGGAATCAAAAATTCTTTCCGTCGCTCACCAGTTTCAACAACTAACTGATTACCATTTAGAAACCCCCAAATTATGAAAATAATTCCCATCATTGGTCTCGAAGTCCATGTCGAACTAAAAACCAAAACCAAAATGTTTTGTAATTGTAGTGCCGAACATTTTCATATCGATCCAAATACTCACACTTGTCCTGTTTGTCTTGGTCTTCCCGGAGCTCTTCCAGTTCCCAACAAAACGGCGTGCCAATGGTGTATCAAAATTGGTCTGAGCTTAAACTGTACTCCTCAAAAAAATACTTTTTTTGAACGAAAAAATTATTTTTACCCTGATTTAGCCAAAGGTTATCAAATTACTCAACTCGAAAAACCCTTTGTCGTCAATGGCAAAGTCAATATTGATGGCCACGATATTCGCATCAATCGCGCTCATATGGAAGAAGATACTGGCAAATCAGTTCATATCAATGATGGCGGTCAAGAAATGACTCTCATCGATTACAATCGTTGTGGTGTTCCGTTAGTCGAAATAGTTTCTGAGCCAGATATTATTTCTCCCGAAATGGCCAAAAATTATCTTCTAAAAATTCAACAAATTATCCGATATTTAGGTGTTTCTGATGCAGATATTGAAAAGGGAAGTATGAGGTGTGAACCAACTGTCAACTTAAAAATAGAAGATGACGGTAAAACTTTTTATACCCCACTTGTCGAAATCAAAAACGTTGCCTCACTCACTGGTGTTCAAAATGCTATCCAATTTGAAATCGATCGTCAAACAGAAGAGTTTGAACAAACTCGCGAAGAAAAATCAAAAAACAACAAGACCACTCGCGGGTATGATGCTGTCAAAAATAAGACTTTCTTACAACGAGAAAAAGAGGGTTCTTCCGATTATCGTTATTTCCCCGAGCCAGATATCCCCGAAATAGTTTTTTCTGACAAAGATTTCGATGCCATTCGTGCTACCCTTCCCGAGCTCCCAGATCAAAAATTTGTTCGATACCAAAAAGATTTTGGTCTCAATGATTACGACGCCAATCTTTTGACTCAAGATTTGTCTTTTTCTCAATGTTTCGAAAAAGCAATTTCTCTAAATCCAACAAAAGACATGTCCAAATTCGTCGCCAATCTTTTTTTAGGTTCATTAAAAACTATCGAAATTAATATCGAAAAAATTATTCCAGATAATTTCAAAAAATTATTTGATAATAAAAACAATTTATCATCTACCGCTATCAAACAATTAATTTTAGACTCTTATGAAACAGGCAAAGATCCATTAATTTTAGCCAAAGAACAAAATCTTTTTCAAAATTCTGATAGTGGCGAAATTGAAAAAATAGCTCAAAAAGTAATTTCTGAAAATCCAAAAGCAGTCGAAGATTATCGCAAAAATCCAAATTCTATTGGCTTTCTTATTGGTCAATTGATGAAAAATTCTGGTGGCAGCGCCAACCCCTCTCTTGCCAAAGAAATATTAGAAAAATTACTAAAATAAATGATGCAGTTTCCCTTAACTGATATTGAAATCAAAGACATTGCCGAGAAACTCAAAAAACTAAAACCAGGTTTTTTGCCTTTCGAACTTTTTACCCAATTCAACCGTCTCAAAGTTACTATCACTATTGAAGTCGTCCCTTTATGTCTCGATCCAAATGGGGAAGTTATGGTCGTTTTATTTAATCGTGGACCAAACGATCCATGGTGGCCAAATTTATATCACACCCCCGGCACTTGTTTAGTCGATGGCGATATTCCTAAAAAAGATGAATGGGGATTGCCCACTCGTACTTTTAATCGTCTAAAAAACACCGAACTTAAGGGAATAAAACTAATTGGTCCGCCAATTTTTGTCAACAATCTCAGCCATCAAGTTCGTCGTGGTCCTGAATCAGTTCATGTTTATATCCAAAAAGTTGATTACAATTCCGCCAAAGCTTATCTTTTCCCAATTTTTCATTTACCTAAAAATTTAATTTCCACTCAAATCAACATGATCAAAAAATGTGCCACTATCTTTAAAGATTCTAAAAAATAAAATGTTTAAAAATATAATTTTTGATTGGTCTGGGGTTATTAATGATAATAGTTTTGCTATATATCAGACAGTTAGGGAAGTTTTATTAACCAAAGGTACTCAATTAAATTTAACTTTTGATGAGTTTAGAAAACGATGGAAACAACCTTATATGGATTTTTATCACCAATTCTTACCTGATTTTTCTTTGGAAGAGCAATGTGTTTTGTATCAAAAAATTCTTCCAAAATATGAAGAAAATAAAGTTGTTTTAGGGATGAACGATTTAATAAAGAATGATTTTAATAAAGATATTAATTTATTTGTAATAAGTAGTGACTACCCAGAGACATTACTCAAACAAGTCAAACTTTTTGAGTTGGAAAATTTATTCAAAGAAATTATTTGCGGTTCACACGATAAATCAAATGATGTTAAAGCATTGATTGAAAAATATAAATTAGACTTAGATAAAACAATTTTTATTGGTGATTCAAATCATGAAATTGACTCTGCCAGAAAAAATGGAATCAAATCTTGTGCCGTTACTTGGGGACTATCAGATGCTAATTATTTAGCTTCATTTAATCCAGATTTTATTGCCTACAATCCAAAAGAACTTAAACATATTCTCTTTAATATCTGTTAACATTAACTAATATGCCAAAGAAAAAATCTGCTCCAAAAAAAGCTGCTTCCAAAAAGAAAGTAGTTGTCAAGAAAGTTAGTGTTAAAAAAGTTAGCACCAAAAAAGACAAAAATTTTCTCCTAATTTTATTAGTCGGATTCGTCGTTATCGCTGCTTTTTTACTTGGGTTTTTTTAATTTGATCAAATCAAATTAACTAGCTCACCTAAATTTTTTATTGTCGTTACTCCCTCTATTTTTTGGTCATCAATCCTATTGATCCAAAATAGTTGGAATCTCCCAGTATCTTTTAATTTTTCTATCACTTCTTTTTTATCTTCAATAACAATTACGTCATTTGGTAATTTTTTAATAAATTCAGGATCCAACTTATTTCTATTTATATAGATCAAATTTTGATCAAAAAAATTTTCAATTCCTGATGATTTGATTTTAATTTTTTGTAAACTATCAAACCCTTGTGAATATATTCCCAATTGGAAATTAATTTTTAATTTATTTAAAACACCAATAGTTTCAGGAAATAATGCCCTTGAATAAATGCCCAATCTATCAGTACTAAAATCTTCTAAATTAATTTTTTTGTTAAATCTTTGAGAAAAAGTTCTTACAAAATCATCTATTTGAAAATCTCCTGAATTAATTAAATTATCAAAATATTTTTCTTCCAATTCAAAAATTTCTTCCTCTGACACTTCACAAATTCTTGCTAAATTACCCCTCAAATTTTTTTTATATTCCGCCTTACTAAACAAAGTATCGTCCCAATCAAACAAAATTATTTTTTCATCCATCAGCCCCATTCTACACTATTTAGGCTAAAATAAACTAGATGCCGAATTTCCAAGACGAATACCAAAAATTAAATGATCAACAACGTCAGGCTGTCGATACTATTGAAGGTCCAGTCATGGTTATTGCTGGAGCCGGCACTGGAAAAACCCAAACAATTACCCTAAGAATTGGTAAAATTTTAACAGAAACCCAAGTCAACCCTAGTAATATTTTATGTCTCACCTTCACCGAAAATGCCGCCATCAATATGCGTAGTCGTCTGCTTTCCATTATCGGTCCTTCAGCCTACAGTGTTCGCATTTGTACCTTTCATGCCTTTTGTAATTCAGTGATTAAAGAAAACCCCGACAAATTTTTGTTTTCCAAAAAAGAATCAGTTTCTTTAGATGAAATCAAACAAATCCAAATAATCCAAAAATTAATTGATCAACTCCCTACCACCAGTAGCTTCAAAAATATCAATTCTCTCTATTTCTTTCAAAAAGATATTATTCGTTCAATTCAGTCTCTCAAGAAAGAAAATATTACCCCAGATAAATTCAAAGAACTTATCGACCTAGCCGCCGATTTTAGTAAAGTGGCTCTGCCAACAGTTGATTCTCTTACCCAAATTCGTGCTTCCAAAAAAGCCGAAACCGAAATCGTTTCCATTATCGAAACTTTACTCAAAAAAAATATCGATGTTTTATATCGTACCCGAATTCAGTTCTATCTTGATTCATTTTTTCGGGGCGAATTGTCTCTTTCTGATCTCAAAAAGGAAGTCAAAGATTTTATCACCAAAACCAGTCTTCAAATTCCAAAACAATTAGATTTATTAACTATTTATCGTGGCTATCAACAACAATTGCTTGAGCAAAATCTTTTTGATTTTGATGACATGATTCTTTGGGTGGTCAACGCTTTTCAAACCGACTCCAATTTCTTGGCCAACTATCAAGAAAAATTTCAATATATTTTGGTCGATGAATTTCAAGATACCAACCAAAGCCAAATGGAAATTATTAACCTACTTACTCAATCACAAGAAAGACCCAATGTTTTTGTAGTTGGTGATGATGACCAATCAATTTTTAGATTTCAAGGTGCTGCTATCGAAAATATTTTTACTTTTTATCAAAAATATCAATCCAGTATCCAAGTCATTGCCCTCAAAAATAATTATCGTAGTCATCGACTTATTTTAGAATCGTCTAGCAATGTTATTAAAAACAATCAAACTCGTATTGCTAATTTTATCGCCAATTTAGATAAAACTTTAGTTGCCACCAAAACTTTTGACCCCGATCCCATCAATTTATTTGTTGCCAATAGTGAAGTTGAAGAAAATTTTTATATCGCCCAAAAAATAAAAAACTTGATTGATACTGGGGTTAAACCGTCAGAAATTGCGGTTCTTTTTCGTAATAACAATGATGTTGCAGAGTTGATTCCTTTTTTACATCAATTTCAAATTCACTTTTTGCGTTCTGACGCTGTCAATGTTTTAGAAAATATTCGAATTCAACAGCTTATCGATCTTTTTCGATATATCGATAATCCTATTGATGATGTTTTGCTTGGTAAAATTTTATCTTTCAAATTTTTAAAAATACCCGCCATTGATCTTTATCGTCTTTATCATCACTCCAAAAATAATTCTTTATCAGAAATTATTTTAGACAATCAAAAATTATCCGATTTAAACATATCTTCAAAATCTCAAAAAAAATTGGCTAAATTTATTCAAGACTTGGCCAATATCGAAAAACAAAAGTTCAATATTACTCTCCCCGAAATTTTTAATTTAGTCATCAGAAAATTTAATTACTTAAAATATCTTCTAAAACATCAGGATCTAAATTTACTCAAACAACTCAATAGTCTTTATACTCAACTAAAAAATAGTCTAACCATAGAAAAAATCGATCTCCATCAATGGATCGAAAATATTGCTACTCTTGTTGACAATCAAATCCCTCTCAATACCTTACCTCTAATCGACGATCTTGACCAAAGTATCAGGTTAATGACTGTTCACAAAAGTAAAGGTTTAGAATTTGAACATGTCTTTTTAATTAAAGTTTTGTCAGGACGTTGGGACAATTCTTTTTCTCGAAACAATATTAAGTTACCATTAGGAATTATCAAAACCGATATTGCCTCTGTCATGCTTGATAAAGATATTGAAGAAGATCGTCGTCTTTTTTATGTCGCCCTTACTCGTGCCAAGAACCAAATTTATATTTCTTATTCTAAATTTAACGAAAGTGGTAAAGAATTATTGCCTTCAGTTTTTATCAACGAAATTGATCAAAAATTAATTCAAAAAATAAATTCCAATCTCGATACCGAAGCCGAAAGTCTTATCAATTTTTTCCACCCAAAAACTCCCAAAATTATTTCTCTCAATTTAGATTTTTACCTCAAAGATTATTTGGCCAATCAATATCGTTTCAACATTACTCATCTCAATTCTTATCTCAAATGTCCTCTTTGTTTTTTCTTCAAAACAATTTTACGTCTCCCTTCTCCAAAAACCCGCAGTCTCTCTTTTGGTACTAGTGTCCACGGCGCCCTAGCTTATCTTTTTAATATTTACAAAAAAGAAAATGCCCTAATTCCTTTAAAAAAATTTTTATCAATTTTTGAAACTAATTTAAGACGCGAATCGGTCAATGAATCCGACTTCAACGATCTCTTAATTACCGGCCGTCAAATACTAACCGATTATTACCAATTTTATAAAGATAGTTTCAATGGTAATTGTCTCACTGAACATGATTTCAAATTTTACGGTGCTCGACTGGGCAATATTCCTCTCACTGGCAAAATCGATAAAATGGAAATTCTTGATGGCAAAAATGTCAACGTTGTCGATTTTAAAACTGGCAAACCCGACAATAAATACAAAGAACTTTCTCCTGATGGTGATTATTTCCGTCAATTAGTTTTTTATAAATTACTTTGTCAACAATCGCACGGATTTCCTTATCATGTCAAATCGGGGACTATCGATTTTATTCAAAAAGACGCCAAAGGTTATTACAAAAGAGCCAATTTTGAAATTACTGATAAACATGTCTCTGATCTTAGTCAATTAATTACTGACACCTACAATAAAATATTAAATCTCGAATTTGCCCCGTCGGATCAATGTGATGATTCCGATCATCTGCATTATTTATTTGAAAAATATTTCCAACATGAAAGTTAAAATCAAGCGTTTTGATAAATCACTTCCACTCCCGATTCACAAAACTACCGGGGCTGTTGCTGTCGATTTGTATTCTCGTCTTGATGTCGAAATAAAATCAAAAGAAATTTTTTATATTCCCATGAATGTAGCTCTTGAAATTCCTGATGGCTATTTTGTTATGATGGCTCCTCGTAGTTCCACTCATAAACTTGGAATAATGGGTATCAATGGAGTTGGCATTTTTGATCGTGACTATTGTGGCGACAATGATGAATATCATTTTCTTGTTTACAATTTCACCGATAATACGGTAAAAATAGAAAAAGGAACTCGTCTCTGTCAACTACTATTAATCAAATGTGAAAATTTTGATTTTGAAGAAGTTTATGAAATGAAAAACGCTTCTCGTGGCGGCATCGGTAGTACCGGAACTAAATAGTTCATCGATACTTTATTTGAATCATTTCATCACGGAGTCTGGTAAGACCGGGTTCTATTCGCTCAAATATTTCTTTTGATGATGTTTTATTATTTGCTTCGCTATAAGCCCAAGTAATTAAATTGGCTGCCCTATCGATAATATTTGCTAATGGGACCATTCTTGGATTTTCTTCAAGAATTTTTTGCTTATCATTAGCAAAAAATTCAGCAGAAGTACTTTTATCTGGAAACATTCTTGTCTCTTTTTTTCGGCTTATATTCCAAGCAATAGAAGTCATTAAATAAGAAACTTCATAATGAGTATCAAGTCCTAATTTATTATCTAAATCTCCTTGTTTAACCAAAGAATAAGTTAATTTTGTAAAATCCTTAATCTCACCTTTAACAAAAAATGAATTTATTTTTTCTTTCAAATCAAATCTTTCTTTCATTGATTACATTTTATCAAAATAAATATGGTATATTAGGTCAATAATTTTCTAAGTACATTCAAATCTGAATAAATAAGGAAAAGGGGTGCTTGTCATGTCTCTCAAGCGAGACGCTACTTCTCCCTCTGCAATCCAATCAAATCAAAACCCCACTACTGATCCCAACCCAAACCCACCCGAAGAACAATATTTAACCTCAGAAATTGAGTGGTATCAAAGGAGAGAATCACTTTCTCTTAGATTTAATCTCAATTCTCTTTCCATTCCCGCTTTTATTCCTTATGATCCCTATTCAGATTTTTGACCTATGCCGTAGGCATTACACAGCAATGTGTTTTGAATCCTACGGCTTTTTTCTAGTATAATTCTGCCATGTCTCAAATAGAACACATTGGACAGGCATATTCTGCTGCTGAGCTTTTTCATCTTCCTTCCAGATATTTCAACGACGCCCTTGTCCAAAGTTTAGAAGATAATGGAATTCAAGTTTTTAGCCCCCAACGTGATGGTTTTGAATTTTCCCAATTAACCCCAGCTTTGGCTAAGTATTTACCACCAAAAGAATTAGAATCATCCCTAAATATTTTAATTTATGCTTATGATTTGAAATCAATCTGGGAGTCAGATATTGTAATTGCTAGATTTGATGAACCGTCTGATCCAGGGGTCGATGCTGAAGTTTTGTTTGCAAATAATGCCAATATCCCAGTCATTGCCTACCGAACCGATGTCCGCAGTCCCTATGGAAATGCTTCAGAAAAGTTTGCTGGCATACACACTTTCCCAATCAAAGAATCCCAAGTTCTAATTATTCAAAATTCTTCCAATTCTCCAAAGAATGATTTCGAAGAATTAGTCGGCAAAATAACTGTTGAGGCTAAAAATTTATTATCAAATTTTCCCAAAAAAGACCCCAAAAAAATTCCGCCAACCTATCAGAAAATATTTAATATTGCCGAAATCATCTTTAAAGATATTAATATCCACACCGATGACGGTTTAACTAAAATAGCCCAAAGGTGTATGGAAAATATCGACTTAATCAATAATTTTGGTCCTCGGGTTGTTCACTAAACAAAATTAAATCTCTTATTTTTTAAAACTAAATCAGTTCCAATTTTTCTTTCCATAAACAATTTTAAAATAGTCAAATTTGGATAAACATTATTTTCCAAATTTTCCTTAAATCTAGTATCCTTGCACGTATTTACATAATTAAGAAAATCCACTCCCATTCTGATTTCCAACTCCAACGCTCTGCTGATGTTTGATGCCCATTCTTCCATCACATAATCAAACATATTTTCTTTACTTTTCATTTTAATTTTATTCAAAGGCAAGAATTTTATTTTATTTTTCAGACTTGGTTTACATTTTTGATTTTGGCTGACGAAACAAACATCGTCCCAAATATTGATCAGTTTATTACTTTTTATTATTAATGGTGTTTCTCGGTTCTTAGTTTCTTCAATCAAAAAATCATAAAGTTGTAAGATCAAATAATCTACTCCTTTTTCCGTAAACTCTCCCAAAAGCCTTAGATATAGATTTTGAGGATTTTTAAATATATCTTGAATCTGAATATTTGGATCTGTTGGATAATTAAATTTCAATTTACTATATTCTTCTGTAATTTTTTCAAATCCATCCGGAAATTGTTTGTGAAATTCTTTTCCAGCAATACTTGAAACATAGGCAATATTTTTCGGAATTATTAAGTCATTGATGGACAAGTCGTTGTCTAAATAAAAATCAATCACATCATTCAAGCAATAAGTATAACTTTTTTTACTTTGATAAAGCAGCCGACTGATTAGATTTAATTCCTGGTGGTATTGATAGAGTGGGTGGCTGGAATCATTGTTGCAAACAAAATTAACTATAGGTTTGTAATATGTCAAAGACAGATGATCTAAAAAATGCCTCGTACTTTCAAATTCCGTAGTCGGAATAATAATCGGATTTTCCCCTCTACTCAAAAGAAAATTTATAATTGACAAAGATGACACTTCAATCGCCACCCGGTAATCGTGAAGATTTCGAATATATCCATCCACCACTTTTGTGGAGGAGATACCGTCAAAACTATTATTTATTCTTACCATCTATAACCGGAATTATATAACATATTAGTCCGTTTCAACCTAGTGTAAAATGATCTTATGACTTTCGTTTATATACTCTTAGTTTTAATTCTTGCCACATTACTTTTTCTAATTCTCAAAAACAAAAAAAATAGTCCTGAGCAAATCTCCAGAGAAATTAGTAATAGTCTCAATCAGATTTTCCCAGAAGTACTGAGAAATGCCAACCAACAACTGATCACTCTGGCTGATCAAAAAATTAGTACTGACCTAAACAACAAAAAACAAGCCATCGAAGAGTTAGTTAATCGTGCTCTACAAGAAATTGAAAAAAATAATAAAAAAATTGAAGAAGTTGAAATCAAAAGAACCGGTTCTTTTTCCACCCTTACTGAGAAACTTGAAGAGCAAAAGATCCTTACTAATCAATTAAAAATTACTACTGAAGGTTTAAAAAATGTTTTAAGTAACAATCAGATGAGAGGTCAATTTGGTGAACAAGTAGCCGAGGATCTACTCAAAATGTCCGGATTTGTTAGTGGTGTCAATTATAATAAACAAGTTTCTGGTGATTCTTCTCGCCCTGATTTTACCGTCTATATGCCCGATGGTATGAAAATCAATGTCGATTCCAAATTCCCTTACCAAAATTTAGTCAAAATGAGTGAAGCTGATGGTAAAGAAGAAAAAGAAAAATATAAAAAATTATTTGAGCAAGACATAAAAACCAAAATCAAAGAAGTAACCGGACGAGAATATATAAATCCGGAAGAAAATACCGTCGATTTTGTTATCCTATTCATCCCCAACGAAATGATTTTTAGTTTTATTTATGATCGTTTCCCTGATGTTTGGCAAGACGCCATGTCCAAAAAAGTTATTTTAGCCGGTCCTTTTTCATTCACTGCCATTTTACGAATGGTTCATCAAGCCTACGACAATTTTCGTTATCAAAAAAATGTTGCCACCATTATCGGTTACATCAAAAAGTTTTCCGAAGAATTCGACAATTACAACAAAGGCTTCAAAGACATCGGTAGTCGTATCGAAGCCCTCCAAAAACAATACGTTGCCGTCGATACCACTCGTACCAATCAATTAGTCAAGATCGTTAACAAGATAAAAACCGAAGAAACCGAAAACATCCCTCAAATCCATGAATAAAAAGTTTGTCGTTTTTTCTACCATCTTTTGGATAAATTTACTTGTCTTTATAAATTTCACCACCCCCACTATTTTCTGGTCCAAAATAGTTTTTTTTCTCATTATATTTTCAGCCATAATATCCACTATTTATATCTTTTCCAAAAATCATTGTTTTAATTTGTCTTTTTCACTTTATCTCATTGGCCTTCTCTTACTTCGTTTTTTCCATCAATTATTTCTCATGAATTTTATTATTCTCACTTGTCTTGTCATTTGTCTTTTCTTCATTTTCTATAAAAAAGATATATAATCCCTTCACATAATCAAAAAGCTGATTATTCTTTGTTCTTTAACTTGCAGAAAAATTTTTAGTGAAGAAAGAAGGGATTCGATTGTCCAGAAGGATCGGTTATGTTTTCCTAATTGTTCTTTTAATGACCTGGGTTGTAATCTCAGCCAAACAACCCATCATTATTCCCGACACGACATAATCAAAGTATTGGACAAAAACAACAACGACAAGAGAGGTAAATAAGAGAGGAGGTGTAAATATGAGTAATCGACTTAAATCGGAAGATGAGATCAGGACCGAAAAAGTCAAGATCTTAAACAAGATTTTTGATAATTCTGTGTATCATGACACCAACCACACTATAACCGACAAAATGTTGGGATTTGTCGAGGACTACACCAACGGGCCGCGCGCTTTGACGATTTTGCAGCAACCTCAATCAGCTGAGAATCTTCAAAAACTCGCCCAAGCCGCTGTCGAATTCAAAAAAATTTCTCCCAACACCCCTATTACCAAATAATTCTTCTGCAAGTCGATGCTGCTGGGCTCACCCCCAATTTTTCAAGTCCAGCAGCATCATTTTCCCTCTTGACACCGTTTAGCAGTCGTCTTATTATATTGCTAATATGTCAGAATTAACCCAACGCCAAATCAAGATTCTTAAATGTATTACTGAGGAATTTATTGAGACCGCCACTGCCGTCGGTTCCGAAACACTCGAAAAAAAATATTCTCTAGGGATCTCTTCCGCCACTATTAGAAATGAGATGTCAGCCTTGACCCAACTTGGATTTCTCAAAAAAGGTCATTTATCAGCCGGACGTAGTCCCACATCCATGGGTCTAAAATATTATGTCCGTAATCTCATGACCCCAAAAAATTTATCCGTTAGTGAAGAAATCGGTGCCAAGGAAAAAATTTGGAATTTTCGCAATGAATTCGATCGCCTTTTACACGAAACTACCAAAGAATTAGCCAACAAAACTCGATCTATGGCCATTGCCACCACTGACCAAGGCGCTATTTATAGTTATGGTGCTTCAAATCTTTTGGAAGAACCAGAATTTTATAATATTGATGTTACTAAAACTGTTCTTTCTCTTTTAGACAATTCCAATTTTTGGTTTGAAATGATCAAAAAAGCCCACACCGATGACGAAAAAATAATTCATCTTTTGATTGGCGAAGACCTTGGACTTGAACACTTGGAACCTTGTGGTTTTATTTATCAAAACTACGAAGCCGGTCCACACCGAGGGATTATTGGTATTGTTGGTCCTGCTCGTTTCCGTTACACCGCTGTTATTCCAGTCGTTGACTATTTTGCCGAACTTATTTCCACTATTACTCGTTAATACCTAACTTATGACCAAAACAAAAACAAAAATTGAAGATAATCAAGTCGAAAAAATAATTACTCTTGAGCAAAAAACAATTGAGTTGGAAGATCGGCTCAAACGATCTTTGGCTGATTACGCCAATCTTGAAAAAAGAATTGAATCTCAACGTCAACTTTTTGTAACCTTAGCCACTACCGCCATTATCACCAAAATGATCGAAGTTTTAGATGATCTTTATCTAACTTACAATCATATTCAAGACCCAGGCCTCAAGATTGCTATTGATAAATTTAATTCTGTCTTAAGAGCAGAAGGTTTAGAAGAAATTAATCCTACTGGTTTAGAATTTGATCCTCAATCTATGGAATGCATCGAGGCAGTCGACGGCCAAGAAAATTTCGTAGTTGAAGTCAAAAAATTAGGTTACAAATTAAATGGTCATGTTATCCGACCAGCCCAAGTTACTGTCGGTAAATCTGACCAAATTAAAAATTAATTATTTTTTATAAAACATATGTCAAACAAAATAATCGGCATTGATCTTGGTACTACTAACTCCTGTGTGGCTGTTATGGAGGGAGGTACCCCAAAAGTTATTGTTAGTGCAGAAGGCCGCAATACTATTCCTTCCGTCGTTGAACCAGTCAAAAAATTAGTTGGTGATCTGGCCAAAAGACAAATGGTTCTCAATTCTCAAAACACCGTTTATAGTGTCAAGCGTCTCATGGGCCGTCGTATGGATGATCCCGAAGTCAAAAAATCTCAAGCTGTTGCCCCATATAAAATAGTTGCCGGCAAAGATAACACAGCTTCTGTCGAAATTAACGGTAAAGTCTATACTCCACAAGAAATTTCTGCCATGATTTTACAAAAATGCAAAGCCGATGCTGAAAAATATTTAGGCGAAAAAGTAACCGATGCTGTTATTACCGTCCCAGCTTATTTTGATGATTCTCAACGTCAAGCTACCAAACAGGCTGGTGAAATTGCCGGACTCAATGTTCAACGTATCGTTAACGAACCAACTGCTGCTGCCCTAGCCTATGGTTTGGACAAAAAAGGTAATGAATTAGTTGCTGTTTATGATTTGGGAGGTGGTACCTTTGATATTTCCATCCTCGAAATCGGTGGGGGAATCTTTGAAGTTAAAGCTACCAATGGTGATACTTTCCTCGGTGGTGACGATTTTGATCAAAAAATTATTACTTGGATCATTGATGATTTCCAAAAACAAAACGGAGTCGATTTGAGTAAAGATCCTCAAGCCTTGCAACGTGTCCGAGAGGCTGCTGAAAAAGCCAAAATTGAATTATCATCTGCGGCCGAAACCGAAATCAATTTACCATTTATTACCCAAAAAGATGGTCAACCACTTCACTTAACCAAGAAATTAACCCGATCTGAGTTAGAAAAACTAGTTGATGATTTGATCCAAAAAACTATTGGTCCAGTCGAAAAAGCCCTTAAGGACGCCAAAGTTTCTAAATCCGACATCAAAGAAGTCATTATGGTCGGTGGTATGACTCGTATGCCCAAAGTTCAAGAAGTTGTTAAAAATTTTTTTGGTAAAGATTTAAATAATACCGTCAACCCAGACGAAGTTGTTGCTATCGGTGCTGCCGTCCAAGGAGCTGTTTTGACTGGTGAAGTCAAAGACATTGTTCTTCTTGATGTTACTCCATTAACTTTCGGCATTGAGACTGCTGGTGGTGTCCGTACTCCTCTTATTGAGAGAAATACTACCGTACCTACCAAGAAATCTCAAGTATTTACCACTTATTCTGACAATCAGCCTCAAGTGGAAATCAATGTTTTACAAGGTGAACGACCTATGGCCGTCGACAACAAATCTCTAGGTCGGTTTATTCTCGATGGAATTCCACCTGCACCACGTGGGATGCCTCAAATCGAAGTTACCTTCGATATTGATTCCAACGGAATTCTTTCAGTTTCCGCCAAAGACAAAGGTACTGGCAAAGAACAACGCATCACTATTCAAAATGCTACCAATCTAAAAGAAGAGGAAATTGAGCAGATGAAAAAAGATGCTGAAGCTCATGCTCGAGAAGACGAAGAAAAACGAGGTCTCGCTGAGGCCAAGAACAAGCTTGATGGTACTATTTTCTCTGGTGAAAAAACTCTCAAAGATTTTGCCGACAAAGTTAAACCAGAAGACAAAGAAAAAATTGAAGAAAAACTCAAAGAAGCTAAAGAAGTTTTAGCCAAAACTGACGTCAAAGTTGATGATCTCAACAAAGCTTCAGAAGAATTAAGTCAAATTCTTCAAACTGTTGGTGCTGCTATTTATCAACAACAACAGCCAGGTCAGCCAGGACCAGAAGCCCAAGGCCAATCACAACCTAATGCGGAAGAACCAAAGGCTGATGAAACTAAGAAAGAGGCTGAAGAAGGCGAAGTAGTACAATAAAAATTAATTTTTGATACCCCGCATTTGCGGGGTATCAATTTATAAATAATAATCAATGTCAAAAAGTCCAGAAAATAAAGTTTTTCCTATACATCAAACATTCCTTTGGGGAGGTGCTGATGAATATAACTTTTCCGTAATAGAAAAAAATTTTAAATATGAAGATTTTAGTTTGTATCCACACCTAATTAAATATCCGTCAGGTATGAAAAATATAGCAGAGGCTCACAAAGAAATTGTTTCCTTATCTTTCGAAAGTATGGCTAATTTTGGCAACTATGATCCATCATGTTTTATCTCTCAATTTATGCATTTTGTTGAAGACGATTCTTATGGACTTAGTTTTTTTTATAACCCATCAAAAATTTCTACCGACCAATTCACAAGTTTTCTTAAATCATCAATCAATAATACAAATTGTATATTGTCAAATTTAGGTAACTCTAATAGAATTCAACCATTATGAAAAAAGATTTTTATGAGGTTTTAGGGGTCACCAAAGGTGCTTCCAAAGATGATATTAAAGCTGCCTATCGTAAGGCAGCTTTGAAGTATCACCCCGATCGGAACAAAGCTTCTGATGCCGAAGAACATTTCAAAGAAATCAATGAAGCCTATGAGGTTTTAAGTAACGATCAAAAAAAAACAGCTTACGACCAGTTTGGTCATGCTGCTTTCGATCCTAGTTCTGGTCCTGCTGGTGGCCACACTTATACCCAACAAAATGGTCCTTTCAATTTTACTTACACTCAAGGTGGTGGCAATCCTTTCGGTGGTGCTGATTTCGATTTTGGAGGTTTTTCTAATCCTTTCGATATTTTTGAACAATTTTTTGGTGGCGGTGGCAATTTTCGTCAACAAAGTCGCAAACAATTGGCCACTTACAAAATTTCCATTTCTTTTTTAGAAGCTGCCCATGGTGTTGAAAAAGAAATTATTATTGATGGCAAGAAGAAAAAAATTAAAATCCCATCAGGTGTCGACGACGGCCAACGCATTCGTTTCAATGATTTTATTCTTTATATTGATGTTCAACCTGACAAAATTTTCAAACGCGAAGGAAATGACGTTTTTGTCACTATTACATTGAGTTTTACCCAGGCTACTCTTGGTACCACTATTGATGTCCCTACTCTTGATCAACCTCTCACTGTTCGGGTCAAGCCAGCCACTCAACCAAATACTTTAGTTCGTCTTCGAGGTAAAGGCATTAAAGACATTAATGGTTATGGTTTTGGTGATCTCTATATTAGATTATTAGTCGAAGTTCCGTCTCGTCTTACTAGTCGTCAAAAAGAATTGTTAAAAGAGCTTGATTTGTAGTATAATATCTCCTAGTTTACAAAGAAATGTTGAAATGGGGTTGGGAAACCCCATTTTTTGTTTCAAAAAAATAAAATTATGGATTTAAAAAAACTACCAAAAACTGAATTTGCTGCCGCCGTCGCTCAAATCGCCGGTGAAAGAAATATTGATGTTCAGTCAATATTAGACTCAATTGAGTTTGGTTTAATTTCTGCTTACAAACGTGATCAAAAAGAGCGTGGAATAGAAATTCCCGAAGAAGATCAATTTTCTGCCGAACTTTCCCCAGAAAATGGGTCTTTCAAAGTATTCAAAATTGATGGCGATAAAAAAGCTGACGTTACTCCACCTGGTTTTGGTCGTATCGCCGCTCAAACTGCCAAACAGGTTATCGATCAAAAAATTCACGAAGCCGAAAAAGAGACTGTTATTGTCGAATTCAGAAAGAAAATTGGTACTTTAGTTCCAGGCATTGTCCTTCGTTCTGATCCTTACAAAATGGTTGTGGGTGTCGGCAAAACTGAAGGTATTTGTCCAAAAGACGAACAAATCAAAGACGAACAAATTCAATTAGGTACTCGTAAATGGTTTTTATTAAAAGATATTGCTCAAGATGATCTTGGTAGAAATGAAATTGTTCTTTCTCGTCGTGATCCTGAATTTATCAAGCAACTTTTTGCTAGAGAAGTTCCCGAAGTCAACAATCAAGCTGTAATTATTGAAAGAATCGCTCGAGCTGCCGGTGAACGAACCAAAATAGCTGTTTCTTCGAATCAAGCTGGTGTTGATCCAGTTGGTTCATGTATCGGTCAAAAGGGTTCTCGTATTCAAGCAGTTCTAAATGAACTTCCAAAAGAAGAAAAAGTCGATGTTATCGCCTTTTCCAAAAATATCAATCAATTTATCATCCAAGCTCTCTCTCCAGCCCAAGATGTTAAAGTTATCTCTATTGACCGTAATTTAGCTACCGTTTCTGTTCCAGAAAATCAGTTAGCCCTAGCTATTGGTGGCGGCGGAGAAAACGTTCGTTTAGCCGGCCAACTCGTTGGGTTGGAAATAAAAATTACCCAAAGTCAGGAATAATTCATACTTCCTGGTTTTTAACAATATGACTCAAGATAAACCAAATAATTTTCGGCCGCCCATCGTGGCAGTTATGGGTCATATTGATCACGGTAAGACCAGTCTTTTAGACAGGATTCGTTCCACTAATATTGTCAAACGAGAAGCTGGTGGAATTACTCAACATATTGGTGCTTATCAAGTCAATGGAATTACTTTTATTGATACTCCTGGTCATGCTGCTTTTTGCGACATGCGTTCTCGAGGAGCTCAAATTACTGACATTGTGGTTTTAGTTGTCGCTGCCACCGAAGGTATTATGCCCCAAACCAAAGAATGTCTCGAACATATCAAAAAAGCCAATTTACCTTTCATCGTTGCCATGAACAAAATGGATCTCGACAATGCCGCTCCTGACAAAGTCAAAGGCCAATTGGTGGAACTTGGTTTTACTCCCGAAGAATATGGTGGTCAAACTTCCGTCATTCCTGTTTCTGCCAAAACTGGCCTAGGTATCGACAAACTTTTAGAAACAATTTTAATCAACGCCGAAGTTATGGAGCTCAAATCTGAACCTGATGTTCCTCTAGAAGCTTTCATTATTGAATCTAGACTCGACAAAACTCGTGGTCCAGTTGCCTCTCTAATTGTTCAAAAAGGAACTCTCAACGTTGGAGACATTGTCTATGCTGATGACATTTGGTGTAAAGTTAAAGCTCTTGTTGACCACAATGGCCAGAATATTAAATCAGCCGGCCCCAGCACTCCGGTTGAAGTTTTGGGTTTTGCCAATGTTCCTTGTGTTGGTAGTTTAGTTACTCCCGAAAAGCACGATGCAATTATTCCCGAATGTAAAGCAAAATATGAATATGACGAAGCCAACCCTAAGCTCAAAATAATTCTCAAAGCTGACGTTCAAGGAACTCTTGAAGCTCTTAAACACAGTTTTTCTGATGATGTTTTTATTCTTTCCAGTGGCATTGGAGCCGTCACCGATACTGATATTTTTATGGCCGAAGCAGGGAAAGCTCAAATTTTTGCCTTCAGTGTCAATACTAACAAACAAATTCTAAAACTAGCCGAAACTAATGGGGTCAAAGTCTTTGAATCGAAAATTATTTACGAAATTATCGAAAATATCCAAACTCAGGTTCTAAAAATGCTTGAACCAACGATTGATGAAACCACTCTTGGCGAAGGTTTAATCAAAGCTGAGTTCAAAATCGACAAAGTTCGTATCGCTGGAGTTCAATGTACCAAAGGTGAAATCAGCAAAGGGGACTTAATTCATCTCAAACGCGATGGCAAAATCATCAAAGATACCAAAGTTGATGGTATTCGCCAAGGCAAAAATATTGTCGAAAAACTCAAATCAGGCACCGATTGTGGTATGACTTTCAAGCCTTACGTTGACTTTAAACTAAATGATGTTATAATAGCCTATAATAAATAGTAATTAATAAAGCAGGTATTATGAAAAACTATAACGTCTCTGATATTAAAAACTCACTTTCTACCGCCAAAACTGCCTTGATTGCCGTTCCTCAACTAACTATTGACAGCGTTGCTGCCGGTCTCGCTTTGGCTTTAACTCTAAAAAAAGCCAATATTGATACTAAAGTTTTTTGTCCTACCAAACCTGATGCTAATTATTCCAAACTTAGTGGCCTTGATTTAATTATCAATGCCTACAATCAAAATGATTTAGTCATCACTCTTGACTATCCTCTTACTCAAATCGAAAAAGTCAACTATAATCAAGATAATGGGAAACTAAATCTTATTGTCCAAACCAAAGAAGGTTCTCCAAAGGTTGCCGAAAATCAAATTTCTATCGTCAGCCAATCTATTGCCGCTGATATTAATTTTATTTTAGGTGAAGAAACTGCTTTAGGTGCCGCTGCCAATATGGTTAATAGTGGTAGTTGGATTCAAATTTCTCCAAACAATAATATTAAACCTTGGGCTAAGGCTGCTATTGTCGATCAAGATGCTCCTTTTTCTGAAATGTTTACATTCCTTTTACCTATGTTAGGGTTAAATCTTGATATTGATTCTGCCAAAAATTTACTTATCGGATTAAGAGTTGCCACTCAATCTTTCTCTGTCAACGTTTCTCCAGAAACTTTTGAAGCCGGAGCTGCCTGTCTCAAAGCTACTCAACCTGCTGAAGTCGTTTCTCCAATGAATAATCCTTCTATCTCTAACACCTCCATCCCAACGGCCTAATATAATTTGACGCAGTTCAAACGTTGATATACCATGAGTTATGGAAAATAACCAACCACTTGAAACTCAACTAGTTGTTCCATCAAATAAAAATTTCTTCAAAATTCTGTTTTTTATTTCCACCATCATCATTTTTGGGTTAATCGCGACCATTTATATAATTTCAAATATTAAAAGCACCAATCTACAATCAAGTCAAACCAATAGCCAAACTACCAGTTTAAAATCAACACTTACCAGTTATGATTCCAATAATAATATTTATACTAATTCAAAATATCAGTTATCTCTAATCATCCCTAAAACTGTTAAAGAAAGAATTTGCCAAAAAACTGAAGATTACTATGAATTCACTAGTGAGGAAGATGTTCCTTTAATTTTTTTTGAAGCTGAAAATAATGTCTATTTTACTCGCAAGTATTTTTACGACGGAGGAGTCCAAATAGTAATACCAGCAGAACCTAAGCCAGCCTTTCGACCCACTAATAAATACTATAGTTGTCAAAAATACGATACTAGAATTGGATTGTTTGGAGAACTTGGTAACGCCAACTTACAATTTTCAGTTTACGAGGCTAACAACGATGATGAACTCGAACAAGCTATAAAGGCTGCTTATGGCAGTGGTTGTAAACTTGGGGAAAAAACAAAAACCGACAAGCCTGATACTTATGATATTGAAATATTAACTGATGGGAAAGACCCTAGTCAAACTGAATGTCCAATTTACTTTTATACCAAAAATAAATTCAATCAGACCAAGGGCATTTTTGTTACATTTTCCTTAGGTCAAGACTGCAATATTTATAAAAATGGAAATTGTCTCGACGAAACTATTGTCAATAGTCTTGAGTTTAATTGATGTGTTATAATCACTCCATAACTATTACGTCGGTGTTTTAGTAGCCATTCTAAAACCTTATTATTTTTTACCGATAAATAGCCCAAATTCTATGGCATTAACCAAAGAAGAAAAACAAGAAATTATTGCTAAGCATTCTCAAGCAAAAGGTGATACTGGTTCTCCAGAAATCCAAATTGCTATTTTATCCAAAGAAGTCGAAAAACTCCAAGGTCATTTAACCGAAAATAAGCACGATTCTCCAGCCAAGCGCGGAATTTTAACCAAAATCTCCAAACGACGTCGTTTACTTCGCTATCTGTCTATTCACAATCCAGAAAGATACACTGCTATCACCAAATCACTCGGTTTGAAGAAATAAGTAGGCTATAATTAATAATAAAATTTATGAAAAATTACACTCAAGATATCGTCGTAGGCGATAAACACATTAGTCTTTCCACTGGAAAGCTTGCTCCTCAAACCAACGCTTCAGTTGTTGCTCAATATGGCAACACTGTTGTTTTAGCTACTGTTCTTATGGGTCGTCTCGACGAAACCAAAGATTATTTTCCACTTTCAGTCGAATTTGTCGACAAACTTTATGCCGGTGGCATAGTTAAAGGTGGTAAATGGATGAAACGCGATGGTGGTCCATCTGATACCGCTGTCCTTTTTGGCCGTATTATTGATCGATCTCTCCGCCCTCTTTTCCCAGAAGGTTTTTTAAACGAAGTTCAAATTATCGTTACTGTTCTCAGCAATGATAAAAAACATGACGTTATTATCCCTGCTTTCACTGCCGCTGCCGCTGCCATGTCTATGTCCGACATTCCTTTCCGTGGCCCAGTTTCTGCTGTTCGTGTTGGCTACATCAATGATCAATTAATTGTCAATCCAGATCTCGAAGAACTCCAAAAATCTTCTCTTGATTTGTTAGTTTGCACCGGTCCAAAAGGTGTCAATATGATCGAAGCTGATGGTAATATCGTCAAAAACGAAATCATGTTAAATGCCATAGAATTGGCTAAAAATACTGGCGACCAAGTCAATAAACAAATCGATGAATTTGTCTCTAAAGTCGGCAAAAAGAAAATTGAATTTGAATCAGCTGGCCCATCTGTCGATTTAATTAAAGAAGTCGAATCAAAAATAAAAACCGATGTCAAAAAATTCTTTGATGATGGTATCGATGGTGCTCATATGATTGGTCAAGAAATCATTATTGAAAAAGTAAAAGAACTTTTTGAAGCAAAAATCGAATCCGAAGAAGTTTCTACTAATCATCTTATCGCTGCAGTTGATACTATTCTCAAAAATTATGTTCGAGAAAATACTATCAAAGGCAATCGTTACGACAAAAGAAAAATGGATGAAGTTCGAACTCTCAATGTTGAGGCTGGAGTTCTTCCATGTACTCACGGTTCCGCCCTTTTTGAAAGAGGTCTAACTCAAGCCATTACTGTTACTACTCTTGCTCCTTTATCCGAAAAACAATATTTAGAAGATTCCAATGGTGAAACCACCAAAAGATACATTCATTATTATTCAGCTATGCCTTTTTCCACTGGCCAAGTCGGTCGTACTGGTCGACCCGGTCGTCGTGAAATCGGTCATGGTGCTTTAGCTGAGAAAGCTTTAATTCCAGTCATTCCTAGTGAAGAAGATTTTCCCTATACTATCGTATTAACTTCAGAAGTTTTATCACAAAATGGTTCTTCTTCTATGGCTTCTACTTGTGGTTCTACCATGTCATTAATGGACGCTGGTGTCCCTATCAAAGATAAAGTCGCTGGAATTTCTATTGGATTGATTGCCGAAACTGATGAAAATTATGCTTTATTAACGGACATTGCTGGTATTGAAGATCATTTCGGTGATATGGATTTCAAAATCACTGGAACTAGAGATGGTATTACTGCTATTCAACTCGACATCAAAAGAGAAGGTCTCACTTTAAAAATGATCACTGATACTTTTGTTGCCAGTACCAAAGCTCGTCTTCAAATTTTAGACAAAATGGAATCAGTTTTGGCTTCACCTCGAAAAGAACTTTCTCAATTTGCTCCAAAAATAAAATTAGTCAGACTTCCAGAGGACAAAATCGGTGAAGTTATTGGTAGTGGTGGTAAAACTATCAAAGCTTTGATGGAAAAATTTGGTGTTCAAATCGATATTGACGATTTTGGCGCTGCTTCTATCTCATCTCAAGATCAAAAAGCTATCGAGGATGCTGCCTATGAAATTGAATCTATGATTAAAGAAGTTCAAATCGGTGAAGATTACGAAGGTATTGTTACCCGAGTTGAAAATTATGGTGCTTTTGTCGAATTTTTACCGGGTCGTGAGGCTTTGTTACATGTTTCTGAAATGTCTGGCGGATTTTTGTCTGACCCATCAAGCATCATCAAAGTTGGGGATCGTCTTCCAGTAAAAATTGCTGGATTCAACGACAATCATCAAATTAAATTATCTTCTCCAGAATTCAAGGCTGCTCATCCAGGACAACCCCGTGAAGCTGGTGCTGACAATCGAGCTCAATTTAATTCTCGTCCTCAATTCAGCAAATTTAGACCCGATTCCAGAAATCGTTCTCGCTAAAATTGTTGCTATTTTTTGACCAGACTTTTGGGTTATACTTTTATTATGGATACTAATGTTTTGACGGCGACTCAGGCGATTGAGAGTCTTAAGAAAAAAATTGAATCAGTCAAATTACCCGATGATTTGGTCAAAAATTTAGATGAACTTTTTTCACAATTAGCTATAAATTCTCAAAATGAGCAAACATTTTGGCAAAATTTTCAGATTGCTTCTAAATACATTAGTTATTTAGTTAGCGTCCCTTGGTCCACTCAAACTCAAGATATTTTAGATCTCCAATACGCCAAAGAAAAACTAAATGAGGCTCACTATGGTCTTGATAGTGTTAAAGAAAGATTGTTGGAATATATTTCAGTGTTGGCTCTCCAAAAAAGCCGTAATTCTGAATTGATGAAAGCTCCAGTTTTACTTTTTGTTGGGTTAGTGGGAACAGGGAAAACTACTATGGCTCAATCCATTGCCAATGTTTTGGGTCGTCAATTTATTCGTATTCCTTTTGGTGGATTAGGTGATCCTCTTTATCTTCGTGGCCAATCACGAATTTATCCCAATTCAGAACCAGGCCAAATTATTAAAGGATTAATGGCTGCCAAAAGTCGCAATCCAGTCATTTTATTAGATGAAATTGACCGCGTCGCTGACAATGCCCTCAACACCATTATGGGTGTCTTAGTTGAGTTGCTAGATCCAGAACAAAACAATCGTTTTATGGATCATTATTTAGACTATCCCATAGATTTATCTCAAGCTATTTTTTGTGCCACTTGCAACAATACTTCTCGTATTGCTACTGCTGTCATGGATCGTCTTGAAGTTATTCAAATGCCATCGTATACCGACAGCGAAAAAATCGTTATTGGTCGTGATTACATTTTTCCAAAAGTTATTAAGGAGTCTGGTCTAAAACCAGAAGAGTTAAAAATTTCTCCTGAACTTTGGGATCAAATTGTTCGCCCTTTGGGTTTCGATGCTGGTGTTCGTACTTTACAACGCAATATTGAAGGCTTATGCCGCAAAGCTGCCAAATTAATTTTTGAAGGCAGTGTCAAACAAGTCGTTGTCGATTCATCGAATATCAAAACTTTTTTACCTCAATGGTAGTTTTTTAAAAACCAATTTATATTATGTTTAAAACACAAAATCAAAACAAACAAAAAAGCACTAATTTTATTAGTGCTCCAAATCAAGTCAGAGAATTTAAATCGTCGACCGATATGGTTCGTATTAGTTCACTTGGTGGATTTGGCGATGTTACCCAAAATATGTTCGTTTACGAATATATTCCAAATGGTGATATTTCCAAAAGCCAAATTATTATTGTCGACTGTGGTGTCGGCTTTCCTGAAGAAGACGCCTTTGGTGTCGATCTTCAAATCCCTGATACCCATTATCTAGAAGATAAAAAAAACCGAATTTTAGGTATTTTTATTACTCATGGCCATGAAGACCATATCGGTGCTGTCCGTTTTATTTTACCCATTTTAGGTCAAAATATCCCAGTCTTTGCTCCTCGTTTGGCCGCGGCTTTTATTGAATCGCGTCTTACCGAAGTCAATCTTCGCGCTAATATTACTGTTTATGAAGACAGTATTCCAATTACTAAGGGAGTTTTCACAGTTGATCCAGTTCGAGTTACTCATTCAATCCCCGACACTTTCCATTTTGCCATCACCACTCCAATTGGTATTTTTTATCATGGTTCCGATTTCAAATTTGACGTCTTTCCACTCGATGGCAAAGGCGCTGATTTTGCTCACATTGCCAAAGTGGGAGAGAAAAAAGTTATGGCTCTCATGTCCGACAGTTTGGGTGCCGACAAAGAAGGTTGGTCCCCATCCGAAAGTTCCATTGCTGAAAATTTTAAATATGAAATTACTTCAGCAAAAGGTCGTGTTTTTGTAACTTCAATTTCCAGTAACATCATTCGTTGGTCTCAGGCCATCGAATATGGTAAAAGTTGTGGTCGGAAAGTTGTTATTGTTGGTTTTTCAGTTGAAAAAGCCATCAATGTTGCCAAAGATTTAGGCTATCTCACTCTAACTGATGCTGATATTATTACTCCCGAAAGAGTCAAGAATTTCCCCGAAAATAAATTAATTTTCTTAGTTGCTGGTTTTGCTGGTCAACCAGATTCTGCTCTCAGCAAAATGGTCATGGGTAAACACCGAATCAAGATAAAATCCGGTGATAAAGTTATTTTTTCCTCCCCAGATTACATTCCTGGAACTACTTCCAATATCAACACTATGATCGATGTTCTCTCCAAAATGGGAGCTGAGGTTGTTTATGGTGAAAAAGAAGAACTTCACGTTTCTGGACATGGATATCAAAAAGAACATGCTCTTTTGATCAATCTTTTAAAACCAAAATATCTTTTACCCATTGGCGGAAATTATCGACATCTAAAACATTATCAAGGTATTGCTAAAAAATTAGGTTATGCCGAAAATCAGGTAATTATGCCCGATTTCGATGCCTCCGCTTCTTTCCATAGCAATGGTGTTGTTGATACTAATTTTCATATTTCTATTAGAAAAGTTTTAATCGATGGTTTTGGTATTGGCGATGTTGGTGCTACAGTTTTACGAGATCGAAAATTATTAGCCGAAGATGGCATGTTTTCTGTTGTTTTATTAATCAACAAAGAATCTGGCAAATTAGAAAAAGATCCAGTTATTTTGAGTCGCGGTTTTGTTTTTGTCAAAGAAAATACTGATTTGATCAATTTTCTCAAAGATGAAGTTGCCAAAAAATTCAACGAAACTACCAGTGTTCCGGCCAATTTCGATTTTATTCGCACCGAAGTTCAAGCTCATATCGAACGAATCATTTTTGAAAAAACCGGCCGCCAACCCATGGTTTTACCTTTAGTCATCGAAGTCTAAGTTGGGTTATAATCAGCTATGCGATACTCACAACTTTTCGGTAAAACTACCAAATCTGTTCCTTCAGATGCAGATTCTATCAATGCCAAATTTCTCACTCAAGCTGGATTTATCCAAAAAGAAATTTCTGGTGTTTACAATTATTTACCCTTAGGTTTACGGGTTTTAACCAAAATTCAAAATATCGTTCGTGAAGAAATGAATAAAATTGGTGGTCAAGAAATTTTAATGCCCGCTATGACTCAAGAAGAAAGTTGGGCTACTACCGGTCGCAACACTATGGATATTCTTTTTCATCTCAAAGGTCAAGGCGACACTAATTTAGTTCTAAATCCGACTCATGAAGAAGTAGTTACTCCCTTAGCTCAAAAATATCTTTTTTCTTATCGCGATTTACCAATTTACGTTTATCAAATCCAAAATAAATTTAGAAATGAGGCTCGAGCCAAATCTGGTTTACTTCGCGGTCGTGAATTTAATATGAAAGATCTCTATTCTTTTCATACAGACGAAAAAGATTTAAATGATTACTATGAAATTGTCAAAAAAGCTTATTTTGAGATTTATAAACGCCTTGGAATAGGCGATATTACTGTTTTAACTTTTGCCTCAGGTGGTACATTTAGTCAATTCTCTCATGAATTTCAAACTTTAAATGAAAATGGTGAAGACACTATTTATCTTTGTGAAAAATGTAAAATTGCTGTCAATAAAGAAATTATTGATGTCCAAAAAATTTGTCCTGAATGTGGTAACGACCAACTTAAAGCTGTCAAATCAATTGAAGTCGGTAATATTTTCAAATTAAGAGACAAATATTCAAAAGCTTTCAGTTTTTATTATCTTGATAAAGACGGTCAAAAAAAGATTGTTGAAATGGGTTGTTACGGCATCGGTCCTTCCCGAATTATGGGCACTATAGTTGAATCTTTTCACGATGATAAAGGTATTATCTGGCCCGAAAGTATTGCTCCATACCAAATTAATCTCATTGGTCTTGATCTTTTTGATGAAAAAGTTAAAAAACAGGCCCAAGATATTTATCAAAAACTACTAGACAAAAATGTTGAAGTTTTATTTGACGATCGTAAAGACATTTCTGCTGGCACCAAGTTCGCCGATGCTGATTTGATAGGTATTCCCACTAGATTAGTAATCAGTAAAAGAAGTTTAGAAAATGGTGGCATCGAATCTAAAAAAAGAAATCAAGCCAAAAATGAAATTATTTCTGTAGAATCGCTTTAAAATACTATATACTGTATTTATGGCTAAACGTGGTCGCAGAAAAAAAACAGTTTTTCCTTCTCTCAGATTAAAACCCGAAACTGTTCGAACTATCTTTTTTATTTTCTTTTTAGTGGCTGCTGTTATTTCCGTTTTTTCTTTTCTTCAAACCGGTCCCATTCCCACCCGATTAAATTTAATTTTAACCGATTATTTCGGCTTTACTGCTATTCTTGTTCCATTCCTTTTATTTTTAGCTGCCTTTCTTTTTGCCAAAATCAAGTCTCCTCTCAAAGATCTCAATGTTTTTCTAGGATTTTTTATTATGTTTAT
>Ga0265297_10002409_pt1 | contig 38208 bp, 31 predicted proteins | sample Munlanlwell13791_FD_192502 | JGI IMG/M metagenome (GOLD analysis project Ga0265297, IMG submission 192502) | Leachate microbial communities from a municipal landfill in Southern Ontario, Canada - Leachate well 137-91 | ecosystem: Engineered > Solid waste > Landfill > Unclassified | place...
GTCCACCGTATAGGCGAGCGAGACGCGGGCCGGGTCGCGCCCGTTCCAGGCATCCTCGGCCAGGCGGACCTTGGTGGCCGCCGTCTCACGGGTGAAGGGGGGCAGGGGCGGGCGGCTCTCGCTCATCGGATGGCTCCTGTACCGATTGGTCAATTATGTACTGATTGGTACAGAAGCGGCCGCCTTTCGTCAATGGTTCGGAATTTTCTATTCGGCGGCACCGCCGCCACCCCCTAGGCTCGTGGCGAGCCACGAGGGAACCATGCGCGACAGCCGTTACGACATCCTGTTCGAGCCGGTGCGGATCGGGCCGAAGACGGCCCGCAACCGCTTCTTCCAGGTGCCCCACTGCAACGGCATGGGCTACCGCGACCCGACGGCGCTGGCCGAGATGCGCGGCATCAAGGCGGAGGGCGGCTGGGCCGTGGTCTGCACGGAACAGGTCGAGTTCCATCACACCTCCGACATCACGCCCTTCATCGAGCTGCGCCTGTGGGACGACCGCGACATCCCCATGCTGGCGCGCATGTGCGACAAGATCCACGAGCACGGCTCCCTCGCCGGGATCGAACTCGCTTACAACGGCATGAACGGGCCCAATCTCTATGGCCGGGAAGTGCCCATGGGACCGGCCCATCTGCCGGTCGCCACCTTCACCTATGATCCGGTGCAGGCAAGACGGATGGACAAGGCCGATATCGCCGACCTCAGGCGCTGGCACCGGGCGGCGGCGCTCAGGGCGAAGCGTGCCGGCTTCGACCTCGTCTATGTCTATGCCGCCCATGCGCTCGGCTTCCTGCACCATTTCCTGTCGCGCCGCTTCAACGACCGGACGGACGAATACGGCGGCAGCCTGGAGAACCGGACAAGGCTGCTGCGCGAGATCCTGGCCGACACCAAGGATGCGGTGGGCGATACTTGTGCCGTGCCGCTCCGCCTCTCGGTCGACGAGCTGATGGGCGAGGACGGGCTGCACCGGGCCGAGGTCGAGGACATGATCGGCCTGATGGCGGAGGTACCGGACCTCTGGGATCTCACCCTGGCCGGCTGGGAGAACGACAGCCGGACCTCGCGTTTCGCCGAGGAAGGCCATCAGGAACCCTTCATCGCCGGCATCAAGAGGCTCACCTCGAAGCCCGTTGTGGGCGTCGGGCGTTACACATCGCCCGATGCCATGGTGCGGATCGTGAAGTCCGGCCTGGTCGATTTCGTCGGTGCCGCACGGCCCTCGATCGCCGATCCCTATCTGCCGAAGAAGATCGAGGAGGGCCGCCTCGAAGACATTCGCGAGTGTATCGGCTGCAACATCTGCGTTTCGGGCGATTTCACCTCGTCGCCGATCCGCTGCACCCAGAACCCCACCATGGGCGACGAATGGCGCCGCGGCTGGCACCCCGAGCGGGTGAAGCCGAGAGGCAGTGAGGCCCGCGTGCTGATCGTCGGCGGCGGGCCGGCCGGACTCGAATGCGCCCAGGTCCTGGGCAAGCGCGGCTACGACGTCGCCCTGGCCGAGGCGGGCACCGACCTGGGCGGCCGGGTCGCGCGGGAATCCCGCCTGCCCGGGCTTGCCGCCTGGGCGCGGGTGCGCGACTACCGGATCCAGCAGCTCCACAAGCTGGCCAATGTCGAGGTCTATTTCGACAGCGCGCTGAGCGCCGAGGACATCCTGGGCTTCGGCTTCGAGCATGTCGTGCTGGCCACGGGCGCGCGCTGGCGGGGTGACGCGGTCGGTCACTGGCACACGCGGCCGCTGGCCTTTGGTCCTGGCCTCGAAGTCCTGACCCCGGACGACCTGATGGACGGCCGCCGGCCCGCGTCGCGCGAGGTCGTGGTGTTCGACGACGACCATTATTACATGGCCAATGTCCTGGCCGAACTGCTGGCGGCCGCTGGTCACCGCGTCACCTATGTGACGCCTGCCGCCGAAGTCGCGACCTGGACCCGCGCCACCATGGAACAGCACGCGATCCAGGCCCGGCTGATCGAGGCTGGCGTCGATATCGTCACCGGATCGGCCCTGGTCGCAGCCGGCGGGGGCGAGGCCGAACTCGCCTGCACCTATACCGGCCGGCGGCGACGCATCGCCTGTACCGCCCTGGTGCCGGTCACCGCCCGCCTGCCGCGGGAGGAATTGTTCCTCGCCCTCGAAGCCCGCCGGGCGGAATGGTCCCATGCCGGCATCCGCGGCATCCGCGCGATCGGCGACGCCAGGGCGCCCGCCACCATCGCCCATGCCGTGCACGCCGGCCGGCGCTATGCCGAGGAGCTGGACGGACCGCCGGTCGACGGCGACGGCGTGTCCTTCCGGCGCGAGATCGTCGCCCTGGCACCCTGACGCCGCCCCGCTTTCAACGTTTGTCCCCGGGGGCGCATCGGAAATACACCCATGGGGTGAATTCCCGCCCGCGGGGTGGGTGCAATGATGGTTGCGCCCGACCCGGCCACCGCGCCACTTTGGCGCCATCCGCGGCCGGAGAAAATCCGCCTTGCCCGATTGACGAGATATGACGTTCCAGCGATTTACGCCGGGGCGACCGTCACCATGAAAAATATTTATTAGTATAGAAGCGGCGGAATTTCCGGATGCGCCCAATTTATATTGAATAATTCCAGACAGATTCTCTTTTTTTGGCATCGCACACGAATCTATTTCACGGAATCGGTTAAATAATGGTAACGATTCGGCGAGAACTACTTTCATTTTGGGGGTCATGGGCAAATGCGTATTCGGGCGAACAGCCGGGGCGGGGCCTTCACCCGGCCCGTGGTGGCGACCTCTGCGGCCGTTCTGGCACTGGCGGTGGCGGCACCTCTCGCGGCACAGGATGCGGTGCCCATTTCCCGCGATCAGTTCGGTTACGGCACGCGGGCGGTGGCGGACACCAACCTGAAGGTCGACATCTTCGGCGGCGGCGACGAGAACGGCGGCCTGTTCGGGGGCGCGCCCAGCCTGGCTATCCCGCTGGGTGATTCCTTCGGCCTTCAGGCCGACGGCGTGGCCGGCTTCGTCGCCGACGAGGTGGGCTTCGCCGGCGGTGCCGCCCAGCTCTATTACCGCGATCCCCAGACCTTCGCGGCCGGTGTGGCCGGCGGCGGCTATTACATCGACGGCCAGAGCCAATATGCGGTCGCCGCGATCGCCGAGTATTACCTCGCCAATATCACGCTCGAAGCGCTGGCCGGCTGGCAGTGGGGCGACGTGGTCGGCAGTTCCTTCTACGGCCGGGCGGGCGCTTCGCTCTTCGTGACGCCCGATTTCCGCGTCGGCGCCGGCGTCGCCTTTGCCGAGGACACCCGCTTCGCCGGGGACCTCCAGCTCGAGGCGTTGCTCCAGGAGGTGCCGGGCATGGCGCTTTTCGCGACCGGCGTGCTGGACGAGAAGGGCGTCATGGGTCTCGCCGGCATCCGCTTCTATACCGGCGCTTCCGACCTCGACCATGGCCCGGGCAAGGCGTCCGGCGGGCCGACCCTGATCGAGATCACCCGCAACCTTCAGCGTCCCAACTTCCTGACCGGCTACGGCGGCGGCTTCGGGCTGCGCCAGATCAGCATGACCGGCGGCGGCGAGCTGCCGGTCGAGCCGCCTCCGCCGCCCCCGCCGCCGCCGGTGACCGGCAACGGCGGTCTGATCACCCTGGTGCAGAACACCGTCGACAATCTGGTCGGCAACACCCCGCTCGATGCCGTGAGCAAGCTGGTGGATGCTCTGGTCGACCCCAAGACCGGCGTGCTCTCCATCCTCACCAACCCACTCGACAAGGTGACCGACATCAAGACCGGCCAGCTCGGCGCCGTCACCCAGGTGGTCGACACGCTGGCCGGCCCGACCCAGGGCCTGCTGGACCCGACCCTCGACGCGGTGAACGATCTCCTGTCGGGCAACAAGCGCGCGACCACCACGGGCGGCCTGATCGATACGGTACAGGGCACGGTCAGCGGGTTGCTCGGCAATACGCCGCTCTCCTTCGTCAGCGACCTGGTCGCCGGCTTGGTCGATCCGCAGACGGGCGTGCTCTCGGCCCTGACCGGCCCGCTCAACAGCCTGACCAACGTGCAGACCGGCAAGCTCGGCGCGCTGACCGAAGTGGTCGACACGCTGGTCGGCCAACAGAACGGCGCGCTGACGCCGACCCTGAACGCGGTCAACGACCTTCTTTCGGGCGACAGCAGGGCGACCAGCAATGCCGGCCTGATCGACGGCGTGCTCGGCACCGTCGACAATCTGCTGGGCGGCACGCCGCTCGCCTTCGTGACCGATGTGGTGGCCGGCCTGGCCGCCCCCTCGGGCAGCCTGCTCGCCCCGTTGACCGGGCCGCTCAACGACATCACCCGCGGCCAGACCGGCCAGCTCGGCGCCGTCACCACCCTGGTGGGCACCCTGGTCGACCGCAACGACGGCGCCCTGGATCCGACCCTGGACGGTGTCAATCGGCTGCTCAGTTTTTGAACGAATGCGACGCGCGCCTTTTCCCGACACGAAAAAGGCGCGCCTTGCCTTGAAAGATTCTGCTCGCCCGATCTGGACATTGTCGCTCGACCCCGCTTAGCCTTGAGTCGGGCGAACGGGGCAGCGGCGAGATTTCGGCCGCTCCCGGGAGGGCTGATTTGGGTGACGGCGTAGCAGCAACCTGTCCGGCCATCGAAGTGCGGGATGTGGTCAAGGCCTTTCCGGGGGGCGCCATCGCGCTCGATCGGGTATCCCTCGCCATCAGGCCGAACGAATTCTTCACCCTGCTCGGGCCTTCGGGCTGCGGCAAGACCACGCTGCTCCGCCTGATCGCGGGCTTCGAGCAGCCGACCGAGGGCGAGATCCGCCTGGAGGGCGAGCGGATCGAGCATCTGCCGCCGTTCCGCCGGCCGGTCAACACGGTCTTCCAGTCCTACGCCCTGTTCCCCCATATGACGGTCGGACAGAACATCGCCTTCGGCCTCGAAATGCAGGGCATGACCTCGGCCGAGATCGGGCGCCGGGTGACCGAAATGCTCACCCTGGTCAAGCTGACCGGCTTCGAAGGCCGCAAGCCCGACCAGATGTCGGGCGGCCAGCAGCAGCGCGTGGCGCTGGCGCGCGCACTGGCCAACCGGCCCAAGGTGCTGCTCCTCGACGAGCCCTTGTCCGCCCTTGACCTCAAGCTCCGCAAGGAGATGCAGATCGAGCTGAAACGCCTGCAGACCGAGACCGGCATCACCTTCGTCTTCGTCACCCACGATCAGGAAGAGGCGCTGACCATGTCGGACCGGATCGCCGTCATGTCCCAGGGCCATGTCCTCCAGGTCGGCACGCCGCGCGCCATCTACGAGGCGCCGGAACATCGCTTCGTCGCCGACTTCATCGGCGAGACCGATTTCATTCCGGCCGAGGTGGCCGCGGTTTCGGGCGGCAGGGCCAGCTTCCGCCTGGCCTCCGGTGCCGTGGTCGAGGCGGCGGCACAGGACCTCGCCCCCGGTGCCCGCGTCGCCCTGTCGACCCGGCCGGAGCGCCTCTCCTTCGGGCCGGCCGGCACGCTCGAAGGCGTGGTCGATGCCGTGGTCTATTTCGGTACCGACACGACCTTCCATGTCGCCCTCGACGGCGGCGCCGGCACGATCCGCGTGCGCGAGCAGAATCTGGCCGGGCGCGACCTGCCCCACGGCCGGGGCGACCGGGTCCGCGTCGTGGTGCCGGAGGCGGCGTTGCGCGCCTTCCCCGAAGGCCAGGACTGAAGGGGGCGGCGGCCATGTCGGTGATGGACTACTTCCGCCGCTCGCCCGCCGCCCGGCGCACCGCCCTGATCAGCCCCGCTGTCGGGCTGATCGTCTTCTTCATGGTGGTGCCGCTCGGCCTGATGCTGGTCTATTCCTTCCTGCAGCGCGCGACCTACGGCGGCGTGATCTGGCAGGTGTCCTTCGAGAGCTACATCCAGTTCCTGTTCGAGCGCGACCTGGACGACAGCCTGTTGTTCAACTCGGCCTATCTGCAGATCTACGGGCGTTCCTTCATCCTGGCCGGCATCACGACTCTGCTGTGTGTGGTCATCGGCTTTCCGACCGCGCTCTACCTCGTCCAGCAGCCGGAGCGGCGCCGGAACATCCTGATGTTCCTGGTCACCATTCCGTTCTGGACCAATCTCCTGGTCCGCACCTATGCCTGGATCCTGCTTCTGCGGCGCGAAGGCCTGGTCGATTTCGGGCTGGAATGGCTCGGTATCACGCAGGAACCTCTCGGTCTCCTCTATAGCGATACCGCCAATTTGATCGGCCTCGTCTATTCCTTCGTGCCCTTCATGGTACTGCCGATCTATTCGAGCCTGGAGAAGCTCGACTTCCGACTGGTCGAGGCGGCCTACGACCTGGGCGCCACCCGCCTCACGGCGTTGCGCCGGGTGATCGTCCCGCTCTCCATGCCGGGGATCGCGGCGGGCTGTATCCTGGTCTTCGTGCCCTGCCTCGGCGCCTATGTGACGCCTGAGCTGCTGGGTGGCGGTAAGGCGCTGATGATCGGCAACCTGATCCAGCAGCAGTTCGGCGCCTCGCAGAACTGGCCCTTCGGGGCGGCGCTGTCCTTCGCGCTCCTGGCGATCGTGCTGTTCGCCCTGGTCGCCTATTCGCTCCGCTTCGGGCGGGGCGCTTTGACGGAGGGGCGCTGATGCGCGGCAATCCGCTTCGCCATTTCCCCGGCACCGGTACGGCGGCGGCGTCCTTCTTCGTCTTCCTCTATGCCCCGGTCGTCGTCCTGATCGGGCTCTCCTTCAACTCGGGGCGTTCGTCGACGCTGTGGGAAGGCTTCACCTTCGACTGGTATGGCGTCGTCCTGGACAATCCCGACATCCTGCGTGCCGCCAAGAATTCCCTGATCGTCGGCGTGATCGCGACGGTGATCGCGACCGTCTTCGCCACGATCGCGGCGATCGGCCTCGACCGCGCCCGTTTCCGCGGCATGAATGCGGTCAACTCGGTGATCGCCCTGCCGCTGATCGTGCCCGAGATCGTGACCGCGGTGGCGACCTTGATCTTCTTCCTGTCGATCGGGTTGAAGCTCGGCCTGGGCACGGTGATCCTGGCCCATGTGGTGTTCTGCATCCCCTTCGCCTATCTGCCGATCAAGGCGCGGCTCGAGGGCATGCCGGCGACCTTTCGCGAGGCGGCGGCCGACCTCTATGCCAACGAATGGCAGGTCTTCCGGCGCATCACCCTACCCCTGCTGTGGCCCGGCGTGATCGCGGGCGCCATGCTGGCCTTCATCACAAGCCTGGACGATTTCGTCATCTCCTATTTCGTGGCCGGGCCGGGGGCTTCGACGCTGCCCATCTACATCTTCGCCAGCCTGCGCATGGGTGTGACGCCCGAGGTCAATGCGATCTCCTCGCTCATGCTCGTCGTTTCGATTCTGTTCGTGTCGATTTCGGCCTGGATCGGCCGCCGGTCACGCTGACCGGATTCCCTCAACAACGGAGGCTCACCATGTCCCTCAACATGCTCAAGGCGGCGGTCGCCGCCGTCGCCGTGCTCGGCCTGCCGATGGCGGCCGAAGCCCGCGAACTGGTACTCTACAATTGGTCCGACTACACGCCGCCGGAACTCCTGAAGCGCTTCACGGCCGAGACCGGCATCAACATCACCCTCGACCTTTACGACTCGAACGAGTCGATGCTGGCCAAGCTGAAGGCCGGCGGCACGGGCTACGACGTCGTCGTGCCCTCGGACTACATGGTCAAGATCATGGCCGACGAGGGCATGTTGGTCGACATCGGCGTCAACGCCATGCCGAACTTCAAGAATGTCGAAGGCCCGCTGAAGTCGCCCTATTTCGATCCCGAGCGGAAATACACCGCCCCCTACATGTATGGCACCACCAGCTTCTCCTACGACACCGCCGCGATCGGCAAGCTCGAGGATAGCTGGAAGGAATTCTACGAACCCCGGCCCGAGCTCAAGGGCAAGGTCGCCGTCCTGAACGACCAGGTCGAGGTGATCAACAACGCCCTACGCTACCTCGGCCTGCCGTTGTGCAACGAGAATCCGGCCGAGATGAAGAAGGTGCAGGAGCTCCTCCTGAAGCAGAAGCCCTTCGTCGCCCTCTATAATTCGGACGGCACCCACGAGCGCCTGGCGGCCAAGGAAGTCGTCATGCACATGCAGTGGAACGGCGCCGCCCACCGCGCCAAGATGGCCCTGCCGACGATCGAATATGTCTATCCCAAGGAGGGCATGAGCCTCTGGGCCGACAATTTCGCCGTCCCCGTGGGGGCCAAGAACATCGAAGAGGCGAAGATCTTCATCAACTGGATGATGGATCCGAAGAACATCGCCGAGGCGTCGAACTTCACCGGTTACATGGGCGCCGTGCCCGCGGCCGCTGCCTATCTGGACGACGCGATGAAGAACGATCCTGCGGTGGTGCCGCCCGCCGGCATGGACCACCTCTTCATCATGGCCAAGCCCTGCGGCGTCAAGGCCAAGGAGTTGATGGACAAGGTCTGGACCAACGTCCGCAAGTGATCGGATCGGCGGCGGGCACCCCCCGCCGCCACCCGCCATGGAAGACACTCTGACCATCGCCCTCTGGGCGACCAATATCGAACCGGCGTTGAACGGCCTGCCCGCCTGGGCCGCCGGCATCGACGCCATGCTGGCCCGCGCCGCCGCCGATGGGGCTGCCCTGCTCGCCATGCCGGAACTGGTGACCAGCCAATGGCTCTCCTTCGCGCCGGCCCTGGCGCCGACCGAGGAATTGTCCTGGCTCGCTGCCCAGGAAGCCGCGGCCCTCGACCTGCTGCGGCCGCTGGTCGCCAAACACGGCGTCGTCCTGCTCGCCGGCACCACGCCGCATGGATTGGGCGGCGGACGTTTCGCCAACCGCGCCAACATCCTCTATCCCGACGGCCGCCACCTGGTGCAGGACAAGATGGCTCTGACGCCGAGCGAGCGTGATCCCGAAGCCTGGAACCTGACGCCGGGCGGCAAGGTCCAGGTCCTGAAGCTCGGTCCCTGGCGTTTCGCCGTGGTGATCTGCCTCGACATCGAACTGCCGGCGCTGTCGAGCCGCCTGGCCCCGCTCGATCTCGACTTCATCCTGGTGCCCTCGATGACCAGGCTCGCCTCCGGCAATGCGCGGGTCTTCGGCTGCGCCAAGGCGCGCGCGGTCGAGCTGATGACCGTGGTCGCCGCGGTCGGCTGCGTCGGCGAGCGGCCGCTCTCGGGCGCTGCCCATTCCAATACCTCCGGCGCCTCGGTCTTCCTGCCCTGCGAGGAGGCGCTCGGCTTCCTCGGCCTCGGGCCTTCGACCGGGATCGTCACCGGCGACCACGGACCTGGCCCCTATCTCCTGTGCCGGGACCTGCCGCTCGGCTTCGTCCGCGGCCTGCGCCGGAACGGCGCCGAAGTCTGGCCCGGCGCCTGGAGCGCCGCCCATCTCACCATCGAGGACATGGCATGAAGACCATCTATACGGACGATCACCGGCTGCACCATGCCGCCTGCGAGCTGATCGGCGGCAAGATGATGCCGGCCTTCGAATGCCCGCAGCGCGCCGACATCGTGCTCTCCCGCGTGAAGGAGGTCGGCCTCGGCCCGGTGATCGAGCCGACCCGGATGGGCATTTCGGCCGCCGCCAAGGTGCATGATCCGAAGTTCGTCGCCTTCCTCGAATCCGCCTGGGCGCTCTGGGACGCCGAACATGGGGACGGCTCGGACGCCCTGCCCATGACCTGGCCGGCCCGCTCGCTCCGCCAGATCGAGCCGGAGACGATCGACGGCAAGCTCGGCTTCTATTCCTTCGACGCCGGCTGCGGCCTGACCAAGACGTCCTTCACCGCGATCGCCTCGGGCGTCGAGGTGGCGATGACCGGCGTCGACCTCATGCTGGCGGGCGAGAAGGCGGCCTTCTCGCTGTGCCGTCCGCCCGGCCACCACGCAACGTCCGACCAGATGGGCGGCTACTGCTATTTGAATAATGCCGCGATCGCGGCCCAGGTGCTGACCGAGGCGGGGCGGCAGGTCGCCATTCTCGATGTCGACTATCACCACGGCAACGGCACCCAGGCGATCTTCTACCACCGGGGCGACGTCTTCTTCACCTCGCTGCACGGCCATCCGACCCAGGAATATCCCTATTTCCTCGGTTATGCCGACGAGCCCGGGGCCGGAGCGGGCGAGGGCGCCAACCTGAACCTGCCGCTCCGCTGGGGTTCGGCCTGGGACGTTTACGGCCCGGCGCTCGATGTCGCCTGCGACGGCATTTCCAGGTTCGGCGCCGACATGCTGGTGGTCTCCCTGGGGCTCGATACCTTCGAGCAGGACCCGATCTCGAAGTTCAAGCTGAAGTCCGACGACTACCTCCGCATGGGCGAGCGGATCGCCAAGCTGGGTCTGCCCACGCTCTTCATCTTCGAGGGCGGCTATGCGGTCGAGGCGCTGGGCGTGAATACCGCCAATGTGCTGGTCGGCTTCGAGAGCTGATGGGGCGAAAAGCCTGGCCTCTCCCGAAATGCCCGGTGACGCGACGTCAAATCGGTGCTCTCATCGGGGCGTCGGGGTTCACCATCTTCCCCGACCGCCTGCCGCCGGTCCCGATCGAGGGGCCGGCGGTCCTTTATTGAACTGGCGCCAAATTAAACTGGCGCCAAAGGCTCATGCGGGCCATCGGGCAGGGTGACGGCGATCGGATCGCCCGGTCGGACCGCGCCGCCGGCCAGCACGACCGCCATGACGCCCGCCTTGCGGATCAGCGCGCCGGCAGCGTCGCGGTCGAGGACAGCCTGCATCAGGCCCGGCTGGAAATCGTCGATCTGCTTGCAGGGGTTGCGCAGGCCGGTGATCTCGACCAGCGCTTCCGCCCCCAGGCGAAGCCTGGTGCCGCGCGGCAGGGCGAGCAAGGCGATGCCTCTTGTCGCGACATTCTCGCCGAGGTCGCCCGGGCGGACGGGGAAGCCGCGCCCGGCCAATTCGTCGAACAATTCGCAATGGATCAGGTGGAGCTGGCGCAGGTTCGGCGTCGTCCGGTCGCGGGCGACCCGCGAGCGGTGCTGGACATTGGCGCCGCCATGGGCGTCACCGACCACGCCGAAACCGGCGAGCAGGCGGATCGCCTCACGCGTCCGTTTGCTGAAGTCGTGCGCAGCGCTCTGCGCCACCGCGATCACGGTGCCGTCCATCGCCCTCTCCCGAAACCGGCCGGCGCATCAGGCACCGGGCCGGCGGGAAGGGCAAGACGGATGATCAGCCCGTGACGTCGATCGGGCGAACGTCGATCAGGCGAACGTCGATCAGGCGAACGTCGATCAGGCGCGGCCTTCGTCGACCGTCCAGAGGTGCAGGGGACCTTCGTGGGTGTGCAGGGTGCCGCGCTGGCGCATGGTGGTCACCGCATGGGCGACCAGTTCGCGGGCCGCCGGTTCCGGCTCGTCCGCCAGCATGAGGCGTTTCACGGCGGCATCGATGACGACCGGGCGGCACGGCATTTCACCGAGCGCCTGGACTTTGAGGATGGCGGCTTGGATGGCCATTTCGGCATCCGTCAGGGTGGCAGGCATGGCGACCTCCTGTTCTGAGAGCGGGGCAATTCGCGTGTTGCCGGGGTTCTCGTCCTCGTGGGCAGGGACACTCACACTGCGGAGTGTGGCGGCCGAATGAGGTGAAAACGTGGCGACCGGGGAAAATTCTAGCGCTGCGCCGCTTCCCAGTTGGATGCGACATAATAGGTCGCATTGGAGGGCGGCAGCGGCAGATTGCCGCGGATCAGGTCGGCCGCCCGCTCGCCGATCATGATGGTCGGCGCATTCAGGTTGCCGGTGGTGACCGAGGGCATGATCGAACTGTCGACCACGCGGAGGCCCTCGACGCCGATCACCCGGGTTTCCGGGTCGACCACGGCCATGGGGTCGTCCGGCCGGCCCATCTTGCAACTGCACGAGGGGTGATAGGCGCTCTCGACCTTGCGGCGGATGAAATCGTCGATCGCCTCGTCCGTCTCGATCTCGGCGCCCGGCTGGATCTCCCGCCCGCGCCAGGGCGCGAAGGCCGGCTGCTGGAAAATCTCCCGCGTCAGGCGGACACAGGCGCGCATCTCGGCCAGGTCGTCCTCGTGGCTCAGGTAGTTGAACAGGATGCGCGGCTTGTCCCTGGCGTCGGCGGAGCGGAGCCGGACCCAGCCCCGGCTCTTGCTCCGCATCGGGCCGACATGGGCCTGGAAGCCGTGTTCGGTCGCCAGCGAATTGCCGTCGTAGGAAACCGCCAGGGGCAGGAAATGATACTGGATGTCGGGATAGCGGATGCCCGCCCGGCTGCGGATGAAGCCGCAGGATTCGAAATGGTTGGTGGCGCCGAGCCCGTCGCGGCGCAGGAGCCAGCGAAGCCCGATCAAGCCCTTGGCGAACAGGCTCTGCGCCGAATAGAGCGTGACCGGCCGGGTGCAGGCCATCTGGAAATAGAATTCCAGGTGGTCCTGGAGATTTTCCCCGACACCCGCCAGGTGATGCACCAGGGGAATGCCGAAATCGGCCAGTTCCGCCGCCGGCCCGACGCCGGAGAGTTTCAGGAGCTGGGGCGAATTGATCGGCCCGCCGCACAGGATCACCTCGCGCCGGGCCCTGACCTCGCGCTCCGCCTCGCCCTGGCGATAGCGGAGGCCAGTGGCACGGCGCCCCTCGAACAGCACGCGGGTGGCCAGGGCGTGGGAGCGGACGGCGAGATTGGGCCGCTTCAGGGCGGGCTTCAGATAGGCATTGGCGGCGGACCAGCGCTGGCCCTTGTGGACGGTCATGTCCATCCGGCCGAAGCCTTCCTGCTGGAAACCGTTGATGTCGTCGGTAGCGGGATAGCCCGCCTGCTGCGCCGCCTCGATCCAGACCCGGTAGAGCGGGTTCCGCAGCGGGCCGTAGGAGGTCTTCAGCGGGCCGTCGGCGCCGCGATAGGCGTCGCCGCCTTCCTCCCGCCCCTCCGCACGCCTGAAATAGGGCAGGACATTGGCGTAGTTCCAGCCGCTCGCCCCTTCCTCGGCCCAGCGTTCGAAGTCGAGCGGGTTGCCGCGAACATAGACCATGCCGTTGATCGAGGAGGAGCCGCCGATCACCTTGCCGCGCGGCGTATGCATGACGCGGCCGCCGAGCCCCGGCTCCGGCTCGGTCTCGTAGAACCAGTTGTAACGCTCCATGTTCATCGGGATCGACAGCGCGCTCGGCATCTGGATCACCACCGAACGGTCGGAACCGCCGTATTCGAGCACGAGCACGCTGGTGCCCGGATCTTCGGTCAGCCGGTTCGCCAGCACGCAGCCGGCGGAACCGGCGCCGACGATGACGTAATCGAAGGTCTCGCTGCTGCTCATGATCTCAGGCCTCGATCGGGCGCGGGCAGGCGATCGCCTGGCGCCGCGTGAAGGGAAGCAGGTCTTCGGCTTCCAGGGCGGGCGCCGCTGCCGGTGCCTCGAACCACACGGAGGCGGCACCGGAAGCGGCGGCCAGCGCCGCGCCCTGCAAGGGATCGGCGGCGAAAACGCCGAGGTCGTCGAGGGCGATGCCGGCCAGCAAGGCCCGCCGCCCGGCATCGTCGGTGAAGACGTGAACGCGGGCCACCGGCCCTGCCGACGCCGCTTCCGCGGCCCCGCCCCACAACAGGCAGGGCGACAGGCGACAACCGAGGGGGACGCCGCTGCCGGCCACGAGTTCGGCGCCCGCCTCCCGGGCCGCGACGACCGCCGCCGCCGCCGCTGCCGCCGCTGCCTCGTCCGGCAGGGTGCCGATCTCCGTCCGTGCTTCGCGCGGGTCGCCGCAGGCAAGCCCGGCCAGGGCGTCCGTCAGCCGGCGCCGCAACTCGGCCGCCGCTCGGGCCGCGACCACAAGCGTCACGCCATTGCCGCTGCCCAGCAGGTGGGCGGTAGCCAGCGTCGCCGCCGCGACGTCGCCTTCCGCGGTCAGCAGGATGCCGGTGGTACCGGCCGCGGCCGGCAGGGCCGGGGCGACCGCCTCGTGGCGCGCCAGGCTGCGCGCCAGGCGCTCGCCTCCGTGCAGCACAGCGATCGTCCCGCCGGGCAATCCGGCGTCCGACAGGCGGGCGGCGAAACTGGTGATCGCCAGACGGGCACTCTGCGGCACGGCGATCACGCCATTGCCGCCCGCCAGCGCCGCCGCCGCCAGGCGGGCGAAGACGGCGAAGGGCCGCGGCCCGGCCGGTTCCAGCAGGACGATGCCGCGCGCCAGGGACCGCCGCCCGCCCAGTGGCGGCGCCGGCCGGGCCGCGAGACAGGCCGCCTGGTCGAGTGCCGCCGCCGCCGCCTCCACCTCGGCCCGGGCGAAGCGCAGCGGCAAGCCGCTCTCCCCCGCCAGCAGGGCGGCCATCGCCTCCGCTTCCGCGCGGAGGCCGGCGGCGGCCTTGCGCAGGGCGGGGGCCCGGCCCGGCCCGGCGGCAGCCCATTCGGCCTGTGCCGCCCGGGCCGCCGCCAGGGCTTCCGCGATCTCGGGCTTGCCGGCGGCGTCCAGCCGGGCCAGCAGGCGGCCGGTCGCCGGCTCCGTCACCGCCGTGCCGCGGGGCGAGGCGGGACGCAGCCGCCCGGCGATGACATGGCCGAACACCGGCACCCGCTCCGCCGCGGCCCGCGCCAATTCGGCATCGACGAAGGCGCCGGCGATCTGGCGTGCCGTGGCGCTGTCGGCCTCCCCCGATTCCGAGAGGGTGGCGCGCAGCCACAGGCCGTCGATCACCGCCGCGATGGCGATCGCCAGGCGTTCCGCCTGTTGAGATGGCAGGAGTTCCTTCAGGGGATGGCGCAGATTGGACAGCATGCGCTGCTGATAGACGGTCTGGATCCGCTTCAGGCGCCGGGAATGGATCACCTGGCCCCAGAAGGCGAGCCAGACGGTGCAGGTCTGGCGGTCGAATTCCTCGGGCGCCAGATTGGCATCGATCACCGCCTGCACCCGTTCGCGCGGGCTCCGTGCCTTGGCCAGGCAGGCACGCGTCGCCGCCGTGACGCGACGCGCCAGGTGGCGCAGCGTCGCTTCGAGGAGCCCGTCCTTGTCGCCGAAATAATGCGCGACCAGCCCGGGCGAGACCCCGGCCCGGCCCGCGATCTGGCCGAGCGTGGTGCCCACGAAGCCGACGTCCGCCATGGTTTCGATCGTCGTCTCGATCAGCTGCCGGCGGCGCGTGTCTTCGAGCTCGATGCGCGACATCCATCCCTCCAGCCGGCGACAGGTCCCAGCATTCCACCGATTGAATGGCTGTTCAATAGGTGCCATGGCGCCATCGTTCACAGCCTACGACCGATGGTGTCGGAAATGCGAAAATACCCAGGAATTGGGTGCTGACATGGAATAATTCCAGCAAAAAACCTGATGACAAGGGAAAATGATGGGCGTTGAATATCCGTTCAACGGGCCCCGGCCCAGCAGCGAGCGGAGATCGAAAGATGCGTTACGGTAGCATTCTCGCCCTGGCCGCCGCCGGCCTGGTCGCCCTCGGGGCGGGGCTCGCCCAGGCGGCCGATCCGGCCTCCTGCAAGGCGGTGCGCTTCGCCGACGTCGGCTGGACCGACATCACCGCCACCACGGCGGCGACCAGCGCCGTGCTGAAGGGCCTCGGCTATGCCCCGTCCTCCCAGGTGCTCTCGGTCCCGGTCACCTATGCCTCGATGAAGGGCAAGGACATCGACGTCTTCCTGGGCAATTGGATGCCGACGATGGAGGCCGACCTCCGCCCCTATGTCGACGCCAAGTCGGTGGACGTCGTCGGCGTCAACCTGGAAGGCGCCAAATACACCCTGGCGGTGCCCGATTATCTCTATGCCGCCGGCCTGAAATCCTTCGCCGACATTGCCAAGTTCAAGGACCAGCTCGACGGCAAGATCTATGGGATCGAGCCCGGCAACGACGGCAACCGCCTGATCCTCGGCATGATCGACGGCGACAAATTCGGCCTGAAGGGCTTCTCCCTGGTCGAATCCAGCGAGCAGGGCATGTTGTCCGAGGTCGAAAAGGCGGTGCGCAAGAAGAAGGGCATCGTTTTCCTGGGCTGGGAACCCCATCCCATGAACACCAAATTCGCCCTGAAATATCTCGAAGGCGGCGATGACGTCTTCGGACCGAACTACGGCGGCGCCACTGTCTACACCAATACCCGCGCCGCCTACGCGACCGACTGCCCGAACGTCGGCAAGCTGCTGGGCAACCTCAAGTTCACCCTGACGCTCGAAAACGAGATCATGGGCGCCATCCTGTTCGACAGCCAGGATCCGGACAAGGCGGCGGCTGCCTGGCTGAAGGCCCATCCGGACGTGCTCGACACCTGGCTCGCGGGCGTCACCACGCTCGACGGCCAGCCCGGCCTGCCCGCGGTCAAGAAGTCGCTCGGGCTGTAACACCGGGGGTCCGGAGCGATGGACGAGATCCAGGGCTTCCTGGTCGACAACAAGATCCCCCTCGGCAAGTGGATCGAGGGGGTCGTCGACTGGGTGAAGGACAACAGCCTCGATTTCTTCGACTGGTTCTCGGACAATGTGCGCGCCGTGGTGGACGGTTTCACCGCGGCGCTCACCTTCGTGCCGCCGCTCCTGCTGATCCTGATTTTCGCCGGCCTCGCCTTCGCCCTGCGCCGGTCGTGGAAGCTGGCGCTCTTCGTCGCTTTGGCCCTGCTCTTCATCCTCAATCAGGGCTATTGGAAGGAGACGCTGGAGACCCTCTCCCTCGTGCTCTTCTCGACCCTGATCTCGATGGCGATCGGCGTGCCGCTCGGCATCGCCACGGCGCATCGCCCCTGGTTCCATCAGGCGCTGCGTCCGGTGCTCGACCTGATGCAGACCCTGCCCACCTTCGTCTATCTGATCCCGACCCTGGTGCTCTTCGGCCTGGGCGCCGTGCCGGGGCTGATCTCCACCATCGTCTTCGCCCTGCCGGCGCCGATCCGCCTCACCCATCTCGGCGTCTCCTCGGTGCCCCAGGCGCTGATCGAGGCGGGCGAAGCCTTCGGTGCCTCGCGCCGGCAATTGCTGTTCAAGATCGAACTGCCCTACGCCCTGCCCACCATCATGGCCGGCCTCACCCAATGCATCATGTTGAGCCTTTCCATGGTGGTGATCGCCGCCCTGGTGGGGGCCGGCGGGCTCGGCGTGCCGGTGGTGCGCGCGCTCAATTCGGTCCGGGTCGCCATGGGCTTCGAGGCGGGCCTGGTCATCGTGGTGCTCGCCGTGATCCTGGACCGGGTCTGCCGCCAGCCGGACCGCAAGAAGGGCCATTGAGATGGCGGCGGTCGAGTTCCGGGGCGTCGACATTCTCTTCGGGCCGGATCACGGCAAGCCGGGCGGTTTCGTCGACCGCGCGCTGAAGCTCTTCGACGCCGGCCGCACGCGGGAAGAGATCCTGGCCGAGACCGGCGTCGTGGTCGGCGTCGGCCAGGCCGATCTCGCCGTGGAGCCGGGCGAGATCTGTGTCCTCATGGGTCTCTCCGGTTCCGGCAAGTCCACCCTGCTGCGCGCCGTCAACGGCTTGAACAAGGTGACGCGCGGCAAGGTCCTGGTCCGCCACGGGGCGGAAGTCGTGGACATCGCGTCTTGCGCGCCCACAGTGCTCCGCCGCATGCGGATGGAGCGGATCGCCATGGTGTTCCAGCAGTTCGCCCTGCTGCCCTGGCGGACGGTGCGGGAAAACGTCGGCTTCGGCCTCGAACTCCGCGGCGTCTCGCCGGTCGAGCGGCGCCGCGTGGTCGACGAGAAACTGGCGCTCGTGCATCTCGACAAATGGGCCGAGAAATATGCATCCGAGCTTTCGGGCGGCATGCAGCAGCGGGTCGGCCTGGCGCGGGCCTTCGCCACCGATCCCGACATCTTGCTGATGGACGAGCCCTTTTCGGCGCTCGATCCACTGATCCGCAACAAGCTGCAGGACGAACTCCTGGACCTGCAACGTAACCTCAAGAAGACGATCGTCTTCGTCAGCCACGATCTCGACGAGGCGCTGAAGCTCGGCAACCGCATCGCCATCATGGAAGGCGGGCGCATCATCCAGGCCGGCACGCCGGAAGATATCGTGCTTCGCCCCGCCACCGATTACGTGCGGGAATTCGTGCAGCACATGAACCCGCTGAATATCCTGAAGGGCGATGCGGCGATGACGCCGCTCGACGCGCTCTCCCGCGCCGGTGACGCCTACGTGCTGGACGGGGCGCGGCGCCTGCACCTGACCCCGGGGCCGAAGCCCGTTGCGACGCTGAACGGCGCGCCCTGTCCGATCGAGGCCTATGCCGGCGCCCTGGCCGCGCCGCCCGCCGCGGGTGCGCTGATCGCGGCCCCGATCGAATTGCCGCTCCGCCGCCTGATCGAGCTTCGCCAGGCCAGCGGCTTGCCCGTACTGCTGACCGAGGGCGGCACCCTCCGCGGCCTCTGCCGCGAGGACGATATTTTCCGCGCCCTCGCCTCGGAAAACTGGCGAAGCGCGCTCAGCGCCTGAGGCCCAAGCCCCGCAGGTGGTCCAGGATCGCGGTGGCCGCTTCCGCCGGGCTCGGGTGCAGCATCAGGCGCCGCTCCGCCGCCTGCGCCGCCACCATGAGTTTCGGGCGGGGCCGATAGGGCACTTCTTCGAGCGGAACCACCGGCATCCCCTCGGCTTCGAGCCGGGCGAGCCGTCCGCGCCGCCGCTGGCCGAGGGCGAAGGGCAGCGGCGGTGGCGCTGCCGGATGCACGGTGACCAGGCAGGGCAGTTTCAGCCGAAGCCGGCGCCGGGCGCCGCGCGGCAAGGCTTGGTCGACGGTGAGGACATCGCCCTCGATCGCCAGACCGACGGCATCGGCGACCATCGGCAGGTCCAGCGCCTGCGCCAGGCGATAGGGCAGCAATCCGGTTTCCTCTCCGCCCTGCGACTGCCGGCCGGCCAGGATCAGGTCCTGCCGCGCTGCTCGCAGATGGCCGGTCAGGGCGGGCAGCGGATCGGCCGTCTCCGGCAGGACCAGATGGGTCAGCGCCGGCAGGCCGTGGCCCAGATAATCGGCGATCGCCGCCTCTGCCGCGCCCGCATGCAGTCCCTCGACCACGCCGAGACCGAGGGCGAGGCTGATCGCCTGGGCGTCGAGCGTCGCGGGGCAGGCCCGGCCCGAGACCGGATGGATCCCGCGGGAGAGCAGCACCGTGATCTTCATGGTTTCTCCCGCTTCAGGGCGGCCAGCAGCGCCGGCATCACCGCTTGCGCATCGGCGACGATGGCGAGGCCGGCGCGCTCGATCATGGCGGCGTGGAGGTCGGTGTTGACCGCGATCACCTGCTCGGTCGCGGCGATGCCGGCCAGATGCTGGGGCGCGCCCGAAATGCCGAAGGCCAAATAGCAGTCGGCCCTCAGCACCGTGCCCGAGGCGCCGACCTGGGCCGCGCGCGGCATGGCGCCGGCATCGCAGACCGCACGGCTCGCGCCCGGCGTCGCCCCGAGCGCCGCAGCCAGTGCCCGGAAGGTGGCGAAATCGCGCACACCATTGCCGGCGGCGACGACGAAGCCGGCCTCGCCCAGGGGCACGGCAGCGGGATCCGGGGCGATTTCCTCGACCGAGAGGAAGCGGCCGGTGCCACCCGCCGGCAAGGTCGCGGCGAGCGGCCGCGCCTCGCGCGGCGGGCCGCCGTAAGCCGGCACCCGGTCGGCCGCCAGGGTGATCAGGCGGGGCGGGCGGCAGCGCTGCTCGACCCGGCGGGCGCGGGCGGGGCGGGTCACCAGATCCGCGGTCACCCGCTCCGCCCCGGCGAACAGCGTCTCGCCGGTCAAGGCCGCCAGCCGGCGGGCGAGATCGCCGCCGGACGCCGTTTCGGGCAGCAGAATGTGGCGGGGGGAGAGCTGCGCCGCCAGGGCGGCGAGGCGCGCCGCCCGTGCTTCCGGGTCGTAACCCGTCAGGTCGTCGGCGATCAGACGATCGGCCCCCGCGGCGCCCGCGGCCGGCCCGTCGACCCCGGCGAAAACCGCGACCGCGCCGCCGGCCTCGGCCAGCAGGCGGGCGGCGCCGAGCAATTGCCGGTCATGGGCCGAAAGGGCGCCCCGCACTGCTTCTGGCACGGCGAGAACCAGGAAGGCCGGCTCCTCCACCACCACGCGGACCACTGGTGCCGCCACAGGGGCGGGCGCGGCGCCGCCCGCGCCGTCGCGCACCAGTCGGCGCCGCTCACCGGCCACGGTGACGCGGTCGCGTTCCGCCCGTGGGTCGCGCCGGAGCCCGGTCGCGGCGGGTGTCAGGGCGAAGCGCGGACGCTCACCGCCGGCAACACGGCGGGCGTCGCGTTCGGCGCGGGGATCGCGGCGCTTGCCCGTCATGGCGCCTCCACCGCGGCGAGCAGCAGTTCGGCGAGGTCGCGGACTTCTGGATTGGCGCCGGTCACGCCTTCCAGCATGGCGGTGCAGCCCGGGCAGGCAACGGCCAGCACGGCGGCTCCGGTCGCCCGCGCCTCGGCCATGCGAAGGTCGGGAATCCGGCTGTCGCCCGCGATATCGGCCAGTGCCGCGCCGCCGCCCCCGCCGCAGCAGAAGGATTGCAGCCCGTGGCGTTCCATCTCGACCAGTTCGACGCCGAGCCGGCCGAGCAAGTCGCGTGGCGCCTCGGTGATGCCGTTGTAACGGCCAAGATAGCAGGGGTCGTGATAGGTGACGCGGGTGTCGAGGCGGTGCGGCGCCAATTTCCCGGCAGCCAGGAGTTCGGCCAGCTGCTCGCTGTGATGCTGCACCGTGAAAGTCCCGCCGAAGGCCGGATATTCGTTCCGCAGCACCTGCAGGGCATGGGGATCGGCGGTGACGATGCGGGAAAAGCGCCGGGCCTTCAGGGCGGCGATATTCGCCTCTGCCAGGCGCTGGAATGTCGCCTCGTCGCCGAGCCGCCGGGCCAGGTCGCCGCAATCCTTCTCGTCCGCGCCGAGCACGCCATAGGTGACGCCGGCCTTCTGGAGGAGGCGCAGCAGGGCGCGCAGGCTCCGGCCATAGCGTAGGTCGAAGGCGCCCTCGCCGAGCCAGAGCAGCACCTCGGTCTCGTCCCCCGGCGCCAGCACAGGCAGGGCCAGGCCGGCGGCGAAATCCCCCCGCGCAGCGAGCGGGCGGGCGCCGGCATCGTCGGCCAGACGAAGCTCGGACAGGGCCTGGGCCGCCTTAGGAGGCGGTGCACCAGCCTCCAGCACCTGGAAACGGCGGAGGTCGATCACGGCATCGACATGCTCGATCATCATCGGGCAGGCGTCGACGCAGGCCCGGCAGGTGGTGCAGGACCACAAAGTGTCGGCATGGATCACAGCGCCCACGATCGGCTGCGCCGGCCCGCAAGCGCCGGTGACCGGCCGTGCGTTCGGATAGGGGCTGCCGGCATAGGCGGCGAGCTCGCCGGCCGGGTCGAGCGCTGCGGCGAGATCCTGGATCAGCCGCTTCGGATTGAGCGGCTGGCCGGCGGCGAAGGCGGGGCAGGCCTGCTCGCAGCGTCCGCATTGGATGCAGGCATCGAAACCGGCCAGCCGGTTCCAGGCGAAATCGGCGGCTGTCTCGACACCGAGCGTCTCCGCCTCGAGATCGAGGGGCAGGAGGGCGGTGGAACGCCCGGCGAAACGCGCCGGCCGCGGATGGGCGGCCAGATGCACGGCCCCGGCGACGGCATGGCGCATCGGCCCCCGCATCACCTGCGCCGCCAGGCCGAAGCCGCCGAACAGGAACAGCGCGAGCCCGGGCCAGAAGAGCCAGGAGCTCCCGAACGCGGCATCGGCGGCGACCACGAAACCGCCGAGGCCGAAGCCGCCGAGCAGCAGGGGCAGGCCAAGGAAGGCGCCTTGCGAGAGCTGGCGCGGCCGGACGGGGATGCGCCGCCGGGCCACCGCCACCGTGCCGGCCGATTGCACGGCGAAGGCGAGCGCGGTCAGCCCGTCATAGGCGGGATGGGCGCCGAAGGCGAGCCCGCCCAGGGCGAGTGCCGCGGCCGCCAGCGTGCCGCCCGCGACCAGCACATGCATCTGCGCCGCCGCCTTCTGCCGCGCCACCACGGCGTGGACGTCGCGCAGATAGCGCCGCGGCAGGGCGAGCAGCCCGGCCAAGGGCAAGGGCGCCGGCCGTCCCGCCCGCCACAGCATCGCCCGCCGCCCGGCCGCGACCCCCGCCACCAGCAGGAAGGCGAGAATGCCGAGGCCGAGGCCGATCATCAGATATCCTTGCAGAGACGGAGCGCGTCATAGAGAGCGGCATGGATGTTGCGCCCCGCGACGGCATCGCCGATCCGATAGAGTTTCAGGCCCGGCGCCTCCGCGAAGGGCTGCGGTCTGCCGGCGACGATGGCGTGCTGATCGGTCTGCCCCTTGTTCGCCGACTGCGCCTTCAGGGCGAAGTAGAGCGCATCGACGGCCAAGGTACCGGCTTCGACCACCACGGTGTCGACCAGGCGTTCCTCCTCCCGTTCGGTCATGGTGTTGCGCAGCACGGCGACCTTGCGGTTGCCTTCGGGATAGACCGTGAGGAGTTCCAGATTGGGGCTCAGGATGACGTCGAGGCGATAAAGCTCGCGGAGGTGCACCGGCTGGTTGGTGGTGCCCACTTCTTCCGCCGCCATGCGGTCCTGGGTGGCGAGTTCGACGAGGCAGCCGGATTTGGCCAGGACTTCGGCGGTGGAAGCGCCCTGGTGCTGCCCGGTCTCGTCGTAGAGCAGGACGGAACCGGCCGGTGCCGCCTTGCCCGTGAGCACGTCCCAGGTCGAGACCGTGTGATCGAACAGGTTGCCCGGGGTGCCGCCGGTCGCGATGATCACCACCTCCGGTTCCTCCGCCAGCACCAGGGCGGCGTCGGCTTCGGTGTTCAGGCGAAGCTGGACGCCCTTCTTGACCACCTGGCCGTGCAGCCAGCGCGGAATGCCGGACAGCGCCTCGCGCCAGGTCGCCCGGGCGGCGATATTGATCTGGCCGCCGACCCTCTCCTGCTTCTCGAACAGCACGACGTCATGGCCGCGTTCGGCCAGCACCCGGGCGGCTTCGAGCCCGGCCGGCCCGGCGCCCACCACCACCGCCTTCAGCCTGCGCGCCGCCGGCGGGATGACATGGGGCATGGTCGCTTCCCGCCCGGTCGCCGCATTCTGCAGGCAGAGGGCATCGCCGCCGACATAGATGCGGTCGATGCAGTAACCGGCGCCGACACATTGGCGGATGTCGTCCTCCCGCCCTTCGGAGAGCTTGCGGACCAGATGGGGATCGGCGATATGGGCCCTGGTCATCGCCACCATGTCGACATGGCCTTCGTGCACCAGCCGGGCGGCGCTGGCGAGATCGGTCACGCGCTGGGCATGGAACACCGGCACGTCCACCTCGCGCTTCACCGCGCTGGCCAGCGAGGCGAAGGGCGCCACCGGGAAGGACATGTTGGGCAGCACCACGGCGTGCGACAGGTGATCGCGCGCCTGGCCGCCCAGGATATTCAGGAAATCAACCAGGCCGCGCGACGCATAGGCCGATGCGATCGCCAGGCAATCGGCCTGGGACAGGCCTTCGGCATAGAGTTCGTCGCCCGACATGCGCATGCCGATGACGAAATCGTCCCCCGTCGCCGCCCGCATCGCTTCCAGCACCTCGATGCCGAAGCGCATGCGGTTCTCCAGGCTGCCACCATAGGCATCGCCTCGCCGGTTCACGGAAGGGCTCCAGAACTGGTCGACCAGATGGCCGTGGGCGGCGGAAAGCTCGATGCCGTCGAGGCCGCCGTCCCGGGCCCGCCGGGCGGCCGCAGCGTAATCGGCGATGATGCGGGCGATGTCCTCTTCCTCGATCTCCTTGGGGATGGTCCGGCTGGCCGGCTCGCGCCGGGGCGAGGCGGAAACGGTGGGGAACCAATTGTCCGTGTCCCAGCGCGTCCGCCTTCCCATGTGGGTCAGCTGGATCATCAGCTTGGCGCCGTGCTCGTGCACGCGGTCGGCGAATTGGCGGAACCAGGGCACGATCGAATCGTCGGCCACCGAAATCTGGTTCCAGGGCGTCGCCGGGCTGTCGAGCGAGACCGAGGAGGAGCCGCCGAACATGGTGAGGCCGATGCCGCCCTTGGCCTTTTCCGCGTGATAGAGCTGGTAGCGTTCCTTGGGCTTGCCGTCCGAGCCGTAACCCGGGGCGTGGCTGGTGCTCATCACCCGGTTGCGGATGGTCAGCCCTTTGATCTGGAGCGGGCGGAGCAGGGCTTGCGCCTGGGCGATCATGGCCGGCCCCTCAGCTCGGCCGGGCCGCCACCGCGCGGTCCGTGCGCGGCGGGCGGCCGAACTGGCTCTTGTAGGCGGTCGAGAAATGGGCCGAGGACTGGAAGCCGCAGGCGAGGCCGATGTCGGTCACCGCCATGGCGGTGAGGCGGAGCAATTCGCGCGCCCTGGTCAGGCGGAGGTTCAGGTAATAGTCGGCGGGGGAGGTGCCCAGGTGGCGCTTGAACAGGCGCTCCAACTGGCGGCGCGAGATGCCGAGCGCTTCCGCCACTTCGGGCATCGCCATCGGCGTCTCGATATTCTCCGCCATCAGGGCGGCGGCCTGGTTCAGGACGCGCTGGCCGGCGAGCGGGCGGGGGCGATGCTGGTGGTCGCTGGCACCGCGCACGCGCTCCACGATGAACTGGTCGGAGACTTTGCTCGCCACGTCGCGGCCGAGGCGGGCGCGGATCAGGGCGAGCATCATGTCGAGCGGCGCGACGCCGCCGGTGCAGGTGAGGCGGTCGCGATCGATCACGAAGAGATCGTCGACGAAGGCCACTTCCGGGAATTCCTCGCGGATCGCCGCCAAATTCTCCCAATGGATGGCGCAGCGGTAATCGTCCAGCAGGCCCGCCTCGGCGAGCGCGAAAGTACCGGTGCAGAGCGAGCCGAGCGAGATCCCCTGGCGGTCCAGCCGGCGCAGGGCATCGACCATGCGGCGATCGACGGCATGGCGGACATCGACCCCGCCGCAGACGAAGACGCAGTCGAACCGCCCGGCTTCGGCGAGCGGCAGCGTCGGCGTCAGGCAATAGCCGTTGCTCGCGGCCACGGGGGTACCGTCCGGCGTCACCACCGCCCAGTCGTAGGCGGTATTGCCGGTGACGTAATTGGCCATGCGGCAGGCTTCGATCGCATTGGCGGTGGCGATCTGGGAATAATTCGGCAGGGTCAGGAAACCGAAGCGCCGCATTGTGGCGAGGTCGAGGGTGGCGCGCGCCATGTCTTCTCCTAGCGCTCGATCACGAGATCGGTCAGCGGCTTCGAGCAACAGATCAGGGCCAAGCCCTGGTCGATCTCGCGCTGGCGGATGCCGCCGGCGTGAGTCATGTCGACCTTGCCCGAAACGATGCGGCTCTTGCAGGTGCCGCACAAGCCCTTGGTGCAGGAGGAAGGCAGGCGCATCCCTGCCCGCCGGGCCGCTTCCAGCACATTCATGCCGGCCGGGCAATCGATCGCGCGCCGGCTCTTGGTGAATTCGACGCGGTAGACCTGGCCGGCCGCCGGCTGTTCCGCCGCGGGCTCGGCCTGCACACCGAAATCGAAACTCTCCTCGTGGTAATGCGCCATGTCGAAGCCCGCCGCCCCGAGGATGGCGCGCACGGCGGCCATGAAGGGCGCGGGGCCGCAGGTGAAAATCTCCCGTGTCCCGAAATCCGGCACCAGGGCGGCCAGGGCTTCGGCCGTGATGCGGCCGCGGATACCGGCCCAGCGCTCGTCCGGCGCATCGCCCTCGCAGATGGCGGCGACCCTGAACTGCGGCAGGTTCCGCGCGATCAGCGCCTGTTCTTCGCGGAAGACGATGTCGGCCGGCGTGCGCGCGGCATGGAGGAAGACGACATCGGTCGCCTCGGCCAGGTCGTGGATCTGGCGCGCCATGGACATCAGGGGCGTCACGCCGCTGCCGGCCGAAAGGAAGAGATATTTCGGCGCCGGGTGCAGGACATGGCAGAACTCGCCCATCGGCCCGGTCGCCTTGATCTCCATCCCCGGCACCAGATGGTCGTGCAACCAGTTGGAGACCGGGCCGCCGGGGACGCGCTTCACCGTGATCGAGAGAAGATCCGGCCGCGTCGGGCTCGACGAGATCGTATAGCAGCGGTTCAGCACCTGGCCGTCCACTTCGACCTCGAAGGTCAGGAACTGGCCGGGGCGGTAGTCGAAACGGGCCGGGCGGCGGGCGCCCAGGATGAAACTCTTCACGTCCGCCGTTTCGCGCCGGACCTGGCGGCAGACCAGGATCTCGTCGTCCTCGGCGTTCCAGGTCCCCGCCATGTCAGCGGCCGAGCCCGGCGGCGAGACGGCTGAGGTACCAGTTGCAGAACTGGTCGACCAATCCCTCGGTATGAGGCGAATAGGGGCCGGGCTCATAGGCCGGGCTCTTCGCCCCGGCATGGGCGAGGGCGACCAGGTCGCCGTCCTGGGCATTGGTCGCGACCCAGACCTCGGTCAGCTTCTCGAGGTCGTAGTCGACGCCTTCGACCGCATCCTTATGCACCAGCCATTTGGTGCGCAGCAGCGTATTGTCGGCATCGAGCGGGATCACCGAGAAGGTCACGATGTGGTCCGACATGAAATGGTGCCAGGAATTGGGCTGGGTCCAGAAGGACAGGCCGCCCAGCCTTGCGTCGGTGAATTGGCCGAGCAGGCGGCGGCAGGCCACCTTGGTATCCATGGTCTGGGACTGGCCGGAACCGTCGATCGGCAGGCGCTGGGTGCGGAAGCCGGTCACCATGTCGTCCAGATGTTCGACCACGCCGGAGGGTAGGCCGCCCGCCTCCCATTCGCGGCCGAGGTCGCAGACCATCTGCTCGTAGCGGGCCGCCTGCACCAGCTCGGTCTCGTCCGCCTCTTCCGGCGCGAAGCCGAAGCCATAGGCGAAGAGGGGGATGGTCAGTTCGGGATGATTGCCCGCGCAGTGGTAACACTCGCGGTTGTTTTCCATGGTGATCTTCCAATTGCCCTTTTCGATCAGGTCGGACTGGAAGGCGACCCTGCAATTGGGCAGGTCGTGGGGCGCCAGATAGGGCGTCATCACCTTGGCGACGGCATCGAAATCGTCCGGCGGATCGTCGGCCAGGCAGACGAAGAGGAGCCCGGCGAGGGAGCGCAGATGGACCGGCTTCAGGCCGTGGCAGGAGCGGTCGAAGCCCTGCCCCATATGCTCGGCGAAGAGGAGCTTGCCGTCGAGCCCATAGGTCCATTGGTGATAGCGGCAGACCAGGTTGCCGACCGTCGCCTTCTCCCGGTCGACCAGCTTGGCGCCGCGGTGGCGGCAGACATTGTGGAAGGCGCGGATCTGCATGTCGTCGTCGCGCAGGATCAGCACCGGGCTGGTGCCGATCTCGACCGTGTAGCAGTCGCCCGGTTCCGGCACGTCGGGCTCGACGCCGACGAAGATCCAATGGCGGCCGAAGATCAGCTCCATGTCGGCCGCGAAAACCTCGGGCGAGCTGTAGAACGGCGCCTCCAGGCTGTAGCCGGGCCGGCGGCGGGCGATCAGGGCATCGAGGGCGATCGGCTTCGGGCTCGGCATGGCGGACCTCGCGATTTCAGTGATCGGAATTCTCGGCCTTTCTGGAACGCTTCATATTATCAACACCGACACATATTTTCAGAATTGCGACATCACGCCACTTCGGCGCCGACACCGGCCGCACTGCGGAAAGCCTGGCGGGCATCGGTCGGCGTGAAGCCCATTTCGGCCTTGAACTGGCGCGAGAAATGGGCGCAATCCGAAAAGCCGGCTTCGAGCGCGATATCGGTCACCGACCGGCTCGTGGTGTCGAGCAGGAAGCGGGCGTAGCGCAGCCGGATGCCGCGGTAATAGGCGGCCGGCCGCTGGCCGAGGGCGGCGAGGAAGAGCCGCTCGAACTGGCGGGACGACAGTTTCAGGCGTTCCGCGATCTCGCCGATCGGCAGCGGATCGGCCAGATTCTGCTCCATCAGCAGAAGCGCGCGGCGCACCCGGTCGTCCACCGGGGTTTCGCCGATCGCGGGATGGGGCTGGGCGTCGCTGCCGGCGCGCACCTTGTCGGTCAGCATGATCAGCCGCGCCTTCTGGGCGACGGCGCGGCCGATGTGGCGCTCGATCAGGAAGCTCGCCAGGTCGGCGACGCCGCTGCCGCCCGAACAGGTGATGCGGTCGCCGTCGACGACATAGAGGCGGTCGGCGATCGGGTGGTGGTGGGGGAATTCGGCCAGGAAATCCTGGCAGTGGTACCAGGAAACGCAGCAGCGCCGCCCGGTCATCAGCCCTGCCCGGGCCAGCACGAAGGAGCCGGTGCAGACGCCGACCAGCGTGACACCGGCATCCGCCGCCTGGCGCAGATAGGCGACGGTCTCGCCGTCGACCTGAGGCCCCGCGTGCAAGATGCCGCCCACCACGACGATATAATCGAACCGGCGGGGATCGGTCAGCGGGGCGGTCCGCGTCACCGCGACGCCGCAGCTTGCCCTGACCGGCTCCGCCCGGCTCGCCATGATCGACCAGCGGCAGCGGATGGGACGGGACAGATCGCCCTCGTCCGCCGCCAGCCGCAGATGGTCGACGAAGAGCGAGAAGGCGGAGAGGGTGAAATTGTCGGCCAGCACGAAGCCGACGGAAAGGGGCGGGCGGTTCGTTTCGGTCATGGTCAGCAGGCGGTGAAGTTGACGGCCAGGCCGCCTTGCGAGGTTTCCTTGTATTTCGACTGCATGTCGGCCCCGGTCTGGCGCATGGTCGCGATCACCTGGTCGAGCGAGATGCGGTGGGTGCCGTCGCCGTGCAGCGCCAGGGAGGCGGCAGTGATCGCGGTGACGGCACCGAAGGCGTTCCGCTCGATACAGGGAATCTGCACCAGGCCGGCGACGGGATCGCAGGTCAGGCCCAGATGGTGCTCCATGCCGATCTCGGCCGCATTCTCGACCTGGGCATTGCTGCCGCCGAGCGCCGCGGCGAGGCCCGCCGCCGCCATCGAACAGGCGACGCCGACCTCGCCCTGGCAGCCCACTTCGGCACCGGAGATCGAGGCATTCATCTTGAAGAGCCCGCCCACCGCCGTCGCCGTGAGCAGGAAACGCTCGATCCCGGCCGGCGTGGCCCCCGGGCAATGGTCGCGGTAATAGCGCAGCACCGCGGGCAGCACGCCGGCCGCGCCATTGGTGGGCGCGGTGACCACCCGGCCGCCGGCGGCATTCTCTTCGTTCACGGCGATGGCATAGAGGCCGACATGATCCATCGGCGCATGGGGCAGGGGATGGTTGCTCTCGGCCGCCAGCCGGGCGGCGAGGTCGGCGGCGCGGCGGCGCACGCGAAGCCCGCCCGGCAATTCGCCCCGGGCGGAAAGGCCGCGGTCGATACAGTCCATCATGGTCGCGGTAACGCGGGCGAGGTGGTGCTTCACTTCGGCCGGATCGCGCAATGCCGCTTCGTTGGCCAGGGTCAGTTCGGCGATCGAGAGGCCGGCGACGGCGGCGCGGTCCAGCAATTCGCGGGCGTGGCGATAGGGGTGGGGCACGGCGGCTGACTCCGCCGGCGGGGCGCCCACCGCCGCCTCGGGCACGATGAAGCCGCCGCCGATGGAACACCAGGCGCCCGTGGCGATCGCGGCGCTCGCGGCGTCGCGGGCAGTGAAGCGGAGCGTATTGGGATGCCGCGGGGCTTCCGATACGCCGTCGAAATGGATGTCGGCCGGTACGAAGTCGATCTCCGCCCCGCAGGCCAGCATCAGGCGGCCGTCATGGGCGGCGCGGGCGACGATGGCGTCGGCCCTGGTCGCTTCCACCGTCTCGGGCTCTTCCCCGGCGAGGCCGAGGATGACGGCGCGGTCGGTGCCATGGCCGTGCCCGGTCCAGGCCAGCGAGCCGAGCAGCGCGACCTCGACCCGGCGGACCCGGCGCCGGTCGAGCGCCAGGGCGAATTCCCGTGCGGCCTTCATCGGCCCGACGGTGTGGGAGGAGGACGGCCCGATACCGATCTTGAACAGCTCGAAGACGCTGATCATGTCCCCTCCCGCCCCTGTCAGGTTTCGTATTCGAGCCGGGCTTCGCGCGTCAGGCCCCAGACATAGGGCAGGAACGAGCGCCAGCAGCCGACATAGAAACGCTGCGCCCCGAGGCGCCACAACAGGATTTCCGCCTTGCCGTAGAGCGTCCGCGTACACATGCCGATGGCAAAGCAGGTGATATGCAGGTCGAGCGGGCAATGGGCGTTCAGCACCGCCTCCGCCTCCGGTCCCTCGATCTCGAAGGCGACATTCCGTTCGCCGACCGGGACCAGGGAATGGGGCGTCCCCGCCAGATGCTCGGCGAAAGCGGCCTGGATCGCTTCGGCCTCGGCTTCGGGCGCCAGCAACTGCCATTCGTCCGGCCCGAGCCAGAGCACGGCGCGGGCGCCGATCTCGGCCGAGGTGCAGGCTTCCTGCGGCAGGGGCAGGCCGAAGGCGGTGGCGGCGGCCACCTGGGCCGGCGCCCGCCCGCGGAAGATATAGGCCGCGGCCGGCGGTCTCGGGCGCAGGGCGGCGGCGGCGATGGGCACTTCGTCCAGGGCCACGCGGTCGAAGGGACTGGTCCGTCCGTCAAGCATCGAGACGCACTCCTTCCGGATCATAGAACACGGGCGATACCAGTTTGACCGCGATAGCGCCGCCCGGCATCGGTACATGCAGGGTCTCGCCCAGCCGCGCCCGCCCGCCGGAAACGAGGGCGAGGGCGATCGGCTTGCCCAGCACGGCACTGTGATAGGACGAGGTGACATGGCCGAGCGCGGTCAGGGGCAACGGTGCTGTCGGATCGGCGACGATCTGGGCACCTTCCTCGAGCAGGACGGCGCTCTCCAGCCCGACCATCTGTTTCCGCGTCGGATTGCGCATCTCGGCCCGGGCCAGGGAGCGCTTGCCGACGAAATCCTTCTTCGCCTTGGCGATCGCCCAGCCGAGGCCGAGGTCGTCCGGCGCCACCGTGCCGTCGGTCTCCTGACCGACGATGATGTAACCTTTTTCGGCGCGCAGTACATGCATCGCCTCGGTGCCATAGGGCGTGATGCCATGCGCCTGGCCGGCGGCGAAAACCGCTTCCCAGACCTTCCGTCCATAACTGGACGGGACATTGATCTCGAAGCCGAGTTCGCCGGTGAAGGAGACGCGGAACAGGCGCATGGGGACGCCCAAGATCTTGCCCAGGCGGACCGACATATGCGGCATGGCCTCGGGGTCGAGGTCGATATCCTCGACCAGGGGTTCGATCACGGCGCGCGCCTTCGGGCCTTGGACGGCGATCACCGCCCATTCCTCGGTCTGCGAGGTCAGCCAGCAATCGAGATCCGGCCATTCGGTCTGGAGATAATCCTCCATCCGGTGCAGCACGGCGGCGGCGCCGCCGGTCGTCGTGGTGACGTGGAAGCGGTCGGCCGCGATCCGGCCGACCACGCCGTCGTCGAGCAGGAAACCGTCTTCCCGCAGCATGACGCCGTAGCGGCAGCGCCCGACTTCGAGCTTGGTCCAGGCGTTGGTATAGATCCGGTTCAGGAATTCCGCGGCATCCGGCCCCACCACCTCGATCTTGCCGAGGGTGGTGGCATCGAAAATGCCGGCGGCGCTGCGCACTGCCCGGCATTCACGGGCGACGGCGGCTTCCATGTCTTCGCTCCCGACGGGGAAGTAACGCGCCCGTTTCCACTGGCCGACATCTTCGAAGACGGCGCCCTGCCCGGCCGCCCAGGGGTCGATCGGCGTCCGCCGCACCGGCTCGAACAGATCGCCCCGGGCGGTGCCGGCGAAAATGCCGAAGGTGGTCGGCGTATAGGGCGGGCGGAAGGTGGTGAGGCCGACCTCCGGCACCGGCCTTTCCAGCGCGGCCGAGACGATGTTCAGGGCATTGATGTTCGAGGTCTTGCCCTGGTCGGTCGCCATGCCCGTGGTGGTGTAGCGCTTCACATGCTCGATCGAGCGGAAGCCCTCGCGGGTCGCCAGCACGATATCCTTGGCGCAGGCATCGTTCTGGAAATCGACGAAAGCCTTCACCTTGTTGGGATCGCGGCCGTGGGGCAGGGCACCGGCGAAACCGCCGGGGCGTGCGTCGAGCGCCGAGACGGCGAGGCTGCGCGGGCTGCCGGCGGCGAAACCGGCCGCCTCCGCCGCGGCCGTGCCAGCCACGAAACCATCGGCCAGCACGTCGGCCAGCGCCGTCACGCCCTTGCAGGCACCGGCGGAACGAAGGGCATAGAGGCTCTCGCCCGGCAGGTAATTGCCGCTGGCAGCATCGAAGACGAGCTTGCCGCGGGCCTGCGAATGGAGGTGCAGCGAGGGCGTGAAGCCGCCGGACATGGCGATCAGGTCGCAGGCGATGTCGCTGCCCGCCCCGCCTTTGGCCGGCGCCACCGTAGCACCGGATACGCGGAGCCGGCCCCTGGTGCCGGTGACCACGCTGCCGGTCAGGATCTTCAGGCCGAGGGCGCGGGCCGCCTCGGGCAGGGGGCCGGTTACCGTCTCGCGCAGGTCGGCGATCGCCGCGATCTCGACGCCCGCGGCATGAAGCGCCAGGGCGGCGCGATAGGCATCGTCGCCCGCGGTGGCGATCAGGGCGCGGCTGCCCGGCTTGGCGCCGTAACGGGTCACGAAACAGTGGGCGGCATCGGCCAGCATGATGCCCGGGCGGTCGTTGTCCGGGAACACCAACGGGCGCTCGATGGCACCGGCGGCGGCGACCACCTGTTTCGCCCGCACCTGCCACAGCCGCTCGCGCGGCAGCTTCGGATCCGGTGCCGCCAAATGATCGGTCACCCGTTCGCACAGGCCCAGGTGATTGTGGCCATAGAAGCCGAAGGCGGTGGTGCGGGCGAGCAGGGTGACATTGTCGCGCTGGCCGAGCAGGGCCAGGGCCTCGGCGATCCAGGCGCCGGCCGGCTTGCCGTCGATGGTGCCCTGATCGTCCGCCAGCAGGCTGCCGCCCATTTCCGACTGTTCGTCCGCGAGGATGACGCGGGCGCCCGTATCGCTCGCCGCCAGGGCCGCGGCGAGGCCGGCCGGCCCGGCGCCGACGACGAGGACGTCGCAATGGGCGTGACGTTGCAGGTAGCGGTCGGGGTCCGCCTCCTTCGGCGCCACGCCGAGGCCGGCCATGGCGCGGATCTTCGGTTCGTAGAAACGCTTCCAGGCGCCCGCCGGCCACATGAAGGTCTTGTAGTAGAAGCCGGCCGGGAAGAAGGGCGACAGCAGGTCGTTCACGGCGCCGGCATCGAAGGCGAGGGAGGGCCAGCGGTTCTGGCTCTCCGCCGTCAGGCCGTCGTAGAGCTCGACCCCGGTCGCCCGCGTGTTGGGCGTGACACGGGCGGTGTCGCGCTTGACCGCGACCATGGCATTGGGCTCGTCCGAGCCGGCGGCCAGGAAGCCGCGCGGGCGGTGGTATTTGAACGAACGGCCGACCAGGTGGACGCCGTTGGCGATCAGGGCGGAAGCCAGCGTATCGCCGGCATAGCCCTGGAAGCTCTTGCCGTCGAAGCTGAAAGACAGCGGCCTCTTGCGGTCGATGCGGCCGCCGAGGGCCAGGCGGAAGGGATTGCTCATGTCACAACTCCCCTTCGGGCGCCGGCCTCGGCTCGCCCACCTTGTAGGTGGCCAGGAACTTGTCGGTCACGGTGTGGCGGACGGCGTTGAAGAAGCGCCCACAGCCATGGACATGGCGCCAGCGTTCGGCGTGGAGCCCGCGCGGATTGCTCCGCATATAGAGGAAATCGGCCCATTCCTCGTCGGTCAGGGTGGCGGGATCGGCGGGCCGGGCGATATGGGCTTCGCCGCCGTGGCGGAATTCGACTTCGGGGCGTTCGCCGCAATAGGGGCAACGGATCAGCAGCATGTCACGCACCTCAATGGGCGACGGCCGCGGCGGCGGCCTCGTCGATCAGCAGTCCGTCGCGGAAGCGGTTCAGGGTGAAGCCGGCGTTGATCGCATGGGGCGCGCCGGTCGCGATCGTATGGGCGAAGACATTGCCGGAGCCGGGGGTGGCCTTGAAACCGCCGGTACCCCAGCCGCAATTGACGAAGAGGCCGGGCACCGGCGTCGTGCCGATGATGGGCGAGCGGTCGGGCGTCACGTCGACGATACCGCCCCAGTTCCGCAGCATGCGCAGGCGCCGGTACATCGGCACCAGCTCGCAGATCGCATCCAGCGTATGGGTGGCGATATGGAGGCCGCCGGTCTGGCTGTAGGACGTATAGGCGTCGGTGCCGGCACCGATCACCATCTCGCCCTTGTCGGACTGCGAGATATAGGCGTGGATCGTGTTCGACATGACGACGCAGGGAAAATCCGCCTTGACCGGCTCCGACACCAGGGCCTGAAGGGGATAGCTTTCGAGCGGCATGCGCACCCCCGCCATGGCCATGACGACCGACGTATTGCCGGCCGCGACCACGCCGATCTTCCTGGCGCCGATGTAACCCTTCTCGGTCTCGACCCCGATGACCGCGCCGTCTGGTCCGCGGCGGATGCCGGTCACCGCGCAATTCTGGATGATGTCGACGCCGAGGGCATCGGCCGCCCGCGCGAAACCCCAGGCGACCGCATCGTGGCGGGCGGTGCCGCCCCGGCGCTGCAAGGTGGCGCCCAGCACCGGATAGCGGATGTCGGGCGAAATGTTCAGCGGCGGGCAGAATTCCTTGGTCTGTTCCGGGCTCAGCCATTCGGCGTCGATGCCCTTCAGGCGGTTGGCATGCAGGTGGCGCTTGAAGGATTGAACGTCGTGGACATTGTGGGCCAGCATCAGGACCCCGCGCGGGGAATACATGACGTTGTAGTTCAAGGCCTGGGACAGGCCTTCCCACAGTTTCACCGCATGGTCGAAGATCGCCATGCTCTCGTCGAACAGGTAGTTCGAGCGGATGATCGTCGTATTCCGCCCGGTATTGCCGCCGCCCAGCCAGCCCTTGTCGATCACCGCGACATTGCGGACACCATGTTCCGCCGCCAGGTAATAGGCGGTGGAGAGCCCATGGCCGCCGGCCCCGACGATGACGACGTCATAGGATTTCTTCGGCTCGGGCTGGCGCCACTGCGGCTGCCAGCCCGTATGCCCGCCGAAGGCCCGGCGGACGAGGGAGAGGGCGGAGAATTTCTGCATGGTCCTGCCTGCTGCCGCGCGGCGCGGCAGGATCAGTCTCCGCCCGGCGCCGCTATGTCGCGAGCATACAAGCGCCGGGGCCTTTGTACGAATCCGACATGCTCACCACCCGCCGCAGGCAATCCAGTCTTCCATCATCGCCATGCGGTCGTGGCCCCAGAAAGGCTCGCCGTCGACGAAGAACCAGGGCGAGCCGAAGACGCCGCGGCCGACCGCCTGTTCGCTCAGATCCTTGGCCCGTTCCTTGATCGCAGGCGCGCGCATTCCCTCCAGCGCCGCTTCGGGCGAGAAGCCGAAGCCGGCGGCGAATTCGGCCACCGCCGCTTCATCCGACGTGTCGAGCCGGCAGTCGTAATAGGCGTCGAACACCGCCTTGGCGAAACGGGGCGCCAGCACCGACGCCTGGCCCTCGATCCAGTAGAAGGCCCTGGTCGCCGGCAGGGCGATCTTCGGGTGCCCTTCCGGGCGGGCGAAGCGATGGGACTTCAACCGGGCCAAGCGGTCCCAATCATGGGCGGCATAATCGCTCTTCAAGGGTGTCGAGGACAGGCCGCGGGCGCCGGTCAGCTTGAAGGCGGTGCCCAGCATGAAGGGCCGCCACAGGATGACGCGGCCGACCCGGGCGCCCAGCGCCTCGATCTCCTGCGCCGCGAAAAAGGCATAGGCGGAGGAAAAGTCGAACCAGAATTCGATCGGCGTCACTCCTCGCCCTCCCAATAGTCGGCGCTATCGGCGACGCGGCCGATGTGGTGGAAGCGGCGGGCCGATTTCTCGCCGCCGGGGGCGGTGCCGGCGACCACGGCGAATTTGCCGGAGTCCGGATATTCGGTCACTTCCGGCTCATGCATCGAGGAAATGGCGAGATAGCGGAGCGGCACCTTGCCGTCGTTGATCAATTGATGCGCGGTGTCGCGCCCGCCGGCCGGGCAGACCGCGACGTCGCCCGCGGCCACCGGCCAGGTCTCGCTGCCGTAACGCAATTTGCCGCTGCCCGAGACGATGACGAAAATCTCGTCGTTGGCGTGGTGGTTGTGCAGGGGCCAGCTCCGCTTGCCCGGCGGCACTTCGACCAGGCGGCCGCCCAGCTTGGTGGCGCCGCGCGGGGCCGCGATCGGGGCGGCATAGGCCTCGAACAGCTTCCCGCGGTGCAGCGGTTCCGGCAGCAGGCTGGACAGGGTGACGACCGGCTTCGGGGTCATGGCGCTTCCTCCAGGTCAGGGAAGCTATCGAAATATGGCCGCTGCCGGCCGGCAACCGGAAAACGGGCGGCGGGTGTGGCCCGCCGCCCGCCGTGCTATTCTGCCGCGTGGCGGGCGGGCCGTGCCGGCAGGTCTTCCGCCATGTGGTGGCGGGCGGCGACCGGCCGGATCAGGGCGTTGCAGACGAGGCCGACCACCAGCACGCCGGCCATGGTGTACATGGTCGAGTTGTAGAGGCTGGGGGTCGGGTCGACCGTGCCGGCGGGCGCGATCGCCATCAGCTTGGCGACCGTCACCGTCTTGGCTGCCACCAGTTCGTCCAGCTTGTCGAGCCCGGCACCGAAGGTAGCCTGGAATTTGGCGGCATCGACCTTGGCGGCGAGGTCCTTCAGGGCGCCCGCCAGCGTACTCTCGCGCAAGCTGGTGATGGCGAGCGGACCGAGCACGCCCGCCGTGCTCCAGGCCGTCAGCAGGCGGCCGTGGATGCCGCCCACATATTTGGTCCCGAAGACATCGGCCAGATAGGCCGGAATGGTCGAGAACCCCCCGCCATACATGGTGAAGATGATCATCGAGGCGGCATAGAAGAGCACCAGCCAGGTGACCGCCGGGGTGACGCTCACCGCCTGGGCCGAATAGGGGATCGAGAGATAGAGCGCGATCCCGAGCACGAAGAAACAGTAATAGGTGTTCTTCCGCCCGATATAGTCCGACAGGCTGGCCCAGATGAAGCGCCCGGTCATGTTGAAGACGCTGATCATCAGGACATAGGTGGCGGCGAAGGCGCCATCGACGATGCCGGGCAGGGTGGTGCCGAAAATCTCCGACATCATGGTCTTGGCGACGCCCAGCACGCCGATGCCGGCGGTCACATTGGTGCAGAGCACGAGCCACATCAGGTAGAACTGCGGCGTCTTCAGCGCCTGGTCGATGTGGACATGCTTCCTCGAGATCATGCGCCGGCTCGCCGCGTCCTCGGCCGGCGGGGTCCAGCCGCGGGGCAGCCAGCCGTCGCGCGGCACCCGGTAGGAGAAGGCGGCGATCATCATGACGACGAAGTAACCGACGCCGAGCACCAGGAAGGTCTGCACCGCCCCGGTCGAGCCGGTGCCGACGACATAGACGCCCTCCTGCCCCGGCAGCGCCAGCTTGGCTGCCTCGGCCGCACCGATGACGACGACTTCCTTCATGGCACCGCCGACTTCCGCCAGCCGGCGGCCGCCTTCGGTGATCAGATGCACGGCATCGACCTTGCCGAGGTAATCCGGCGCCACGCTGAACAGCTTCAGCAGATATTCCTTCAGGGGCGCGCCAATCATGGCGCCGCCGCCGAAGCCCATGATGGCCATGCCGGTCGCCATGCCGCGCCGGTCCGGGAACCAGCGGATCAGGGTCGAGACCGGCGAGACATAGCCGAGGCCGAGGCCGCAGCCGCCGATCACGCCGTAGCCGAGGTAGATCAGCCACAATTGGTGGGTGGAAATGCCCACGGCCGAGATGAGAAAGCCGCCGCCCCAGCAGAAGGCGGCGACCACGCCGACCATGCGGGGGCCCACTTCCTCCAGCCATTTGCCGGCGAAGGCGGCCGAAAGGCCGAGGAAGACGATGGCGACCGAGAAGATCCACACGACCGAGCCGAGCGACCAGTCCTCCGGCGCGCCGGCGACCACGCCGAGCGAGCGGGTGAGCGGTGGGTTGAAGATGCTCCAGGCATAGACCGAGCCGATGCACAGATGGATGGCGATCGACGCCGGCGGCACTTTCCACCGGTTGAACTCGTCACCCGCGACGATGTGCTCCTTACGAAGCGAAGCCAACATGCCCATTGTTTCCTCCCTGCCCTGTTTTCGTCGGTTCTCGGGATCGCCCGGCGCGGGTTTTCCGTCACCGGGCATGGCTCTACCGTGGCCGCCGTGTTCTGCCCTTGGCGGCGCGGTGAGATCGCTTGTGGGGTGGGTCAGCTCTTGTTACGCGGCAGCAACTCCACGGCTTCACGGGCCAGGGGATCGAGCCCGGCGCCGCCCT
>Ga0265297_10002410_pt1 | contig 38172 bp, 64 predicted proteins | sample Munlanlwell13791_FD_192502 | JGI IMG/M metagenome (GOLD analysis project Ga0265297, IMG submission 192502) | Leachate microbial communities from a municipal landfill in Southern Ontario, Canada - Leachate well 137-91 | ecosystem: Engineered > Solid waste > Landfill > Unclassified | place...
ATTACCTGTCTTTTTTCAACAAAAGACCTGGTATGCATCCTGCTTAACAAAATATTCCTGTCGATCTCATATTCATTGCATATAAAACCGACTAATAAATTAAATCTTTCTTTAAGTGTTTTCATTTGTATAAATCTTTTTGATCTGATTTATCCCAAAAATAATCTAATTGCGCTTGCATTAATCTTTTTTGAGTCAATTCTAATTCAATAAATCTCATAATTATTTTAGCTCTCAATTCATCATTATATTTTGATGCAATAAATAATATTTCAGGTTTAGAAAGATTATATGCCGGTAAAATTCTCCCTGTACTATCTTTATATTCACTCAGCTCAAATTTGAGCCCAGTAACTTTTTCCCATGATTCTGACATTTCTCTCAAATCTCTCAGCATATTTTTATGCCTTATACCAACAACATTTGCCAAATCCATACTTGTCATATTTTCTTTAACAAATTCAATATTTTCAAATTTTATTATATCATTCATAATATTTATTATTTTAAGGTACTAAATTTCAACGATCGTATTTTTATAGCGTATCCCTTGTTTTTTAATCTATCTATTAAATTTGCCCTAAATGCACTCAATTGTGGGCATTTTAATGCGATGATCTAAATCACCTGTTATAGATATTCTAAATCATCAATTCTCTGTGCATGATAGTATCCGTATGTATAATATCCGTCTATTACTCTTTTTTCCCAGTTTTCAGGTACTCCGTCCAAAAATTGTCTTTTCGTAATTGGAGTATTATTGTAATAGTAATTGTAACTTTTATGTGTTTTCATTTAATAATGATTCTTTGTATAAATTGGCCTCCCGGATAGTTTGTAATTATGAACAAGCCTTAAATCACTTTTAGAAATCAATTCATTATGCGCTTTATCATGACACTTTCTGCAAAGAGCGATCAAATTATTAATGTCATCCTTTTTTTTGCTCCCTCCTAAACCTTTGTTATCAATATGATGCACGTCAACAGCTTGCATACCGCAATATTCACATAAGATTCTATCGTCTTGCGCTATTTTAAAATGTTGAAAATATATTTTAATGTGTTTTTTCATTTTTTAAAAATTTTATATTTGTATGTAACCGACGCATTTTGCACTGTTACACACTAGTTATACGCAAGCACTACTTAGCTACTTCTTTAGGCTTGCGTTCATATATTATTCGATAAGTATAATCATCGGAAAGCCAATCTTCAATTTTAGGGTCTGCCGTGCTGCTTCCATTCCAATAAACTCGTGGATGAAATATAAACTTTTCACACTCTTTTTTCGTAAATCCATGAATTTGTAAATCTACTTGTTTACCAGTGATAGTGTGGGTAAATATAAAGTTCCAATCACCATCACCCAACCTGTTTTCATGGGTAGTCATTTTTACTTCTGGAAACTCCTTTACAACACTTTCTAACCATTCATAAGCGTTTGTTAAGGCTTGTTCAAATGTTCCTCCTTTATTTTCTGAACCCGGATTAATTATTAACATAGTTTTTGTTTTTAATGGGGTTATTGCTGTTCGGTGGTTTATACTTCTATTTATTTTCATTGTATTTTGATCAACGTTAGCGTTATTGCCGTGGGTGCCTTATTTATTATTTTCATAAAATTCATCAGGCATAGGAATTTTCACACTTAAATATTCAGCGGCCCACTGAATCACGGAATCAATAAATTCCATAAATTCCACGGTTTTTAATTCTGTAGTACTTCTATTGATAGTCTTTATTTCCCCTGTTTTCTCATTAATTATTTCTTTTCTTAAAAATTCATTTTTCAAATATTCGTGTGTTTGCTCTAAAGTTAATTTGTACCCAACATCAAAAAGACCATCCCGAATAATAGGCACTACCACTGCCCAGTAATATGCATTTTGATTGAGCGATCTTTTCCGGTAAATCTTTTCAAGATGTAGAAAATATCTGCCCTTCGGAGATGTTTTAAGGCATAAATCAAATTCCCTTCTTTTAATTATTTTTAAGAGACCTTCACTGTCTATCTCACAAAGAGCCGATATATTTCTCATTTTATTAAAAAACTCCTATTTTTTATCATTCATTAAAATTAAATGTTGCTTCATTAATTTTGCAACATTAAAAGCCATTTCAATTTTTTTGTAATTACGATTATCAAACGAAAGATTGATTGTTTCTTTATTTATAAAAAATGAAATCCATTCACTTTCAGTTTTTTTAACACATCCGATTTTATAAAAATCAGAATCTCTATCAATTAGAATTGGATATTTACAATATAAATGCAAATAAATATATCTGACATCCTGATAGCCTACGACATCCTGATGGCCTCCGACATACTGATAGCCTCCGACATACTGATTGCCTCCGACATACTGATTGCCTCCGACATACTGATAGCCTCCGACATACTGATTGCCTCCGACATACTGATTGCCTACGACATACTGATTGCCTCCGACATACTGATTGCCTACGACATCCTGATTGCCTCCGACATACTGATTGCCTCCGACATCCTGATTGCCTCCGACATACTGATTGCCTCCGGCATGCTGATAGCCTACGACATACTGATTGCCTCCGACATACTGATTGCCTACGACATCCTGATAGCCTACGACATCATGATTGCCTTCGACACACTGATAGCCTACGACATCCTGATTGCCTCCGACATACTGATTGCCTCCGACATACTGATTGCCTCCGACATACTGATGGCCTTTTATATTTATACTTTTAATCGCATAAAAATGCAAACATTTTACATCTTCATTATAAAACAAATCATTTTCAAAATAATATGATTTTTTACAATCATTAATTATCATTCCAGATTTGTAAATAATATATTCTATGTCATTAATTATTTTAGTATTCATATTTTTATTTTAAAAATAAAATTTTTTATCGTTCATTTTTTCAATATAATCAATGATTTCAGCAGCTCTTTTTCTATCCTTATCGAAAAATCTATCTGCAACCATCCTTATTAATTCTTTTTTTTTCATAAAAGCGTTATTGCTATTACCGTTGTACTTTTTTTCGCAGCAGGCTTAATAATCTCTCCTGTCTCTTCAATAACAAAAGGCTCTTTTAATCCCTGCAAAAATTTTTCTCTTGCCTTTACCTGTTCCTTAATCATATTCTCTTTTATTTTCAAAGAAACAAGTTCAGAATCATTGCAAAACGTGTAGTCATATTGAGGCGTCTCCCGGATCTGAAATTTACAACCGGCATGTTCAAATGTTTTTCCGTTATATTTCAATGCTTCAGTTAAAATATAATCTTTAATTTCTTCATCTTCTTCCAGGTTCTTAATTACTTCCCTGAAAGCTTTCAATTGTCGCTTAATGATAAGCGGATCAGTATTCCCGCTGAGGATTTCAGCTTTTGCGCTTTCAACAAAACTTTTTATCTCTGAATATGTTGAAGGCAATACGGTTAATGTGCTTAATGTATTCATCAATAAGGTAAATCATCAATTATTTCTGTGTCTTCTTTAAAATTTGCAATAGGTTTGATGTCACCTTCCGGAAGAGCATTGTATGATTGATCTTCTTGTTCGACTACTTCTGTTGCTTCTTCTTCAATCTTCTGATTAAGATAATTTGCAAGATATACCTGCAATTTCTTATCCATTTCAATTGCAAGATTATTAATTTCAGTAGTAAGTTTAAATTTCTCAAAAACAGGAACCAGGTATGAATTTGTGCCCTTTTTCTCTTCTTTGCACTCTTTTACCCCGCAGGCGTACTGTTCCGCATTAAATTTTTTATCCATCCAACCTGAAAATGCCGATCCATGCAATTGAAAATTTACAAGTTCATATTTATCTTTTCCGGTTATTAACATCGCATAAATTGACTTACAAAATTTTCCACCTTCCCGGAAAGCAGAATCTTTTATGTCCTGATATTTACCGACAATTTTTATTCCACCTTCGAACGATTTGACATTAAGAATGTCATCTTTTAAGGACCTGATTTCGTTTGAATAGATTCCACAATTATTTTTCTCATTAAACCCTTTTATTGTTGATAATTCATCAAGCACAACGAAATAAAACGGCATAGATATTTCAATCTGTTGTTCTTTTTCTTTATCCCAAAAGAAAAATTTTCCTTTGCTACCCTTAAATTCTATGAATTTTGTAGCAGGATTTTGTACCCGCGGATTACTTTTACTCATTGTTTTTAGTTTTTAATTATAAATTATTTGATTTTTCAATAATATAATCGTGTGTTTTTTTAAGAAGCGTAGCAATATTTGTTAAGATGTTAATTGATTCTTTACATTTCAAATCAGGCAAAGAAATATTGATTATCTCTTTAGCTAATTTAATTAATTTTTCTTTATCAGGAGCTAATAAAGCAGCCTTTTCCCGTGCTTCATTTTCTCTTTTTATTTTTTCCTCTGCATCTCTTTTAGATTTCAATTCTGCATCTGACTGAACCTTTGCTTCATTCGCTTTACGGGTTGCTTCCTGTTCTTTTTTTAATTTAGCCTCAATTATTTCCTTGTCTTTTTTTGCCTTTGCTTCAATAACGTCACACTTCTTTTTTGCCTCTGCTCTCTCCTGGGCAAGTTGTTTTTCCTTTGCTTCGTTTTCTTTTTGAAGCCTTAAATTTTCAGATTCAATCCGTTCACGTTCTTTTTTGTCCTTTTCGATTTTTGCAAGTCTTAGTTCTTCTTCCACCCGCTCAGCTTCTTTTTTTTGATCATATTTGTTTTTAAATCCTTCAAATATGATTTGAAAAGACTCATCTGTCATGTCTTTTAAATTGTAAAAGCTCAAATCAATACCCTCAGAATAAGGAATTAATTTTTCAAGTCGAATAGTTAATCGTTCTTGTTTCGCTTTTTCTTCCCGAATTTCGTTTGCCTTTTCAACTTGTAAAAATGACTCTTCTGCAACCTTGCACGATGCAGCGATAAGATTGTAAGCTGCTTGCTCAAGATTCCCTTTTAAAAGATATATCTTTTTACGATCTTCTTTTAAATTACTAGCGCCGGTACGAATTTTTACTGTCATTAATCGCAATTCTCTTGCTATAGTTTCATCAATTTCTTTAGGATCATTAAAATTTATTTTAACTGCTTGTTCCTGAATTTCTGTAAGTCTGCAAATGAAAGGTAGATAAGATTGTTTAATCTCTTCACCTTCCTGAATTGCAATGCCTGATTTCTTTACAACTTCTTCAAGTTGTGTGCTTTTAATTTTTACTAATTTTTCAATCATTGTTTTTAGTTTTAATTATTAAATAGGATTGTAATATCCGTCAGGATCTGTACCGATTTCTTTACATATCTTTTCCAAATTTTTAACGGAGATTTTTTCACCTTTAAAAATACGATACATCGTCATTTTACTGATCCCTATTTTTTTAAATAAAGATTCTGATGATATTTCAATACATGATTCACATATAAGTTTATACTTATATCTCAAAAAATCAATTTTCAATTTTGCATTGTCTATTTTTATGTTCATGATCTTCGTTTTAATTTCTACTGCCAAAACCCCTGAGACCTAGGCCAGCAGGGGTAAAACAAACACAATAAAATTTTATAAGTGATTATAAATTGATTCTCCAAAATTTACAATGAAATTTTTCTCAATAATATCCCTGGTTATCAGGACTTCTCGAGGATAGATTCCTTCATTGAAAGCTTTGTTAATATTATTTGTAAGATTTTTATGTGCGATTATATCGTTTATTTTTCTCAAAATAGGCTGTTTTACAGGATCAATAGGATCATTATCGTATCTACCATCCATAATATCCTGTATTTTTTCTGATAATTTTACATTCTTAATTGAACCAGAAATTTTTCCTAATCCTTTTTCGTAATAATTTTTTTGTGTTTTCATTGTTTTTGTTTTTAGTGTTTATTAAATTATACGTGTAAATATATATAATGTTACGATAAGTACCAAATTATTATCGGTGATATTTGTCACCAGTTAGTGGTGATTTAAATCACCAATTTACATAAGGTAATTTATGATTATCTATTTCAATTGATTTTATCCTCCCTACATTGACAGCATTATAGATTGCCCTTTCAGTCCTTTTATCACCAGTTATTTGCTTCCAATTTTTCACTGTCACAGGAACAAGTAATTCTGTTACAATTTCTTGAAGTATCAAGTGTAAATCTTCTTTTGACAATTTACTTAAATTTTGTAATTGCTTATCTGTTATCATTGATTTTCAATTTGTTATAATATTCATATTTTTGAATTACTGTTACACACTAGTTGTGTGCAATAGCCTTTCTTCGTAGCAAGGTTACTGCTTAATAATTCTTTTTTATTTAATTTTTTGCCCACGCTCATCAAATTTTTCAAATTTGTTAAGATTATCGGTTACAGAATACTCCGCATTTAGTAGCATCGTTAATTGTTGCATATACTTCTTCTGGCTTAAATAAACTGCTTAATGCTTCCTGTTTAATATCAGCCATTTTCTTAGTCGGTCTAATTGAGAAAAATTTATTCCGAATTGTAAAATATTCGTTCAATTCTTCCTCTATATCTTGAACTTTTTTAAATTCCGCTGGGTTAATTGCTGCCATTGCTAAATATTCTTTATCAGATTTATAGTAGCAGCCAATACAACCGCCTCTTTTCATGTAAGGTGGAAATTCAGGATATAAGCCAACTTTTTTTAAAATAGCAATACAGGCAGCTCTATTTAATCCATTGTCAGCAAGTGGATAGGAATATTTTACAAAAGAAATAAGCCCATGCGCTCCTGTTCGTTGTCCAACTTCATCAGCATTTAATCCAATCATTATTTCTGCACCTTCATTTTCAAATTGTTTTAAGTAGTTGTCAATCGGTTCAATTTTAAACATTCTGGTACAATAGCGAGTTTTGAAGTTGGGATAAAAATGACTGCTTTTAATATATTCGGGCAATGTCCCATACTTTTCATTTTTTACTTTGTGTATTTTAAAATCAGGTCTATGAAAGTTTTGCACCCATTTTTCAACCAATTCAATCCTGTCGTAAATCTGCTGATGTTCAAATCCTGTATCTGCAAATATTGCATCTGCTTTATTGCCAAACAATACACACATAGTTGAGCTTTCAACGCCTCCCGAAAAACTTATAAAATACTTCATAAAAACCCTCCCTAAAAATTAAATAAAAAAGTGTTCGCACTTCGATTTAACTGAACTGGAAGCTACATGCACACAACACACGGTATAAGCAAAAACCGTCTTGGTGGGTAATTGAAAGTATGTAGTTCTAATCAAGTTCATATCGTGTTGATAATGTTGTGTTTCAAATCGGTTTCAGCTTATACCGCCACCGTTAGCTGCAACGCTCATCCCAGCTAATTGCAGTCAATGATTCTTCTAAGCATTTTATGTGTCCATTTTTTGCGGTTTGTTGTAATAATGAAAGCACCCATTCGCCCTCATCTTTATTAGTTATCAACTGCCTTATTTTGCCGTCTGAAAACTTAGCAAGTATCTGTATGCTTTCTATTTTAGGCATAACAGGCGCAGCAGCTAACATAGCGTCATAACCCATTGGGGTTTCAGTCTGTTTTTTAAGTTTCGTACTTTTTGCCATATTTATTATAATTTGATAAGTTATTACTTTTAAATCCCCTGAATCTTTAAATAATAATGTTTCCATATTTTAGTTTTTAAATGTTTGAATATAAATAAAAAGCGGCATATAACACGCGGTCATACAAAATTGGGGTTTAAGTGGTTAGGCTAGTGCATCTCTCGCTGGCAAGTTTCTTAACGGCGGATAGTTTCGCACTCCGAATTCCCCAACTTCGTATACCGCCGACCGTTAAGTGCAATTATAAAGACCGCTGCACATCGAGCCGTTGTACTTTGATTTCATCAGTTTCAAATGCCGTTTTTTTTCTTGATAAATAAGTGTTTATATTTTCTGTATGAATTTCGAATCGCGGGTATTTATCAAAAAAAGGCTTTAAACTGGTGAAGCCTTCAACCTCACCAGTCTGTTTGTTTGTAAATAATATTATTCGCATAATACCGAAGCTGTAAATTGTTGTCCGGCATAATTCCATTGTCTGCGGCTCAATCTACCATCAACATCGGCAAATAAACCATCGTTATCAACTTCGAAAGGGCAATTGTTAGCTTTTAAACCTCTTTTAAACCCTGCTAAAGTGCTATATTCTTTACTTGAATAACCTTTAGTGTTGTAAGTGCCAGTTGAAATTGTTGCTGTTGTAAAAGTTGAAGTTTTCATTTTCTTATTTTTTAGAGGTAATTGATTCGTTTCAAAAACCTATACAAATATAATACGAATATTTGTATTTGCAAGTATTTTCGTCAAATAAATACAATTATTTTACTTTTATTTGTATTTAAAATGATAATCAAATAAATAACTGGCACTAACACGGTATATAAAAAATAGCCCATGAAAGTTTCGTGCATTGTTCAAAGTCAGTGGTTGGGCTACTTTTCATATACCCAACGTTTTGAATTAAATGCAATTAATTGAATATTTTTCTTAATAAAAAACCCCCGGAAAATTCCGAGGGCCTACCAAAAACAATGAAAAAACAAGCTTATTGCTTAATAGTGCCTCCTGTTATATTTCCGTCTTTTGCAAAAATTAACCCTATTCCGGTTAATATTGCCATAACAGTTGTGGTCACTGATTCTTCCGTAAATTCTCCGGCTTTCATCGCAAAAGCAAAACGAGTTATCCCGCCCACTATTGCTAATATTCCAGCTGATGTTGTTTTCCAATTTTTCCAAATATTTTTCATAGTTAAAAAATTACGTGCATAATATCAGGTCTATAAATATCGTAAAGAGATACCCTCTCGGAATCTCCTTCAAATTCAGCAGGCAAAATAGCTTTAAATTGCCGATGTGCTGATTCATAACAAATAGTCCATTTTTCAGAGTCAAAAAATAAGTCAAATTTAGAAGGTTTATTGTTAATTTCTTTTTTCATTTCTAAAAGAAGTCTGACAACTATAATCGCCCAATTTACTATTGATAAAAATTGGTACCCTTTGTTTTCTTTTATTAAACGATCAGATACTTTGATAAGCGTGTATATCTGACCCTCCGTCAAAGGAGTATTAAACCTCATAAATTTAACTGCGTTGTGATCCCATTCGTAATGATCATCAAATCTTCTTCGTCTGAAACCTTGTATAACCGACTCCTTAATATGCAATCCATATTCATCAGGATAAGCAATTCCGATATGCGACCATATATGCTGACGGATCCACTCCGGCCAGTTTTTTTTATCTTTCTTCAACTTGCCCTTGCGATAACCTACAACGATCATTCCAAGCATGATTAAAAAACTCAGATGGTTCATAGGTTTCATTATGATTATTTTTAAAATAACCAAAAATGAAGGCTTCATAATCACTTCGATCAGCAATTCTAACGCAACCGCAGACCTGGTGCACATTTCATCTCCAATCTTTATTATATGATTAAAATTAGAATTCATGATCTTTCACCTCATCTGATTGAAACTGATCAGGAATATACGTTATTTTACATTCTATTTTTCTAACATTCGTCAGATCAGGGAACGCCTCAAGACTCGCGCAAGGTTGTATTTCGTTTAAAGGTTTCATTGTTTTTTTGCTATACATACAATATTAATCAATTAAAATGACTTCTCAAAATTTTCAGCTTTAACAGAAAAACAAGGACAATCTTTATCAGAAAATTCATTATGTCCGTGAATTGTAGCTCCTAAATATTTTAATGATAAGTCATAAACCAGATTTCTCAATGATTCTTTCTGTTCAGGAGTGCGCGTGTCTTTCGGTACCCCGTGTGCATCAGTGCCCCCTATATAACATATCCCGATTGAATGAATATTATGTTTTGCACAATGCGCACCTGGCTTCTCAATCGACCTGCCGGCATGGACCTCTCCATCAAGGTCGATTACATAATGATACCCGATATCGTTAAATCCTCGGTCCTTATGCCAATCCCTGATTTCATCAACAGTGACGTTTCGGCTCTCCGGGGTAGCTGAGCAATGTATTATTATTTCTGTAATTTTTCTCATAATTCAATTTTATGAAGTAAGTAACATCTTTTATAAATTCTTAACACATTGATTGTTAATGTTTTACATTTTAAAATCTATTCAAAACAGCCTGTTTTTATCTATTTTATGTTAAGTAATTGATAATGAACATTTTAACGTCGCATTTTAAAGCGATTTAAGACACGATCTTTTTAAAGTAATATTAATATGTTACTTTGAGTATCATACTCCTTATTTCTCTTTATATTCATTTGTTAAAATATTGAGTGTTAAGTGATTATGATTTAGCTCGATATTATTAAAAAAGCAATCCCTATAATCAACCCGGCAAAAAGTATTGGATTCACAGGGATTTCAATCTTTCCAAATTTTACAACCCCAAACCACAAATATACATTCTCAATTTTCCTCGTATTCTCTGAAATCTCAGCCATCTTTTTCTCCTTAAACTCATCAATTTTATTACTATGATTTTCAATGACCTCATCAAAGACCATTTCCGCGACATTGTAAAATTGCAAAAGTTTATCCATGCTGTCAAAAATTATCTGACCTTTTTCGTTCATGCAATTTTTCATCTTCTCTTCGATCTTCTTTGCTGTCATTTCCTTTTCACTCCTATTTTAACGTTAAACATTCGTTTTTTTTTAAGTCATCAGTATATGATTGAGGCAATATTGCTTTTGATGTGATAACAGGTTCACGCGCGCGCATGGGAGAAAGCCTTACTTCATCTCTCCCGGCATCTATCCTGAGAAATTCGTTTTGTAAGCCTTTAAAATGCTTTTCCATAACATCAAATTTCTTATTGCCTTTCTTAATGCTTTCATCAACTTTGTCGATCCTTCGATTTGTCACACTAACTGAATCCTTTAAAATTCGTACCTCGTAATAAATCTTCTTGTTAAATTCAATTGTTTTGTCTTGCTTTTCAGTAATGTCTTTTACAACGCTGTTAGCAAGCTTATATGTCAATGTTCCTACTGTACCAGCAAGCGTGACAATGATGCTGCCAAAAATTATGACAGTTTTTATTAATATTCCTTTTGAAACACCTGCTAATATTGAGATTTCTTTTGACATTTTATTCAGGTTTGCAATATTTAATTGTCCATCCAAATGGAAATAATTTATCAAGATACCACTCAACATCTTCTGTCCTGTTATACGTATTTTCAAATATGTCTATAGCCTCATTTTTTACTCCTGCATAACTGTAATGAGGAGGTATTGCTTGCAATGGCCAATTTTCAGAAGGTAACAGATGTATATATTCATTATTTGTAGACACATAATTTTGCGCTGCACGGACAGTTGATTTATAAGCGTATGTTTGATTTATTGATAATTGACAAATGTCGATATTAAACGGATACCAATATGAGCGTATTGAATCCACAAACTCCTGTAAATTGTTTTGATATGCATTTGCAGAAGCTAGATAAGCAGCGTCCGTCTCTCCCTGCGACCAAACAAACGACTGTACCTCAGGTAATCTTCCTAAATAAAACATTTTTAACAAAGCATTATCAACAGCCGTTTGCATGATAGGAAATCGACTATCTCTGTGTATGTTAAATGTTAAATGTCCGGAAGAGTCGTACAGAAGCGTTGTTCCGGAGTAGTAATTAATCATTGCGATTTCAGTATCTAAACTATCATATTTATAACCTATAATAGGCACAACGCCTACAGTTGTTGCTGTTGAATAATTAACATTAATAAAATAACCAGTTATCACAAATTTATAAGATTTATTTTGTGGATTTAAAAATACAGTATCATAACCAACTATATCAGACACACTTCCTGGCTCACCTGCATTTGATTGTCCTGCAATAATAATAGTCTTTATATTTCTTACCATATAGGTTTTATCTATATAATTAGGAAATACATAATCATTAATTTTCATAGCCCCATAAATTTTATTGTAATACCAGGAAAATTGAGAATTACTCCATGACACAAGATTAACATCCGTAGTTATTTCTCCTGCCAACACCATATTAGTTGATGCAACATTGTGTAATACTTGTCCATAACCCTCACTACAAGGTAACATCAAAAATTCATTTCCAACTACCTCATGCGACATCAATGTTAATCTGTTTTCTGATGTCAATATTCCTTTTCCAATCCGAAAATCATATAAAGAATTCATAAATTTATAAGTTTCATCAAGGTATCCTATTGTTAAATTAGCAGTAGTATTGATCATTTTAACGTATGTGCCATTCTGACTTGTATTCCCAGTTTTATCAATATTATTTACATATATTTTAATACCAGCACTTAACCCACTGCCATTATATGTCACTATCACATTTATCCATGTATTAATGTATGCAGTTAATACTGTACTTGCCATGCCTATTCTTGCCGTTGATGTATTTTGACTCCAAATTCTAAAATAAAACAAGTTTGAAGAGGCTACATACCACATCCCGTACTCATAAGATTTAGCAAAATAACCAGTATTTACGTCTGATAAATAAGTCCAGAACGACACATAAAATGAAGTGTCTGTATTAACGCTATTTTGCATAGATAAAATATCATTATCTCGTACAATAGCATAGTTATTTCCATCTCCTGTAAAACAATAAGATGTAGTATCCGAATAAAATATAGTGTCTGAATAATTCCCAAACAAATTCAAAACACTTCCGGGATGCCACGCAGAAACTGGCTCATCAGGAAAGATATTCAATACCTGTCCATCAACCTTTAAGCAAAAAAATGCTAATAATATTAATAGTTTTTTCATCTTTTATAAAATAAGCAATCCCATGTCAGCGCACTAGTTAATATGTTGTGTGGTAGTGATTTATAATCTAAAACTTACGAAATTAATAGAATTAACCTCCTCATTGTTTTTCCATAATGAGTAAATACTTGCGTTTTCATCTAAAAATTTAACAATGTCATCAGCATAACCCTGTGCTGTCTGTATGTAACCTACCGCAATCCTTTCTTTTTCTTTAGACGATTCAAAATTTTGCTGCGGATTATTAGTATACTGAATTGCTCCATAGCCAGATAAAAATAAATCACCCTCCCTTGCTGCAATAGCCAACCACCAGTAACATAGAGCCGGTTTCAATCCATAGAACATTATCGTTTCGTTATTGTAAGTATACGTTTTGCCGTCAAGCAATTCTTTATATATCCCCGATATTCTTGTATCGCTCATAAAAGCATAATATAAAGCATCACCGAAAAGCCCTCTTAAATTAGTACGCTGAGCTTCCATTACAAAAGTATTAAACCTGGTCACGTCAAATTTAGGATCAACTCTACGATAACCCTGTACGTCTGTTATTGTTATTAAACTTATTTCGGCCATTGTTGTTGAGGTTGCGATGCGATTTTTGGTGCACCTATTATTTGCGTAGAAATCTCTTTACTAAATCCAAATATTTCAGTGAGTATTACAATAGCACTTTCACGCGTTGTTAACCCTTGAGAAACTGATGTCTGTATAGCAATTATTCCGTCTACACCCCCTACCGTACCTCTTAAATTCGCTTGTGCAGTTTCGCGTGTTTCTATTGATTTTTGCTGTATTTCTTCAGGAGTGAGCTGTTCTTTATTTGAAATATATTTTTTAGAACGTATTTGTAATCCTGAAAAATCTGACCAAATACTTACTTTTAAAATCTTTTGAAGTTCCTTTTCAACCTCTTTGCGATCTGTTTCCGTTGCAGCATTGTAGTAATTAAATGCATCAGCAAATGATTCCTCATTAAACATCCCCGATGTAGCAACTCCATTTAAAATAGGAGGCTGTTTGAACGCTGCATATATATTAAACTTCGCTGTTTCAATCTGATTTTTATGAAGTCCGTCAATATTATTTCTAGAAATAGGGGTAAACCATTTCCAATTCGTTAAATTTTCTGAAGGCATTACACCAACAACCCTCACCCCACCGGCAGCAGCTGATCCAGTGTCTTTTTTTAATTCTTCTTTTATCTCGAGAATTTCGTCTTTATCGCTCAAATTTTTAGGATAAGCAGCTATCCCGGACAATGAATAATCATTTTGAATTGAACTTAAAGAATAAAGCTTTGCTTCTGCCTCAAATTGAGCATCGTCAATAACACTATCCCATCCGGTTACCGTGTACCAATCATTTAAATTTGCTATCCAATAATATATTTGCCCTTTATAATTTTCTATGCCTTCTTTCAGAATTTCTGAAAGTACATTTGAAGGATTAAAAGGATTATATTCAATCTCTTCATTTCTTCTATTTCTGCGTGCCCAATCCGGATTAACTACTAATCGTTTTAGGTCCTTTGACCACCGTACAAATTCAAAATTTATAGGTGTTATTTCAGTTATTTGACCAAATAAATTAAAATTAAAATGTAAAGCATAACCGGCAAACATTGACTTAGAAAATGATATATGTCTTAAAATGTCCCATAAAGTTTGCCTATCCCGATTAACTATCGTATCCATCCCTGAAAATCCATCACCCGAAATAAACTCCGATTGTTTTCCTATTGCGCTCATTGTAGTGCCTGAACGTTGCGCAATGCTTTTTATTTTATTTGGGTATAAATTATCATTATCATAAGGTATTATTCTATCAGCAGGAAATTTTGTATTAACATATAAACGTTCAACAAAAAGGGTTCTCTGTATAGAATTAATAGCGACCTTCAAGTCGCTATTTTTTAGAGCTTCTTCACGTGCCCTCAGTGTCGATCCGTTATTTAGATTGCTCATTTTCCAAAATAATATAAATCACTTTTTGATTCTTCAATGATTTTTTCAATTGATGCAGGGACCGGAATCCCTTCAACAAGTTTTACAATCTCGTTACCTATTGCAGCATTAACAGTCCTAACAGGCTTTTTACCTGTACATGCTTTTAATTCTTTTTCGATTTGAAGAAGTTCTTTTTTAGATTCGATAGTGAGTTTCGCCCCTGAAAGTTCCATGAATTTTAAAGAAGTATAAGTGTTATATTTTGCTTCCCTTTCTTGCTCGCTTAGTTTTTTCGTTACCACATTTTCTTCTAAGGGTGCTACCTCCTGAGGTTTCATATGCAATATGGGTTCCTGATTCGGTTCCTGTCTCAGTTGCTGACTCGGTCGTAGATTCGGTGGTTTTCTGTACTGTTTGTTCTTGCTCATAATATTCATTTTTTGATTTAAACAAAGCTATTAATTTTTCGCGTAAAGGCAAAGGCAAAGAGTTTATTTCAACTCTTTTGCCTTTGTGATATATTAATGAGCTCATTATACAGTCTCTAAAGTAGTAATATCAAAAGTGTCTGCGATAATATGAGGAGGGGCAATTTCAGGAGGATCACTTTCAGGAGTCTTAATTACAAATTGAATTGTAGCACCCGTGTCCGGATCGCCAGGATTTTCCTGGTAATCAGAAATCCTTAAACCTACATTGCGTCCGTACATCAGCGATTTTCCGTTTGCAAGAGGAACTATAGCCACAACTTTTTGAAATCTCATTTTAGCTATATTTTCCCGGCTCAGTTGTGACACGTCTAACGCCCTTATATCAAGAGTATGATCAAACCCGTCAATTGCCGTTACCGCCCTATAAGGGGAAGAAGGGACAATATGTACCGATCCCTTTGCACTGTCAAATCGATAAGCATACGTTGCAGTATCGAGGGTGATAGTATCAATTTCGTGAGATGTCGGATCCTCTGTAATTGCTCCAGCGTCCAAATCTTCTTTATTTATAAGCAAAACATAATTTCCGATGCCTGCTTGTTCGAGGTTTGCGCAATCAAATGCGCTCCCGCGATCTATTTTACATGCCATAATTTTAGAATTTATAAATGAATCGCTGGTTAGTAAAGTAACATGTATCCCCTGAACTGCCAACTTTTTTTAATCTATAATATACATATTCGGGATTAACTACAGTAAATCTATGATTGACTGCCGCACTTCCTGTGATGTCGATAGTATCGACAGGGAACCATATTGTCCCTTTATTATTTCCTTCGAAATACACAGTAGCCGTATCATGCGAGCTTGTGAACTGAAAAGTACCTATCCCTCTGTACAGAAGGATAGGACTTGCACAAGTAGCATATTTTGTTTCAACTCCATGAGTCGAATCTGCTGTAAAACTCTGATTAATTGATTGTGTAAAACAATTAACAGAAATAAACGCTAAAAAAATAAATAATAGTCTCATTATTTATAAATTAATTTAACGTTTGTAAAAATAACAGAATCACCTGAAGCAGTTGTTGCTTTTAGTCTGTAGTACAAATAAGGCGGATCAGTAACATATAAAAATGTAGTTCCGTCGGTAGTTGTATTTGCTAAAGTTGCCGTACCGGTTTGATCTACAACAGCCGAAAAATCGCTTACCATAGAGGCCTGGAGCCTTAAAATAGTACAGGAATCTTTTTTGTCTGTTTTTGTAAAAACATAACCCAGAACACCGTTATAAGTCGTAATAGGCTTTGCATAAGAAAAATAAATAGAACCAGAAATACAGGTATCATCCGTAAATGATTTTTCAATCCTCTGAGCATTTACAGTGATTCCTAGAATCACTAATAAACTTATTACTAATAATTTTTTCATTATGCAGGTGTATAAAGTAAAAGATCAGGTGCATATCTGTAGTTTGCGTCTACTTTAAAATCAAGGCGTAAAAACCAGTTACGGCCATTAGGCGCAACCTTATCAACAACAACAGCTTCTTCAGCAGGATCAACCCAAACGCCCATGCAAAGATTCGAGCTCTCGTCATTTGTGACACGCGCTCCGATGATGTGATGCCTGGGCATGCCCTGAAAATGCTTGATTTTATTTGTGTTGTACATAGTCTCCATGCTCATGCCGAAAACGCCAGTGAAGGCTTGTTTCAGAGCAGTATTACCTGACTGCATAGTTTTCCAATCTGTTGTATTTACATGCAGAACAAAATTGGGATCGTCTAACATGTGATCAGGAATTGCAGCCCAACAGGCGGCAAGAATGTCCATGAAATTTGCTGCTGTAATATTCCCTGCCGGAGTCGGTTTGATTACATTAGCATCAAGAATTGCCCGGGTTACAATCCCATTAAATTTATTTAAAGGATCGTTTGCTGCTAAAAGAATATCACCTTGCCAGAAAAGTCTTGCAATTTGCCTTCCAATTCCGTTTTTATAAAGATCAAGAATTGCATTAAGCAATTTTGCATTAAGCTCCAGGTTAGTAAAATCACCTGCCGATTTAACCATTTCCCAAATATCATGAAAAGTTGTCGGTAAAAAAGTTTCATAAACGGTCATTGGGCGGGGGCTTAATGTTCTCTCTGCCCATGAAGTTGTGGCTGTATTGCCGGCCGGTACATCAGCCTGATAATCGCCGATTGGATCGGCTGTCTGACTTAAAATTGGGAGAGATTTCATCGTTGAAATTTCAGGATAAACCTTTACAGCTCCCTTTTCAGCGACTTCATTGCCAACACCGATAGCGAGGTAGATGTTCTCAAGAACTTCCCCGTTATAATTCGTATTCGTTAATGTTAGTGCCATTTCGTTTTATGCTTTACGTTTCTTTTCAATTTCATCATAGATGCCCTGGGTGACTTGCTGTACTTTTGAAAATACAGAAAGTTGAGGACCTTCTTTTTGTCCAATATCTTTTCCCTTTGATGGGATGTGAGTGCTGGAAATTTTAGCCATATCAGCTTTAATCTTGTTAATTTCAGCGTTTACCTTATCGACTTCCTCAGTAATGATTTTTCCAACTGCGGCAACAATAGCTTCAGTCTCTTCTTTTGCCATTTCAGGCACAGCAGATTCTGACACTGCCGTAATTACGCCACCTGCAACGGTTATCTTACGACCATCAGCAAGCTCAAATTCACCATCTTCTAACGTGGCGGCCCCTACTGGAGCAATTTCTACGCCTGTTGCCGGAACATCTGCATTGATTAGCATCTGCTTACCGTCCTTAAGCGCAAGAACGTTCACAATCGGAACGTCCTTTTTTTCTTTTCCAAAAATTTTCATTTTGTCTTTTAATTTAATTAATAATTGATCATTTATCTTGCCTTGCACATCGTGTATTAATGCAGATGCTGCAATTTTATAATCCGAAGGTTTAATTTTATCGACAAAGCCATATTTTAGTGCTTCATCAGAAGACATCCAGTCTGCTTGTTTCATGATTGCCCGTATATCTTCATCTTTCATCCCAGTTTTTTCACTATAAATTTTGATCATCAAAGCATCATTCTTAGCTAAATCAGCTGCCATTTTTTGAAGATCATAAACATTTCCTGTAACAGAAGTCCATCCGTTATGTACAAGAAAAAGTGCATTGTCATTCATCATGATTTCATCGCAGGCCATCGCTATTATAGTCCCAGCACTTGCTGTGAGTCCAATAATGTCCGCAATTGTTTTCCCTGAATGTTCTTTTATAAGATTGAAAATAGTAAGAGATTCTCCAAGATCACCCCCTAAAGTTGCTATTTTAAAAGTAATATCCTGATTTTTATTTGCGTTTAAAAATGTACGAACTCCGTCAACAGTAATGCCACCGTCAACACCTACCTCGTTAAACATTTCAAATATTTTCATCTTGTAAAGTAACAACATAAAAAAAACTTATCAATTAAATTAATAAGCTAACTGTCGTGACTGCAGTATAATTATCTTACAAGATCATTAAAAATAGTTCGTTCACTTACTGAAAAAATAGTACATAAAGCATTTACAACATCAGAAGTATTGCGACAATTTTCTAATCCCGTTGCTAATAAATGTAATTCAATAGCAGCTTTCTTATTATCTTTTAAAGCAAGCTGACAAAATCTTGCCCGGGCATTTATGTATTTTTCTCTTTTCAAATTACACCTGCCTCTTTTGTCTTATTATAATTCGTCATACCAGTTTCAATATCCCCTACTTTTACAAAAATAGGAGTCCGCTGTATTGCTTCATCTATAGTCTTTTCGATGTTAACATCAACCTCACCTCCTTCTGCAAGATGAGTACTTTTTCGTGTCATAGACCTACCTCCAAAACTTTCATTAATCATACTAAGCGCCGCTATCTCTGCTGTAGCATCTTTTTTTAGTACAAACATACTTTCCCCTTTTTCCGCAACAAATCTACTCCCGTCATCGCCTGTAAATTTTGTACCTCCCTGCGCATGTGACTTACCTCCTATTATTCCACCTTTTGCAAAAACCTGGTCAGAAGTAAATTTCGGTTCCGGTTGACGGGCTATTGAAGCGATCTGAATACCTCCTAGCACAGCAGCCAGTGCAGCCATTAAAATTCCCGGCATTGGTAATCCTGATGCTAATCCTTTGATTACTGCTAACGCAGTAGCTATAGAAGCATCTATAAGAGCCTTTTTCTTATCGTCATGAAATTGTTTCTTTTTAAGCTCTACGAGTTTTTTATTGTATTTTGACTCAATAGCTTCCTTTTGCGCTTCGTTATTTCCAGCAAGCGCAAGTTCCGCCGCTTTAGACGCATTAAGATCGTTTAGTTCAGCTTCATGCCCTTGTATTATTAGATTAGTCAATCCCTGCGCTGCAAAGCCTATAGCCGCAAAGGCATCCTTTGCACTTTTAACACCCTTCCAATCGATAGTGGAAAATTTAGCAAAAGCATCTGACATGATAGTTACCCGCGCATCTGCCATGCCCTGGGTGCTTTCTATAATAGATTGCATGTCATCATATGCTCCCTGCCATGCTGTTGCCCTTTGTTGAGCAATATTTTCCTGATAAGCAGTCTCAATTTCCTGTAATCGTATTTTATGTTCATATTCCAACAATTCGATTTCTTCATAAAGCAATCCTTTTTTCTCAAGAGCTGTTTCAAGCTCTAAATCAGCAGAAGCAATCTGAGCGTCACGCTTATCTGCATAACTTTTTGCTTCGATTTCCATTTCTTTTGCTTTCCAGCCTGCAAGACGATTAATTGCCTTACCCCTGATTATTGCTTCTTCTTCCTGTTGTTTTTTAAATGCAGCCATTGCCTCTCCGGCAGCCTTACCCCTATCTTTTAACAAAGCAATTGCTTCTTCTTCCTCCTTCTTGATCTGTGTAATAGCCGATTGTCTTTGCCTCTCAAGTCCTCTCAGAGTGTCAGCATTTCTTTTTTGTACGTTAAATACTTCTGCATCAAGTTTTGCCTGCTCATCTAACGTCTCCTTAGTAGCGTTGTGCATCGCCATTTCCTGACGATGTATTGAGGCTTTTTGCTTTGCAATATTAATATCATCAGCAGCCATTCTCTTTTCAAGTTCTGCAGCTTCATCAATCATTTTCAATCTTTCTTCACCGGTATACTTATCTTTTTGAGCCGCCTTAGCCCTCAATTCTGCGACCATCATTTCTTCCTTAGCATCTTGAATAATTTCATTTCTTATTTTTTTATCCAATGCTGCTTTTTTATTTGATAAATCATTCATTTTTTCAAGTTCTGCGGAAGTTTCAGTGATTTGCTCTTTTACAAAATCAATAGCTTTACCCATCTTTCCGAAAGCGTCTGTTATTCCTGTTGTAGCCTGTATGCCGCCTTCAGCAAGTTCTTTAAATCCTTCCTTCCAATCCTTAGAAAAAATTTTAATAATAGCCTTTCCTATAACTCCGAAAGCGGTAAATCTATTAATTATCTGATCTTTTATAAGATTCCCTAAATCAATTAGTAATTCTTTAGGTTTGCTAAACGCCTCATATATCCATTTGCCGACTTTCTGAATCAAATCACCAACATTCCCGGCAATTACATGAAAAGCGGCCATGATTTTATTAAGTCTATTTTGTCCCTCTTCCGATCCTTTAAAATATGCCATAAGTGTTTTGAGCGCAACAGCAATTGCAGCAAGCACTAAGCCTATAGGGGTAGCAATAAAAGCAAGTCCTGCTTTTGTTATTCCCATTATGCCCTGTATAACCCCTCCAATAGGCCCTCCAATAGATTTAAGATTATTTCCTAACTGCATAAAAGCACCACCCGCCTTACCTGTATCTTTCTGAGCTCCCTTAAGAGCATCTTTCATATCAACGATTTTTTTGTTGTATTCCTGAAAATCTTTTTTGCCCTGTACAGTTGTTCTATTAAGCTTATCCCTTTCGATAGTCATTGTTTTAATAGCAGTTTTCAATTCATTAACACTTCCTTTTTCTGATGCTATTAATTGTATTGCACTTTTACGCTCTGTATTTGACACAGTCATTTTTTGTTTACTCTCTTCAACTGCTTTACTATATTCAGTCTGCGAAATTTTACCAGACTCAAGTTCACTTTTTAATCTTGCCTGCGCGACACGTTCACCCTCTACTGCAGCTGTTAAATTTTGCAGATTTTTTATACTTGCAATAACGTCATAATCTATCTGTACAATAACTACTTTATCTGCCATAGCCTAATAATTTAACTTTTGTAGCACGACCAGGAATAAAATTGCTTATCTCAATAACAAAAAAAGTAGTTTTGAAATAATCAATATAAATAAGCATGTTAGGGTTCCATTTTAAAAAATCTAATTTTGATATATTCAGTTCACATGAAATTGATCTGGTCCTGAAAAGAGAATTAAACAACTCAGTATAATATGCATTATTAACCCAACTAATTTGATCAAACTGCAACTTATCTACATTACAATAAAACAGTCTCATATTAATTTCCTGATCAGGAATACGAGTAGTGTCATTGTAAATTTGCACATGCGCAATAGTATTATTATTAACAACAACTTCTTTACTTGCCCCAAAATTCATTATGATATAATAAATTTCATCTGCCAGATTTTCATTGTCTATTTCAAAATAACTTTGTCCCAATTCTACACTTACAGTTTTATCATTAGTGTATTTTATATAATTTTTTTGTCCTAATTCAGCAAAATCAGATGTAATGTTTTCTGATCCTATAATAAATTTATCAGACCAATCAAGTGTATTTAACTTATTCATACTTGCAAACGATCCGAAAGACATTATTTTTTTATAATTGTCTATAACTTGATACTTATTACTAATTGTGCAAATCGTTTTAAATATATCTAAATAACTTATATCCGGTAGATTGTCATAAACTTTTATTTTATAATTTAAAAAAGGATTAGTTGATAAATCCTCATTATTTTCTGACAAAATAGTATAGATAAGTACATCTGAAAAAATGACACTGCCTGTGCCAACAAGCGTAAATGTAACAGTCATCCCGGTTGGTCCCTCATATATTTCTGTAGTCGTAAAATCTACAACCCCGTTTGTCGGCAATGAAATATTATTATCAATTATTTTAGTTCCTGTGTTGTCTACAGCATGTATAAGTAATTTTATATCTGCTGTAGTAGTAAACGTTCCCCGCACACGAAAATTGAATTTATGAACATCATGAATAGTTGTATTTGTAGCTGTTACTGAAGATACTTTAAAATCATAACTATTTAACCCTGTTAACGCAAGTGTGCCAGCAGAGTCATATGTCGCATTTATTGTTTTTTGATAAGAAGTAAAAAAGAAATCCTTGTGATTACTGCTAATAGCAAGATCAGGAAGCGTAGAAACAAGCGTATATCCTGAATTGATAACAGCTCGATTTAAAAGTGCTTGTAAATAAAACGCAGGACGACTGTATTTACAACGATCATCACCGGTTGTTTGATCTGTATTTATTGTAAAAGATTGCTGATGATAACAAGCCTTGCCCCAAAACCAACAATTATTTATGTCAATAGTATCCTGAGCATTAATAGCAGCTTCGGTTAATACCGTATCAAGATCATCCCAAATAATACTGTTTAATTTTACTTCTAATTTGTTAAACAAATCCCTGCTATCATCAACAACCTGAAAAGAAAACTCATTATTGCTCGATGAATCAAGGAATCCTTTACCTCTGAATATTTGATATACATCATTAATAACAACAGAGTAAACCTTTTCAAAACTTCGATTATTACTGCCAACGTTTTGTGGACTGTTGAATATTTGTCGATTTAAAATAGTGTCAGGAAGTTTAAATTTATTAGTAAAATCAATAAACCTGATTGACGGATTGTTTATATCAAATGACTTTTTAGTGATAGCTGGTATGCTGTCGCCTAACTCCGCTAATATTCCGTTTATCTTTACTTCCATACAACTAAATTTGACATTATCAACGTAAATTCAACCGAATATCTCAAATCCATTAAACGATATTTATAACTTTTTGATTCAGGAGCGTAACGCTCAGTACTGCCATTTTTCAATAATCGAGTTACATATTTATTTGAAAACATCTGACCTATAACGGTAAGATCATTTTTCGATAAATTATCAACTTTCAGCGTTACATTTCTTTGTTCACTGTCTATTAACGATTCAATACGTGTACTGCTTTCCTGATTAATTACATTATTTTTTATTTGTGTTTCGAATTCAGCATCATAAAACATATATAAGTAATCAGACCCATCTCTCCCGATCCACCTTATACAATACTCATATTCAGCATAGTTAGAATCCTGTAAACTTTTTGGCCGTATTACTTCAAATCTTTTCATTATGATTCAGCCCTGAAAATAATGTAAAAATCCATGTATGTATTTGCGTTCATCACTGTAGGAAATGAAGTAATATATACATTATTATCTTTTACATAACCTACATTAATAAATGAATCAGATGGAGGAAATCCACTACCTAATTTTCCATTAACCTGGAACGCAATTATACTTGTCCCTTGTCTATACCCCACCGGCAATGCAGCAACAAGCGATAATCCGGGACGTCCTATAGTTGTTACAGGTCGTAGATTAACACATTTAAAATGTACAATACCTGTATTGTCTTTAAAATAAGATAATTGATCGTGTGACTGATAATCTAATCCCCGTGTTGCATTTATCCATGCCTCACTTATTTTAATAGTTGCTACTGCATCTGCAACCCTATAAGAAACCATATCAGGAGTAGCAGCTTCAGTCTGTCCTGCATCATACAATCCTGCCAACCGGACAATGCCGTCCTGCGATTGTGTCGCTCGTGGTAAATAACCCGGAACACAGAATTTTGTAACATCAGCAAGTGCGTTATTCTCTGCCTGTGTTGCAATCTCCCCTATACCCATTTGTGCTGTTGTTGCTTGTATTATCGTCTCGAGTAATGCTAACGCCCTATACTGAGACCCTTTTCTTACAATCATATAAATCACATAAGCTTGAGAGCTGACAACAGGTTTAACGGGTGTTACATCAATTACAGTCACAAATGTTATTGCCTGCCCGGCATTTTTTGTTATAAATAACCATTTCGTTTCTCCATCTAGCAATCCGGAAACTGTTATATTTAAAGGGCCACCGGTTCTGGAAAGATTTATCCTGTCTTTCCCTGTAAAATCAACAGTAATATTAGTAGTGCTACTTGCTTGAGTTACGACAACATCTTCCCTGCAAACAACATTTTCTAAAATTTCGTTGTTGAGCATGTCATTCATAATATCATTTGTCACCGTAGGCACATCTTTTGTGACTATATTTGCTTTTGCTGTTACTCTATTTGACATATTATTATTTTTTTATTGTGTTCTAAAATCCGGATAATCAAAATCAGGAGTTGCAAAATCAGATACTCCCTCATAAACAAATGAAAATTCCACGTATTTTGTTGCCTCCTGAACCGCTGTATCCTTGTCCCAATCCCACATCAGAAATCCGTTATTACCATCATCAAGAGTACCAAGCGTTCCGGCCGCTATATTATTTTCGTTAATGTCTAATTCTTTATAAATTAACTCTACATCGTCTCCCAATTTTCCTCCTGAATGTGCAATTATAACAGACGCCGGATAACCTAGATAAATTTTAGGAAGATCAAATTGATTAAGAATCTCATTTTCCTTAGGTGTTTCAGTTGCATAAACTACTATGACAAGCTTTTCGTCAATCAAAGTATATGCCTCTGAACTTCCTGTATATACTTGTCTGTATTGTATTTCAAATTCCTGCTTGCTTTCTGCAATATGTTTTTTTTCTATTACTCCTCTTTGCACATTTAAATCATTTACTATTGACACGTCAATAATAATGTCACCTGAAAAGGTGCCGTCAGATTGCAAATTAAAAGGTAAAATATTTATATCAGAATTTGAGGCATTAACACATTGAAATTCGACAAAGTAATTTTTAAAATAGTTAATGTAACCTCCCGTAGAGGTCTCAATGTAAGGAATATCAATAACAATATGATCTGATGTTATCTCAGTTATTGTCCCTATTGTGTCGTATGTATAATTTACTCCCTCGCTGTACAAATAGATAACATCACCTACAGACAGGTAACCCGTAAGATTCGATCCTATATTTATCTGCGTATTAGCATCCAGTCCGCTTTCTGTATCTGTCACAACTAAGTCTTCCCTTTTAAACACAAATTCAATAGGCAAAAATCCAGCAAATATTTTTTGCGCTACACCGCCAACTGGATTTGTTACAAGAGTTAAAGCCATGTAAGTACCTCCATTTTAATTTCACCAGGCAATTCTTTACATAACTCCTCAATCATTTCATCAATTAAAATGTCAAGTTCAATGCCTTTTGATCTATCTTTATATATTTCAGTCCCTTGTTCTGATATTTTTCTACCTACCAAAAAAGATACTGAATTTAATTCTCGTCCACCTACTCCCAACTTATCCCTTACCCAATTTCGAATATTATCAACAGGTGGAAATCTACCCGGGCCACGACCGTGATCGATATAATATATATAATCGTTTCCTAGCAATTTATTACTATTGACCTCTAACGAAGCAGAAGCAGAACCCGTATTATCAAGACTCTTTGCAGACATAACCTGCTGTATTCGTACTTTTAGATTCTGCAAATGCTTTTGTGTAATTATTTCATAAGGCATAATCTGCTGTATAAATTGTTGTATCTGCTGTCAATAAAGTAGTATCTGCTCTGAACACAGGTACAGTACTGATACCAGGTGTGTAATTAAAATGAGATAAAGTAGTCGGTGTAACTGTTTTCATCTCAACTTCAAAAGACATCTCCTTGTGCGGTTTTATTTTACTATCAATACACTTAACAGGTGTATGATAATACTTAAATGTGCCATCATAAAATTCTACGAGAAAACACCATCCATATATTGATGCTCTTAATTGATTAATAATATCTAAAGTCGCATCAAAAAAACCAAGCAAATAAAATTTAAGAGTGTAATCCATAACAATTTTGCCACTATCCGAAGATTTTATGTCGATTTCATATTCAGGAAGCATTTCAGAAATAATAGGAATAGTTGCGCCTATACTTGTTAATCCTGTTATTTCTTTCAAATCAAGACTATCCCAATACCAGAAATCTATTCCGTTATTTTCGTAAAGCGTTATATTTTTTACCCCTGCCTGATACATTAAAATTTAGCTATTGTGTAATAAAATCTTATCTCAAATTTTGTATTGTCACCTGTTAATGTTGTTTGAGAATGATGTTCACATTGAATCCATATAGGTTTATTAACACCGCCCTGGTAAGATGTCGTCCAGACAAATTGCGATTGCGCAGTGCTATATGTGTTAAATATTATATGCGTGCCATTCCACCCGATATCATCACATTCATATATTATTCCTATATCCTGCTGTGTCATTCCATCTTCTTTAAATGATCGTAAAAAGATATGACTTGGTTGATCATAATAACCTCCTGTCTTTTTCACAACGCAGCGAATCAGATACAAACCCTGAAAAAGCATAATTCCTTGAAGTTATCTGATAATTAGAACCTCCTATATCTATTATAACAGTATCAGTAAGATTGTCTGCTTTAAAAGTACATGAGCAACCGACCCCGGAAACATTCTTAGAATAACTTCCTGATTCTCCTACCTTGATAGGTTGAATAATTGTATCAGTAGTTACATCAGCAGCATTAATACTATCGTGCCAGGTATATGATTGCCCAAAAATTGTTGTCGGGATCAATACGAGTAAAAAAAATATCTTTTTCATAGTTTTAAAATTATAAGTCAAATTCAATATATTCAATATAGACGCTTAAGCTTCCTCCCGTCAGATCATCGACACTTCCAACAAACGTAAAATTTTCAACTATCCCGTTGTCATTAACATAAACAGGGTAAGTCTGTATTGTTTCATTCGTCAATTCCAACGCACCGGTTCCATCTGCTATGATAGATGCCCATGTCACTCCGCTTGATCCTTCATCAATAACTGTTACCGTTGTCGTCCCTGATGTTGAGCTTAACTGCGTTATCTCCCTTAACATAACAGATGTTACTATAATGTATTTGCCGTTTAATTTCTTATTTTGAAAATAAATTCCATCTGTATAATCCCAGTCAAATTTTGTAGTATGTCTTTCCAAATTATCAGCGCTGATGTCTCCGTGTATTTTGAGATCATAATTACCATATACGGCATCACCGACAACGGTAGAATCTTTTAACACAGTGAAATAATTATAATAACCTGAACTATCTGCTGATTCTACAATAAATCTTGAATTTGTAGGTGAATTGTTCCCAATAGAAATATATTTATTTGATCCAGTAACAAGTAAATTACCAGTCGTCAAATTGACAGATGAACTAATCGGTTGAATAGTGCTAATTTTTATTCCAGGAACAGTTAATTCACCGGTAGTACCATACCCTGACGGATCATATTTTATATTTACATCTCCATATATTGTGTCATTTTGAGAAGATAAAATCATATCATCTGTTGTCCATGCAGGTAATTTACTATATATCAAAGAATCAATAATATATTGATATACGCTATCCCGGTTATATGATCCTCCTTCAATATTTGTTCCCGCATGAAAAATTACAGAATCATTCATATGTATATTTGCGATCCTTCCGTTAATGCTATCAAGAGTGACGCGTTTTAATGTAAAATTAATTTGTCCGAAAGCCGAAGCACAACCAGCAATTAACATAAAACTAATTGCCACGATCCATAATATTTTATTTATATGCTTTTCCATCATTTATCATTTTTAGATTCATACCCAAAATCTCCAACTGTTAAACTTGTTATTGTAAAACCATCTGCGTCATGGGCCGTTACCTCAATACCCAATCCATTATAATCAAAAATAGTTGGCACAACATCAAAAAAAGTGGTAGAATAAGCAACTACCTGACCAGGCGCTCCCGTTGCGGCTACTGCCATATTTCTCCTGTAATCCAAATCTGAAATATTTCCGGAATTTGCGGCTACATCTATGTAAAGCTCATCAAAATTGTCATTGCATTTGTCAAACGCATCCCTTAATGGATCACCTGATCCATCATTTGCCGCTGTACCTATATTGATAGTCTGTTTTGCCATTACCTTGCAAATTTAAATTTTACTTCTACTGTGCCGTTAGCGTTAAGAGGATTACTAATCTTAACTGCAGGTACAGCAAAAACGTAAGGCTTTTCATATCCCGTGAAAGACTGCTCATAAGTAGTATCCGCATTAGTTATAACCATCTGGCTATCAGGTAAAAACGTAAATGGCATCGTACTTGATATACCATCAAATTCCTGAAAAGAATAAAGATGAGTTAATGTATTGATCTCATTATTACTCCCTCCGAAGGTTATAACAAACGAAGTATCAACATCTGCCACCACTGTAGCTGACCATGTCGCGCCTGATATGTCAACAACTGATCCATATAAGACCGTATCCTCAGACGATCCTACTAAGTCAATCACTAACGAAACTGAACATTTTTGTCCTGAAACTATCAAGGATAAAGTCACTAAAAATGCAAAAAATATATTTTTCATTATATTATTTTTTATGGTTCCGGAATTGTAGAACAAAAATCAACTACTATATTTTCATTTACCTTCATTTCAAGAATTACACCCGTTAGATTTGTGCTCCAAATATGAAAAGCTGGTGTAAGTCTATATTTCTGATTACCCGTAACAGGGATGATCTCAGGAAGCTGATAGATATTAACAGCTACCTTGTCGGCCATTACCTCCATGGCCTCTCTTATTATTTCGCTCTGAGCATCAGTATTATCGATACTGTCAAGATTTAAAAATGAAATTAACAACCTACTATCTTTCTGCACGTTAAGATTCTTCTTAATCTCAACATCTTTCGATAACTCATTATCAATAACAATTACTGGCAATTCAGTTGACTCAAGGTTAAATGATTGCACATTTGCGTTAAATTTTGATGATAGTATGTTTGTAGCGGAGGGATATAAAGTAGTAATGATTGTCTGTATTTTAGTTACTAAACTCATTTTTTAGACCTTTGTTTTGCCTTCAATTCATTGAAAGCCGATTCAAATTTACTTTTTTCTATATTCGAAAGCAACACTTTAAAACAAAAAGTATCATCACTTTCTAAAATAGTTTCGTAATCAACATTTAAAAAATCACAAAGAGTCTGTAATTCATAGTAATTTACATATTGATTTAATCTTTCTCCACCAGCTTGTTTCTTAAGAACAACATCTTTATCAATTCCGCTAGCCTCTCTAAACTTTTCCCCACGTAATTTTTGCCAGTTTGTAAAGTCCTGAAGAAAAAAAAACCAGCAGGTAGAATTAAAGAAAATGATTGTTTTAAATATTCATCCCTCAATTTATTGACATCATCAATATTATTGCTTTTTGCCTGCGAAACAGCAAGGGTGAAAACAAGCAACTCATAACCCGTCAAATTTGATGACTCAACCTGATGCCTCTGACCTACCGTCTGAATAGTGTTTTTATAATCAAAACCTTTCGGTCTTTTAATTTTTGTAATGTCAGGAACATTACCTATAGCTTTTTCAACTGTCTTTGAGGTCACAGCGAAAAAGGCATCGTTAAATTCTCTTTTCGTTTGCCAGGCAATGTATTTTACATAATCAAGATTATCAATTTTTGACATCTCAATAAATTCTTTTGTAGTAAGATCGTTTATTGCTTTAATCTTATACTTTTTTCCTGAAATGATGATTGGTATTTTCATCAATTTGGCCTTATTGATTTACGATAAAATCTGATTCCATAGCGCACGGGATCTATGACATGATTATTTTTATCTTCCGGTTCATTTAGATATTTGTTTGAAATATCATCGTAAACCCATTTATAATTTTTAAACTCCCTAATAGCATTTTTTGAATCTTTATGCACAAATATAAGAAATTCCTGCATCCTCTCTATTCCATCAATTACACTACCTTCTCCCTTAGATGCGCCAATCGTTGGTATTCCTGCCATTTCGAGCTCGAATTTTTTATCTTTTCTTGATGAATCACAAATCACAAAATTATTTTCAGGATTAACCTGTTGAATATATTTTATCAATTTGCTATTTAGAATTTGAGGTTGATAAATGTGCTCTTTAATATATATTCGATTATTTTCTCCATCAACATTTACCTCTAACAATGTTGTAGGATCGTTACCACCCCAATCGATTACCCATAATTTATATAATTCCACATCCTGAGGTAGATTATCATACTCTTGCCAATTGTTAAAAATAACACCTTCAAGTTGTCCCTCTAATCCTAATCCATATACCTGCCACCAATTCCACCAATAACCACGTTTTCCTGCACGATCTTCTTCATTCGCCTTTTTTCTTGCTTCTCTGAAATCATCGAGCTGTCCTTGTGTTAAGTTTTGTATGTTATCAAAAAAAGTAGAATGTATTTCAGTATAATCTTTGCGTTTATTAATTGCTTCTGTCTGTATCCAAAATTCTTCTGAAGGATTCCAATCAACAAAAATACATTCGCTGGTCCTTTGGATTAAATGATGACAAATAGAAAATGGCATCTTATTTCCTTCATTTATAAATAAAATATCTCTTTGAGCACCTAAAGCTTTCCCGGGACGATCAAATCCTACGAATTCAACAATTGATTTATTTATACGGTATATATATGGATGTTTTGTTCTTACCGTTTCAGGGATAATGCCTTCTCTGTTTAATATGTCTTCAAAATCCCGAATCGCTCCTCCTTCAAGATGAGGAAGAGAATGAGATACTGTTGTGATTATTCTTTGTTTTTTAGAAAATTCAGCAATTAATTTTATGATTTGTAATTCTGAATATGTTTTGCTTGAGCGGGTACCACCTTTATTGCCTATAATCCTTTTCCTTGCATTATAAATAGCTAACGTTTCATCAAAAACACGTGTCGTATTCATTCTTTTTCAAAATTATCAATCAATTTACCAATCTCTTTTTTAGCTTCTTCAGAATTAACAATTATTTCTTGCTTAATAATTTCTGTATTATTTTGATCAATATATTGCTGATCCTTCTCTCCTAGTTGCTTCATTCGCCAGATAGCTGCCGCAGATGTAAAAAATCCTCTTAATGCATTTCTATTAATTCTTTTTGTTATTGCATTTTGAATATTTTCTTTTACAGAGTTTAGAACTTGCTCTGTTTTAGATAGTTGATAAAATTGACAATATGGAATTCCTGTTTGAAAAATAGCGTCTTGCAAGCATAAGCACTCTTCATTTTCCTCTGCATATTTTAGAGCATCTTCAAAACGAGGAAGAGCATTCTCAAGAGTCCATTCCCGAGCATAATTATTTCCTTTAGCCGCTGCCATGTTGCAAATATACTACATTTTAATATTAATACCACACTCTTATACTACAAGGATAAAAAATATTATTATTATATAATAAAGGCTATGCGCAACGTATTGCATATCAATAAGATACATAACACAGTACCTTTTTAATCTTCCTCCCGGTTTTTATAGTCTATGCCGAGTTTTTTTATTATTTTTTTTATCCTTATTTTATTCAATAATGCTCCTATCATTGTTTCAAACAAATACTTATTTTTCCCGCATACAGCACATAAAATATATTTCCCATATATATTTTTTTTTAATAATGAATAATCATAAAATGAAGTATCATTACAATTATCGCAACTAAACATTATATAATTATGTCTTTTTTTCATTACTGAAATTCTTATAGTTTTTATGCCTCTTTTCCTTATCATTAATCACTTTTTTAAATTGATTAATTAAAAACGAAAACATTAAAGTAATCCCCACCTGACGGTTATTTTAAAGTTATCATTGTCTTTTGTTTTTAGTGTATATTAATAGAAACGTATAAAAATACATAATGTTACGATAAATATCAAATATTTATTGATGATATTTGTTACCGGTAAGTGATGATTTAAATCACCTTATAAGTTATTTTCAATTCTCCTGTCATATTTTTCATCAGGATCAGGAACGTATCTTTCATCTTGCCCGCATTCCGGGCAATCTTCTTCCTTTTCATCGTATGTAACTCCGCAATTTGCACATATGCGCCAATGATCAAAAGGATACTCATAGTTGCGTGTCATTGTAATTCTTCTATAGTTTTTTCGAGGTTTTTTATTATTTCTTTTTGTTGCAAAATAGTACTGATCATCTCATCTTCATGCTCTCTATACCACGTATCAAATTCTTGAGAAAATTGTTCAAAGGCAGGAATAAGAACGTTATCAATTTGATCAGCTTCATATAGTCCTGCATCAGTTAATTTTTCCGGCCATACTCCTTCTGCCGCAATCTCTCTTTTCCTGCGCGCTTCTCCTTTTAAAAAGTCTGTGAATTTGTTTAACATCATTGTTTTTTTAGTTAAATTATATAAACCTTTATTTTATTATTTTAATATATTAAATTTCAACGATCGTATTTTTATAGCGTATCCCTTGTTTTTTGATCTATCTCTTAAATTTGCCTATTAAGAATCGTATTTTAAGGCATTTTAAAGAGATGATTTAAATCACCGGTTAAGAATATTTTAAATCATCAATTTTTTATAAAGTATTTTCAATTTTAAGAAATAATATTCAATATCGGGATACTTCTTGACAAAATCAAGATAATTGTCATTAAAATTTTCGTAATCATAAATCCACCCTGCCTGACTTTTTATAGATCCTGGGCATTCTTTTTTACTCATATAATCACCCTTCACATATGCCCATTCCTGCGGAATATAACGCCAGGTTCCTGAATCATTAAACTGAATAAAACTGTAGATTTCTCCTTTAATTTCCCTCCTGAGCTGCCTATATTCCGTATTAACTATTTTATAATTATCCCTAACAGGCATGGGAATAGGGGTGCAGGAAATAAAGCCAAAAATAATCACAGCTATATAAATCCAAAACAAAACGCCATATCCTGCCTCCATCCACCTAGGCATATCTGTATAGGATTTAAAAAAAGCACAATGATAAATTGCCTTTAGTATTGTTTTCATTATATTTTAAGATCATTTTCATTAAATACACCTTTATAATTTTCTTTCTGAAACCTGACTCTTAACTTTTTATCAAAGATTACGCCTATAATCCATGTTAAAATTAACATAACTACTACTAACAAAACTGTAATAATTAAAGATACTTCATAAATTTTCAGGAAAATAAGCAATGTAAAAACAAATTGAACTTTCGACACAACAAATTGACCCCAATTAAACTGATTTAACCCTTTTGATAACAGGCCCCAAATTCTGCTATCTTTATTTTTTCTTTGAGGCGTGTCAACATTATCCATCGCCCATTTTTCAACTTGAAATAATTTTTTCATATTAAATTCTACATTTTTTACTGCTTCTAAAATTGACATACTCATTATTTTACGTTTTAAAATTTATAATATATTTATTTCTTATTTTAAAGTATCAAATTTCAACGATCATATTTTTATAACATATCCCTTGTTTTTTAATCTATCTCTTAAATTTGACCATCATACGTTCGATTATGGGCATTTTAATGCGGTGATCTAAATCACCTGTTATAGATATTTTAAATCAGTAATTACTGTAAGTTTTCCATCAATTGACAATTTAAATTCTGCCCCAGGCACGTAACAATACCCTCTGTATCTACAGCATCCTGATCTTCCATTTCTCGGAAGATAATCACAACAACCTTTCCCACATGGCTCGCCATCTGGAGGTTTAACACATACCTCCTGGGAAGCTTTGCAGAAAAAATAATCTGTTTTTGTTTCTCTTATTGCTTCTGAAACTTCACATTCAGTTAGTCCTCTTTCCTTCATCTCATTAATGATATAATCAAGAGTGTATGCCCTTTCTTTATCAAAATTACCGAAGTATAATTTCTGTTTTTTCATATCTTTTATTGTTTTTATTTGTATCCTCACAAGCAATATTGCAATATTTTTAAAAAGCATCTTCAATTTCATCTGTTTTCTCATACCACTCATTTTTTAAAACAATTTCTTTCGGTAAAAGCCAATTTGAATTATCCCAGTTATTAACACCTCCTGTTGTTTTTTCTTCAAATCTTCCATTAGTATAATTATAAACCAAATTACTTATTCCTTGCTCTCCTAAGTGTTTAAATTTTATCTTCTGCCAATAAACGTCTATCTCGTTTTGCATAATATTATTTTCATTAACAATCCGATGAACCGTAAATCCATAATCGCACTTATTATAAAAGTGAGCAGATCCGGCTACATCATACAAACTTGGAACATCTCCTTTGTTCATCTTCCGTGGATGAGCTATTAAAAAAATTAATATATTATTTAACCGGCAAAATAATGTTAATTTATCAAGAAATTCATTTATATAAGTTGTTTCTGAAATATTCTCTCTTATTTGATGATCTATTTTATTATAAGGATCAATTACAAGTATTTTTATCCCCCTATGTCTAATGAGGCTTTTTGCAGCCTTAAGAATAGCATCAAGAGTAAAATTTTCTTCATCAAGAATATAATAATAATTATCATTTATATATTCAATTGCCATATCAAATTCATATTCAGACGATTTTTCTTTATGAAATTTCTTTCCTATAATCTTTTCAAATATTTTCGCATAGTGATAATTTAAAGGATAGTTTTCAGGCGTAAAATACGCTACTTTCCATCCATATAAAATATTTAATTTAGAAATAATATAATCTACAAATTCTGATTTACCAGAACCTGGAATTCCAGTTACAATTGCAAGTCGCCTCAATTCCCATGAAATATATTTGTCTATTGTATTAATATTTATTTCTAAACCTCTCTGAATACCTTGATCATAGAACAATTTTATTTCATTATATAATGATTTTACATACACAATGCCTTTTACAGACACAGAGTCACAATTTTTCAACAATTCTTTAAATTCTAAATTAGCATATTTTATCAAATATTCATTAGCATCTTTACAATCCTTAAAATTTATAGTGAAACATCTCTCAAAACCTAATCGTCTTATTAATTCATCCCTCAATTCTAATCCTTTAGAATCTTGATCTACAGCTATGTATATTTTATTTTTATTCTCAAAATAATTAATATAATTATCAAGATATTCAATATTATTACCGGCCCCGTTTGGCACACTTATACAAGAATCAAAACCACATTCAATAAATGAAAGACAATCATTTTCACCCTCACAAATAATCACATAATCCATATCTTTCATAGAATCAATATTATAAAATATTCTTTCAGATCCCTTCACAAGTTTAAATGTTTTATTTGCTCCTCTAAATTTTATGTTAACCAATTTTTCATCTAAAAAATAAGGATAGCAAATAACTTCAATCTCTTTATTAAATTGAGGCATGAATTCTTTATCTGTATAAATTTGCATTTTATTCAAAGTATTCTGACTTATCTTTCTTCCAGTAAACCATTTTACTGCTTTATCAGATAAATCAGTTATATTTTTCCATTCAGGAATGAAATATTCTTTTTCTTTTGCGTATGGTTTATATTCAAAAAATGCCGAATTACAATTATGACAATATCCCCTTTTTTGCACATTGTCCCATGCAAAACACTTTTCTTTTTTATTCTTTCTGAATGAAGAACATTCAGGGCATTGATGTCTTTCTTCATAAGTTGAATTTTTTGAATCAAATTCATATATTTTGCGGGTTATTGTTGATTGTATTTTCATGGCATTATTTTTCTTTTATTCGCATTCTGTTTTAAATAAGGCATTGTATTGAGTATTTTTGATTTCCAATTTTGTATTTTTTTATTATTCCCATCTTTCCAGTCATTAACGATCCATGACTTATACTTATTTTCAAGAGAAATAATATCAATATCAGGATTGTTTTCCAAAACATATTTTTTAAATTCTGAAAAATCCGGTATATATATTTTCTTTTCATTCTTTTCATTCTTTTCATTCTTGTTTGTGGTTGATTGTTGGTTGATTGTTGGTTGATTGTTGGTTGATTGTTGGTTGATTTGCTGGTTGTTATTATTGTTTACTGTTTGATAACTATCATAATTACAAATAGTTATAATAGTATATTTGTTGGTTGTTTTGATGGTTAATTCGTTGGTTAATTTTAATCTGTTCATACACGTGCGTATGGATTGTTCTGAGATTCCTGTATCTTTAGACAATATTTTTCTTCCAGTAATAAGCTGTCCTCTTTTAATCTCTACACCTTGCCATATATTATTTTCATGATTAGCTTTTAAAAGTAAATATAAAAATAGATGTACCATCTCACTTTTATCAAACCATTCCCATGTTAAAAATTTTCTATGTAATTTTATCCAGCCTTCCACTTACAATAAGTTTGTTAAATTATATCAAAAAAAATTATTTTAATCTTCTAAAAAATGATTTATTTAGTATTTTTCTTTGTTCTGCTTTTCCTGATTCGACCCAATTATACACTGTTTTTTCACTCAAAATATCATTTTCGTACATAAATTGAATTATGTCAACATATCTTTTATTTTCAGTTGTTACAATCATTTTATAATTTTTAATTCCTAAAAATCCGGGGCCTCATCTACCCCGGATTACAAGTTTGTAAAATCATCAAAACCCTTAACGTTTAATCAAAAACCCAACCGCAATATAGTCAAATTTTTTAAATTACAAAACTAAAATTGCAATTAAAATAATAGCTGAAATTAATATCATGAAAACCAGGTTCCTGAATCCTTCAATATTTTCCATCTTTTTCTTTTAAAGTTTCACGTTTAATTTTCTCGCAATAATTTTCAAAACAACGCTCCAGTTTTCTCCTGTGATCTTCGCATTCTATTAACGACATTCCAGGAAGCACTGTAAAATTTTGATTTTTGAAACTGAATTTTACATACCAAAACCCGTTTTTCTTTTCAATATATGTTTTCATTCCCTAGTTATTTTATGTATGCAAATATTCTCATCTTCTTTTCTGTAATAAGCCTGCATTTCATTCACAAACCGATCCACTTCTTTTTCATTCTTAAATATAAGCCTTAAATCCCGAAGATCTACCGTTTTCAAATCTTCTTTTCTACCGTTCAGCTTCAATACCCTCAATCCTATTAATTGTATCATCTTTTTAAGTTTTGTTCCCCCGCCACAAATTTGGCATGATATATCATAATCATATCTTCAGCATTAAATATCTTCCATGTTATTTCATAAACTCCATTTTCATTTATAAATTTATCACCTACATTTAAAGATATTAAACCGTTACATTGACACAAATATTGATCCCATTTTTCAGTATAAAATATCGTGTAATTTTTATTTTTTTTCATATCTTATTTTTTTAAGTCTTCTGGCCAAAATGATACATCTTTCTCCATTTTCAAATATTATAAGCATATTACCGTTACGCCCACGTATGCACTTACCATCCTCACGTCTAATAGCATTACACTTTAGATTTTTTAACCGGGAATCTGTTAAGCGATCTCCTGAATATATATAATCAAATTTTAACATCCCAGAAGCGCATGAATAATTGACTTTTTATCGTATTCTGATGTATCCTCAAAAATTTTGCTCTCAACAGAATCGAAAAAAAGATAATTTTCTTTAATATAATTGTATTTTTCAGAAAAATCAGGCTCATAATCAAGATGATTGTTAATAGTTTTGCAAGCATACATAACTGTTGCATGATCAAACCCTCGCTTATTTCGCTCATTTGCAAAAAGAGCACCTATCATTCTAAATGACTCAGTACTTTTTTTACGATCTTCACATAAAATAGCCATAATTACCTGTCTTTTTTCAACAAAAGACCTGGTATGCATCCTGCTTAACAAAATATTCCTGTCGATCTCATATTCATTGCATATAAAACCGACTAATAAATTAAATCTTTCTTTAAGTGTTTTCATTT
>Ga0265297_10002411_pt1 | contig 38160 bp, 40 predicted proteins | sample Munlanlwell13791_FD_192502 | JGI IMG/M metagenome (GOLD analysis project Ga0265297, IMG submission 192502) | Leachate microbial communities from a municipal landfill in Southern Ontario, Canada - Leachate well 137-91 | ecosystem: Engineered > Solid waste > Landfill > Unclassified | place...
TCATTATGGCGCTCATCAGCTCACCAAATAAACTAATTATCAGGATTGCTGCAAAAAAACTAATTCCGCTTAAAACAATCGCACCCACAAACCAAGGAATATATCGCCGCCATTTCTCTAACCACGTCGCCCTCACCATCAGCCCATAGGAATAAATAACAATAAAAATCAGAAAAAGAAGAATAGTTACTCCGATACTCACTTTCCAAAAGCTATACAGCGAATTTCGAATCGTATCGCTAACATTGCCAACAATGTCTTCTCTTAATCCAAGAGACCAATCAACAAAATCAATTGCCTTTATCGCCCCTCGACCAACTAAATCGACTTCCGGATTACGAACCCAGTCTGATGGATCTGTAGGTGTATCGCCTTGTACTTTTGAGGACAATATCAAAGCAAACAGCAGGCACAAACCTAACAAAGCCACTACCAACAGCCAAATCCTCTGCCAATACCGCCGGCTCTTGGTCCAATTATGGTCCGGATGTTTTGCCATTTTCTGTGTCAATAATATGCATTAATTATATCACAGAGGGGATAAGAACTATCTTATTTGACCGGGGCATTTAAATTTTTTTAGTTCATTAGAGTTTAATTCAGTTTGAGTCGATTGTAATTTGGTGCCTTCATAATGTTTAATCGATTGCTTTATAACTTCAGATTGTCTCTGTCCGGTAATAGCCAGTAGTCCAATCACGATTACGGATAAAATCAATACAATGACCGCAATGATATTGTTTTTTATCATAATATTACAATTATTATTTCTACTTTGGCTTATTATAGCAACCAAAATAACAATATAAATATCTTGAATATTTACGATTAATATATTACAATTATCTCCCTGCCTCGCGGGATGATAGAATTCAATGACAAGGTGTGTGAGCTAATGATAGCTCGAACCGAATTGCCAGACGATCCGGAAGCACCCTGCTTTCAGCTCGAATATCCGCGAGGTAGTCTGAAGAGAGTCGCTCGCGACTGCCAGATCCCAGAGTCTGCCATCAAACTGATCTCTTCTCTCGAGTTCAGTCTGACTGACTGGCTCTTCGGCTGGATCGAGGTTGTCATCCTGCGCCTCTTCTTCGCCACCACCTACCTCCTGCCCACCCAGAGCCATGAGGACTGGAGACATCGGGGTTGCCCCGGTCTCGCCCTCGCCAAGCTGTTCGCCTTCACCAATCAACACCCCAACCCCGGCAGCCAGTGCCTGGCCATCCCGTCCGAGGTGTTCAAGATGCAGGACGGTCGCTGCGGATACAACAAGGGGTCAGCCCGTGTTTGGCTCCTCTGGGACGGTGCCAACTACCTGCTGGTCCAGGGCGGTATGGCAGTGCCACCTCGCGATCAGGAGAGTTATACTGTTCTCACTGAGTATCGCCACGAGCCATCGCCATCTGTATGGTAGATCCTCGCAGCGTAATTGCCGCCTAGCCATTTCTCCTGGCTCGGCGGCATTTTATATTAAAAAAACGGGGGCATGACACCCCCGGAGCGATATATATCTCACGACGCTAGCTTGTACCACGTGACCAATGAACCGGCTCGAACCCGGTATGTTGTCGCCGGAGCCAAGATCTGTGCTCCATTGACCTCATAGACCATTAGCCGGCTATTGGTTGTAACAGTCTTGTTGCCCGACTTAACGACCAGCCTCGTAACCATCATCCCATGCCTGGTAGAGGTCTGTCCAACGTTGGCCGCTCCAAGCGCAGCAGCCGTTGCTTGCAGGACCGTTCCAGACACCGGTGCGTAAAAGCGCACCAGAGCTATCTTGGCTACAGCGGCCTCAGCCGGTGACAGACTCAGGCCAGTAACAGCGACCGAAACGGTCCCCGATCCGACAAGGAGCCGTCGGAGGAGGTCTCTTCTGGTCAACTTTGATCACGCTCCCACTCTGGTCTTTAGGGCTGTTTATCAACCCGTAGCCAACTTTGATTGAGACGGTATATTTAGCAAAACATTTTTTGAAATTTTGTACAAATTATTGTTTAAAAGCCTGATTTAGCAATTCTTTAACTCGTTCCCGATTCATTATTGACGTATACACCCATATTTCCTGTAAGCTGGTTCTTCCGCGGATAATAAGTTTTAGTCCGGCTGGTAACTCTACAATTTTCATCCGATTATCACCACGATTAACACCGGTTTTTGCATTGATAATACCAAGACAGATCTTTGTAACTAACCGAGAACGTTCTGCCGCTCTAATTATTGGAATTGCCACTTTAATTGCAGTTCCATGATTAGTAATCTTTTTATAACCCCGAATATTACCCATAAACACATCCTATCAATTGACTGTAATCATACAAATTTACAGATGTATCATTGACGAATATTTTTATTTGGCGCAGAATTCGATATTATATTTTTAATGTTCAGTATTACACACCTTGAGAGGGTGATCACGTGAAAGTCGCAACCGCGGAGTGTAATGGCCCATCTCGACTTGGCGAGACCTTCGCGAGTCTCGGGCTAGTTCATCTCAACCGGATGAATAGTCACCATCCTCTGATCTACATCAAGACCAGCGCCGAGGATGGGCTGATCTACCAGATCGCCTGGGACAACGACGGCTACTACCTCGTTCCATCTGATGGAAGCGATCGGATTCGCCTGAGTCGGCGCTATCTCAAGAAGACCAGGGTCGTCGTCGGCACGACCTTCACCCATCCCAAGCTCGTCCCCGCTACGGCAACGGTCAAACAAGTAGTCGCTATCTTCCCTGAGCAAACGCTTAGCAGCGACGAAGCTGCTTGCTTCCCTCCGACCAACATCGGCAACGACTTCTTCGCCCTCTGGGGAGGCACGCTCGACTACTGCAACTGAGCTTTCCGCTGAGCCACCTTCCCCTGCCCGGGAATTACCACCCCGGGCACGTTTTTTTATATCAATTGACCTTCCCAGATAAATATGTTAATATTCTTTAGCATCCTGAACCCAAACATGAACCGCCGCCTAAGGAGTTGACCGTCGGTGACAGCGATACCTATTAACGCGCCAGGTGCGTACGTTGTACGTACGCATACCGTTACGTTCGTTGCTCTCGCCGGTCTTGTCTACGGCGACTTCGATGAGGTTTACGTCTTTATACTCGGCGGATTCCTCAAGATCGGTTGTGACTCGGATGGAGAGTTCTATATCCGCAACTCCACCGAAGACTCAATCGAGACAATTGAGCCGGTCGTTCTTTCCCGTCATGATCTCGAAGTCAATTGCTGCTTCGGGCTCGGGGATAACTCCGGTCTCATCGTCCAGCGGATCGTCATCGTCAACCCGAATCGTCGACTTACTGCACTAGAGCAAAGACGCGCCAGTGGGCTTGGCCCTATTACTCCAGTGACGTGGGCCGACTTCATCGGAGATGAGTAACGACCAAGGGAGTGCAATACCCTGACCGGCGCCGGTCAGGGTTTTATTATTTTAAAATTCCGGTCAGATAGACTTCGACTAAAGTTTTATGCATTCTTTCCTTGGTAATCTCTTTATGAAACACTGTCCAGGATATTCCACAGATTGATAATAATCCAAATAATGCAATTGTCATTGGTTCTATATCCAAATCCTCTTTAAAAACACCGTCTTTCTTACCTCTGGTAATTAAATCATTCATTAACTGGTAATATTCAGCTTGATAGGAACGAATATCTTTTTGCCAACGACTTTCTATGCGCCAAAGCTCCGCATAACAAACACGACAGAATTCTTTTTCCTTCTCGTAATAAGTCAACTGTTCATAAAGAATTGTCTCAATTTGCTTTCTAGGGTCATCAGACTCGGATAATTTGGTTTTTAGAATATTTAAATAATTTCCAAGTCCGCGACGAACGATAGCAAAGAATATCTCTTCTTTACTTTTATAGTGATAGTAAATAGTTCCTTTGGCGAAATGAGCCGTTTCAGCAATCAAATCTACACTAGTGCTCTCATATCCCGTCTTAGCAAAGACTTTGATTGCGGCTTTAAGAATTTTATCATTAGTTTTCATATGCCACAAATTATGAGTTTAGAAATCGACTAATATGTTAGCAATAAAATCACAATATTCCAAGTAATACTAATAATGTTGCTAATTTACGTTAGTTAATTATTTATTTTTCTTGGCAATGAGCTTAGTTAGTTGATTACGAGCATAACGCAAGTTGGTCAGAACGGACTGACGACCAACCATTTCAACATAGCCATGGCCAGAAACATCTCTATCGCCCATTTGTCCGGTAATTTTTGTCGGCCCTTCCCAATAATTAATCGTTAAATAATTCATCTCATGTCGACTAGTTAATGATTCGATTTTTAGCTTCAGATTATAACTCGGAATCTCGATCTGCCAATCCAGAATATATTCGGCCTTAGTTTTATCACTAGTCCAACGACGATCCAGTCGGGTCATTTTTAATTCATCTAGGGATTGTTGCCGACCGTTTGGATCAATTACGAATGCTCTATTCACAAACTCGCCATTACGGCCATATTCATAACATAAAACCTCATAGTGATTAGATAGCTGGATCGCAAACCAATTCCAACGATCATTGCCCGGCATGACATCGGCCCATTGATGATCCATCCACGACTGGCCTTGTACAGGAATAATTTTATTATTTAAAACGATATGACCATCGGTTTTGAGGTCAGTTAAAGAATAATAATATGTCGACTTACCCAGATTAGCGATATAACCACCGCCACCAAGCATCAATGGCTCTTTTTGCGACTCAAGGTTTAGATGTATACGTGGACCCTTCAAGCGATATTGGAATTGTTTCGGCTCCTCGATATAGAAGTGCTGCGAGCTGGCCACTGCCCGCGGTCGAGAAAAGAAAACATTGAGCAAGGGACCTATAAAACTATCTTTAGTAATTGATGACAGGTGATCAATATGAGCATATAATTTATCATTATCAATGTCAGTTAGCATCGAATGATAAAAATAAATATCTTTTTGTGGTATTTTTATCTTCTCTCCTTTCACAAAAGGCAACCTGGCCCTAAATAAGCAATTCATATATGAGTATCGATGTCCATCTGCCGACTGCAAATGACCGTTATAATACCACCACTCACCGATAGTGGGGTGGTTTAACTCATCCTTAGGAAATGTAACTTTATGCGCCATAATTAGTCAATTAGTGAATAATCAATAATATTATTACCTTTATGACAATTATAAACAATATCGTAAATATTTAGTTCGATTTACCGGCGTTTCCTAGTTTTCTTTTCCGGTCGAATAAATTTGATGTAACCAAGCGTAATTGCCATTATCAGACCTACCGTGACAATAATAAACTGAAATTTACTATCATCGGTCATAAAGCCACGAATTAGGCCATAACCAAGCGAAAACAATCCACCAAATAGCACGCCGTCACCGAGAATGTCGACGTGCATCAGCGTCGCCAAACTGATCACTAAAAGAACAACAGCCAGAGCGATGACGATGCCGGATAGAGTCCGGTTATAGTCTTTGAATTCGGACTCCCATTGTCTCTGCTGATTTTCATAATCTTTCTCGGTTTGTTTCTGCGCTTCAGTCATCGTGTCCGGATTTTTAATATTTTGCAATTCAACCGGATAATCAGGTTGTTTCGGTGATTCGTAGAAAACCGCCGCGCCAAAACCGACAAACAGGGCAATCATCAGCCCAAGAAATAATTTATAGAGAATCTTAACCATTCCACCCCCTTAGTTTTATTACGCTTATTATACATAATTCGACAGATTACTTAAACTATTAACTTGGCAATGTTATATTATTCTGTTAATATTTAATGTCGTTTAGCCAATCTGCCAGGAACGCTTTGCGATAGCTGGCAGCATGGTCAGAACAGGGGGAATGGCTACAACGCGCACCTTGTCCGCTTAACCGCGCTTATTCACTGTGAAGTTCAGAGGAGGGATGCGCTGTGCCAGAGAACGGCGTCGAGATCGTTCACTCTTGCCCGGCTTGGATCCTGGGGCCAAGAAGTGCCCACCCCAAGTTCGCGGCCAATGTGCCAGCTTTCGGGGGCATCGCCCAAGTCGAAAGCCGACTCGCAGCAATTGCCGAGTACTTTCCAGGCGATCTGACCAGTCTGCACGTCTGCCATGAGGTCAAGAGCAACCTCTACCCCGAGCTCAACTCGCCTGATGCCATCGATCAACAGGCCTTGATCGAGGGCATCGACACCGGTTGCTACCCCAGAGTCGCTGCCATCACGGCGCCAGCCTTCGGGCACGTCAGTTTGCTCGACGGCGCACTACTCAGCCGCGACCAGCTGATCGTCCAGCGATCGATCGATCTCCACCTGGAAGCGATCGACCTGGCCAGGACGCTCAAGGACGAGGGCCTGGGCGAAGGGGTTGTCCTGTGGTGGCCAGCCTTCGACGCCGCACCCTATCCGCTTCCGGGAGGCGACGCAGTCAGCCACGACGACGTTCGGAGAGCATGGGAACGACTGGTCGATGTCTGGGCCACCATCCTCATGGACAGCGACGCCGTCGTCCACCTCGAGTGGAAGGCCGATGATCCGGGACGCGACTACATCAACACCATGCCCCGAGCTATCCGCTTCTGCAAGGCAGTCAACACCGCTCTCGGACGGACAGCTATGGTCGTGAACCTCGAGTGGGCCCACGCCCTCTGCGCCGGCATGCCCGTCGCTACCGCCACTCAGTTGATGATCGAGGCCGGCTTGTTCACGGGGTTCGTACACCTCAACGACGCTGAGCTCGCCTGGGTCGTCATCGATAACGACACCGGAGAGATCGTCGAAGGAACGCCCGGTTATGACTTCGACTGGGCCGTCGGCAGCAACCCGAAGACCGCAAGCGACTGCACCCGCGCCATGCGTCTGATGCTCGATTCTGGGCACTCGCAGCTCATCCTCGAGCACGACATCAACTACGGGCCGTCGGGCGGCCTTCCGCCTCTCGAGTACTACCGCTTGTCGCGCAGTATGGCCGAGACCATGCTCGAAGCCGCGGTCGCCCTGCCTTCCACCGACTAGTCGCCGACCGACTTCAGCACTCCGCCCCTACTCTCACGAGAGTCAGGGGCGCTTTTATTTATAGGCCAAGCGGCCTTCGATTTTGGCGCCAAGATTCTGATGAGTCCGGAAATGCTCTTCAAGGACTTCTTGGGCCGAAGTCGTTATCACTTTCGATTCGCCGGCTTCAGTCAGCTCAATGTCGCTGATATTTAAATATTTTTTAGAATTGTTAATGTGATAGCCTTGCAAAGCCAATGTATAGATTTGGTCAAACGCAATCGGCTGACTACCGACCGATAACGACTCCAGCTTTTTCGCCTTATTACTATAAACGGCGGCGACACCGCTATTAACTTGATAACACTCGCCTTCACCATCACGATTGGACTCGCGCATAATATGCTCGAATATCTGCCACAGCATAGAGCCGCTAACTTTAAACCTCGAAATCGAATCGTCATACGGGAAGCAGGCTAAGAAATCTTTGAGCGTGACCAACGGTCCAAGCTCCTTGACGCGGATAGAACCACTGCCAACCAGCATGACATCGCACTCGGCATTATGTGCTAAAGAGTCGGCAATCAAATTACCTAATGTCGTTTCGACTTCGCGTTTCGGATGGGTCAATTTATTATTTAGTTTAGCTAAAAGCAAATTATATTTTCGATCGACTTCGGATTTGAAGGTTTCGATATATTTCAATAATTTCTTATCCGGTTTGGCCACACGATTGTCAATCGGCACTAAACGCCATTTATAATCCACAATACTATTAGTGTCGTCATCAACAGTTATATCAAAACGTCCGACTTGATTTGACCCGACACCGGCCTGTGCAACTAATATTTTATTAACTTTCGTCGGCTTGTCCAATACGGTATGCGAATGACCACCGATGATTAAATCGACACCCCATTCCGGCTTTAGCATCTTGGCTAATTTCAGATCCGATTCGTAGCCGATATGCGTCAGAATAATAGTAAGATCGATATCATTGTTTTTATAAGCGTTCGTAATTTTACCAACTTCACTACTGGCTTCTTCAAGCGATATAAATGAGCCGACTAATTTATCTGTTTTAAGCGAATCAATAATCTTGTCAGTGATGATACCCGTAAATAAAATGCCGAAACCTGCCTTTTCAAGAACTATATATGGATTCATCAAACGCTTAGCATATTTCTTAATATATAGATTTGCATTGACAATCGGAAAGTTGGCCATTTTTTCCAAAAACAATAGATGCGGCAAGCCATAATCAAATTCATGATTACCTAGCGCAACAACGTCTGGTGCCAGGTAATTCATAATCTCCATAGTTGAAATACCTTTATATTCGGCATCTATCAATGAGCCCTGTACCATGTCTCCGGCAATGACATATAATACATTGTCTTCTTCCGAACGTACTTTATTTAAATACCCGGAGAGTAGCGCCAGACCGCCAATCAATTCTCCTTTTTCTCCACCTAGCTCTGCTAAAAAATCACCGTGCATATCATTGGAATGCAAGATTGTAAATTTTTTAGTATTCATAAAAATCCATTATTTATTATTCGAACGAAGTGAGAACTATCAAGCGATACGAGCAAATTTGCATCTTATGCTTTTTGGCCGCATTCAGGACAGAACTTAGCATCCTCGTCCATCTTAGCACCACAGCCGGAACATATATTATCACTATGGATCTTAGCACCGCATTCAGGACAGAACTTAGCGTTTTTCTCGAGCGGTTTTTCGCATTTTGGACAACTGGCAACAACGCCTGCGCGCCAGTTTTCAGCACCAAGTTTTTTATCTTCTTCTGCCATAGCGGCATGCGCCCAGACTTCTTCTACCGACTTACTAGCTTGAGCGGCCGCCATTTCCACGCCTAAGTCGGGCGCGCAGCCTTTGCATAAACCCTTGTCCTCGTTCCAGCACCGTTCACGACAAACCCAGTTGTTACAACGCGGACACTGGACAAATGAAGGCTCGATTTCTTTAGCTGCTTTCGTAAACGCTTCGTCGTGTTGTTGCTCCCATTTAGCCGACTTGACGCGGTCACTAACATCCGAGGCTTTGTCAAAAACTCCGCCAAAGATACCGCTAGCTGCATCCAAGAGTCCGGCCGCTTTACCAATGGCACTGCCGTCAAAAGACGAACGATAACCGGAACCGCATTTCTCGCATTTAAATTCAAATTGGAATCCGGTATCGGTCGAAAGATCTTCGAAATTATTTGTAAATCTGATTTTTTCGCTCATAGATACTCCTGGGAAGATTATTGATATTTGATAAATAATATTTTATCAGATTGATAACCTGATTGATAGTAAGATTATTATTTATTTTGTCTATATTCAATAAATTTCGATAAATTTTATATCACAAAGACCCACTAAACATTGTTTAAATAAAGAATATTTGGTATAACATTGACCAGCACCGTACATCGACATAGAACGATCGGAGGCAGTACGATGAAGCTCGTATTCGCTCTTAGCGCTTTGCTTGGTACTTCCCTCCTCGTAGCCGCCGATGGCCATCCGGTCATCCCCGAGCCATCGTCGCTGTTGCCTCTGGCGACAGGCAACAGCTGGACATACCAGTGGACATGCCCAGCCGAAACCAGAGCTCTGGCCGAAGGTCAGACTGCTGAACATCCCAAGGTCGTGGTGACCTCCGTGGCACCAATCGATTACGGTGGACGGGTGCTTAACGCCCACCACGTCAGTTCGCCGCCAGTCGATCACACGGAGAAGTACGTCGTCGCCGAAAACGTCGATGGGAAGTACCGAATCGAGATCAAGACTACCCAAGACGTGCCGGTCTCACGAGTTCGCGACGGCCGCTACGACGGCACGAAAGACATCTTCTGGTCCTGGCAAGCCAACGCCAACCGTGATCGGATGTCGTTGAGCGAGGATCTAGCCTACGAGTGGAACGATTCACTGGCTCGCATCCTCCTCCGCGGCGGCACCGTACCGGTCGATGAGTTCCCTACGTCACGAACCAACTTCATCGACATTACGCTCAACGACGGCATCTGGGGTCAGTCCTGGCTCCAAGTCGACAATCAGAGTGCCTCGATCACCTACCTCTACCGAACGGCGGATTCCGTTCATGTAGAGGTGCCAGCCGACAGCTACGACTGCATCGAGACAATCACGAGGATCATGCAGTCATCTCGGCCGGACGCAGCCATCGACTGCGAGATCCACAGCTTCTTCGCTCCCCACGTCGGCCTGGTCCGAGAATACCAGGTCACGGACGATGGAGTTGTGATCTACGACATGCAGCTGACTGGTGTTCGTACCGGCTAGGGTCTGTCGCTCAACCGCTTCAAGAATGACGGGAGGGCTCGAAGATGACACGGGACAGTCAGCACACACTATTCGCCCTCGACTATGCACCAATCGTCCTGCTTCTCATCGTCTTCGCCTGTCACCTCCTTCGTAACCTGCCCTGATAGCTCTCCTATCAAGTCACCTCCGATTCGCGTCGGAGGTTTTTATTGTATTGTTCGAGACTAATGTCGAGAACTATCAACTTAAACGTAACGAGTGAGAGTTCTCAGATTACTTCGAACAGTAACATATTGTATTATCGTTCGAGGAGTCAACGACGAGAACTATCGAATGTAATCTATTCGATAACAGGTCTCATTCGGAGTTTGAACGATTATTAAATTGTGTTATTTGGTGTCCTCGGGAAGATTCGAACTTCCACAATCTGCTTAGAACGCAGCCGGTCTATCCATTAGCCTACGAGGACAAACAAAAAAGACCCTTTGCCGGATCTTTTATAACTTTTATTATAGTACTAAATAAGACCCAGCTTACATAAGCATTGACAGGCCTCGTCTATAATTTTGTAAATATTTCATAATTTACTGATTATATAATTAAGTATTCTTTGGGACTTGTGATTCGAACCTCTCGGAAACCCTCCGCCTTCGCCAAGGCTACGGCAGGACAGGCCGGTTTTCCGACGCCCCTTCGGGGCTGCCTTCCTCGCACGGGAAAACAACTGTTTTCTCCGCCGTCGCGTAAAGCTATGGCAGGACAGGCCGACCCCTTTCGTGTTCGAACCAGGGCTCTGAGCCAATCGTTACCGCCCAGATTACTGAGCGACATCGATTGGCTCCCCCTAGTTGACGTATTCAGAAGCGAATACTATCAAATTATTCTGCGATTAAAATCAGAATTTGAGTTATTGCCAGTAAGTCGATTAGCTTTTTAGAAATCAAATAGTTCAGCAATTTTTATTTTCAATGCGATTGATATCTTAGCAATGTTTTTCAATGACGGGTTTCTCATACCTCTTTCAATACCAGAGATGTAAGTCCTATCAAGACCAGTGGTAAATGCTAAGTCTTCCTGAGATATTCCTTGCTTAGCTCTTGCTTCTCTAACTTTTGCTCCAAAAGCTTTTTGTGTGGCTAGTAGTTGATTTTCTTGTTCCATACTACTATACTCAAATAAAGAGGACTATAAGACCACGGAATATAAGTAACATAATAAATAATTGATGTGAGCAGTAAGCTTTTAGAAAGGAAAGCAATGACTAAAGAAACTAAAGAACTAAAAGAGCCAAAAGAGAAGAAAGCTATCTGGAAAAAATGGTGGTTTTGGGTAATTGTTGTGATAGTGATTATTATTGGTGCTAGCGGCAACGGGAAAGACTCGACCAAAACAACCACCAACTCAACCAATGCAAATTCAACAGCGAGCACCCCTAATGCAACTGAGCAAAAAAAGGAAGAACCCAAAGTGCCAGCCGAGTATAAATCAGCTCTTAGCCAAGCCACTACTTATGCCAAAACAATGCATATGTCCAAGCAAGCTGTCTACGACCAACTCGTATCTGAATATGGCGGTAAGTTCTCAGCGGAAGCAGCAGCGTATGGAAGAGATAATGTGGTTGCCGACTGGAATGCAAATGCACTAGCACAAGCAAAGACCTACCAAAACGATATGCACCTATCCCCAGCGGCAGTTCACGATCAATTAACATCTCAATATGGTGCAAAGTTCACGCAAGCAGAAGCAGATTATGCAATTGCCCATCTTAATGACTAGCCAGCATAAGCTCTAAATGCTACTTAAAAGATGCCCTTTTTTCTCGGGCATTTTTTAATTGTTGAAAAAAATGGATTAGACAACTATATTTTGTGTATGGGCAATCCCAAAAGACAACATTATATTTCTCAGTGCTACCTAAAGCAGTTTGCTGATACTACACAGACGGGCAAGGATCCTCGCATCTGGATTTTTAGCAAAGACGGTAAGACAAAAGAGCTCAAAAAAGTTGAGAAAGCTTTTGTTAGTAAACATATTTATTCGCTAAAATCTCAAACACCGAATGTCCCATATGATTATTCGATAGAAATTTCTCTGTCTGAACTAGAAGATAAATACGCACTTATATTCGAGAACAAAATATCCAAGAGGAAACCCTTAACTGATGAAGAGCATATTATCCTTTGTGCATTTGTTGCCGCTATGATGTTAAGAACTAAAGGGAAGAAAGAAAATATTGAACAAAATTTGGACCAGATCATTGATATGACTGAGCGAATGGAAAAAGCTCATAACTTGCCCCCGAAGAAATCAGAAGAGCTAAAGAGTTATAAAAATGATGCTCATAAGTTAAATTTGGCTAGCTTGTTGGCACCTATAACCGAACTAATTGTGCCAATGAATTTATCTTTTCTGTGCGTTAAAAAAAATAGTAAAGCCAAGTTTATCACGTCTGACGAACCCTGTAGTTTATTCAATCCCGATTTACAATGGCAAAAGATGTATGGGTATGGTCTACAGCAAAAAAATATCCAACTAACTATCCCTTTATCAACTGGCGTAATCGGTTGTTTTTGTTGGAATGATTTGCGGGGTTATATAAATATTTCAGACGAAAGGGTCCAAGATCACAACAGAATGATTAGAGGAACGAGCCATAGTAATTTTATTTCCAGCTCTCCCGTCGTTAAAAAAATCTGGTTTAGCAAATACCCAATGAGTATTACATTCTTTATTAAAAAGGTAATACCCAATAAGATGAGAATGTTTTTATTAAAAATAAGATATAAGTATGTCAGAAGAAGATAAATTTAGCCAAGCGGAAACATTGCTTTCAGCAGGGAATAAAGAGGAAGCAGCAGAGAAATTCCTTGAGCTTTTTAATTCTTCTTCTGATGTTGTAACTAGATTAAACTGTGGCCTAGAATTAAACCGCTCGCTAGACCCCGTTAGAGATACAGAGCAATTACTTGTGATAACGGATGAAACATTACGCTTAGCCGACAGATTGATTGATAAAGATATAAAAGCCATCGCTTTATGTTACAAGGGGTTACTTTTGATTCACTCTAAAATTACTAAGATTGATAGAATGAAAAGAATAAAACTTTCACCTGACTGGTTTGAATTTTCACTTGAAAGAGAAAAACAGGAATATGAAACTCTGGAACAAGAACTAGACGATATGGAAAATGAAGCAACTATAAGTCTTCAAGAAGCTGAAAAAATAGCCGACAGAACAAAGGATACTGCTCTCAAAGCTACGGTATACTCGATGATTGGACAATCATTCGGCTATCGTTCGATGGAATTTCGTTATAATAAAATCGGAAAGAGCGGCTTTCGACTCTGGCTGATCGAAAAACAATTGGAGCACCTGTTGTATAGTAGAAAGGACAAAAAGTCATTAAAAACCATACACAAGCAAGCTGATAAGTTTTTTCTTAAAGCTATAAAAACAGCGGAAGAAAATAATAATTTGCCAGAGAAAGGGTTAGCTCTTTATAATTATGCTAATCAACTAAGGACAATGAACAGATACAGAAAAGCAAAAAAGATCCTTAACTTATCAAAAGAAATTGCAATAAAAACTTCGGATAAGTATTTATTGAATAATATTGATATCTTATTAGAGCGTGTTAAGACTAAAAAAGTCCCTCAGTATAAGTTCTAGCTAATAAACTCTAAAGTTGTAATATGAGCAAAAGTAGTAAAGATTTTGATTTAGATTTAGACAATCTGCCCTCGACAGAACTTGCCAGTTCACAAGTCGAGGAAGTTTCTAATGCAGCAGCAGACAGATTGAAAAAACTAATTGAAATACCAAATTTCCCCAAGTCGCTTTTTAGTCTTTCTGATTCCGCTAGTTCAGCAATAAAAGATGCGACTTCTTCTCTCGCCAAACATTCCAAGCTTATAGACAGCTTGCCAAGCTTTAATTACGATGCCCTAAAACCGAAAGAGTTTAAGATGACGCTTCCACAACCCGACTATACGAAGATGAGAGAAGAAGCCGAAATTAGAAAACTAACGCTTGAGCAGTTGCGAAAAGGAAAAAGCTCTTCTGTCGTTGAGACAAAACAAGCTTCACCTCAAAACTGGTATAGTCCAAAAGCAGGAACTGGTGTTATTAAAGATAAACCATTCAAATTCCAAAAGGATAAGAACTTATACGGGATTTTTAGTCGGTTAGTGGTCAATTCGGGCAATCTCTCCAGAGATGAATTATTACAAGAGCTCAAACTTACCGAAAAAGATAATAACGATAAGACACTCAACAATATTATTATTAACGATAGAGTTAAGAAAATAAGAACAAGAACAAAGTTAAATCCGACTGAACTAATCAATAATTGCGGTAACTTAACTCTTATCGTTGAGATTGAAAACAGGGACCATTTGAGACCATAAGAGACCATTCAATAGAATAGTAGCGACCATAGCTTAGAAAGTATCCTCTTCTTGAGGATATTTTTTATGCAACAAGAAGCCAACGAAAATTTAACTCCACTAGAGAAGCTGTGCCAAAGCAAGCTATCCGAAAGCGAATTGAAGAGCATTAAAACTGATATGCTCGGCTTCTTTCAATTACTTATGGAAATCGATTTAAGAAAAAAGGGAATAAAACGATGAATATTACAGATGTTCAAATTATTCCAATCAAAGCGAAAGATGGTCTAGTTGCATTCGCTAGTTTGGTCCTAAATAATGAGCTTTATTTAAGCTCAATCGGAATACACAAAAAAGCTGATGGGTCTGGCTACCGCATTACTTATCCCACGAAAGTCTTGGGGCAAAGACCCTTCAATATATACCACCCAATAAACAAAGAAGCTTCCAAAGAGATAGAAGAAGCTATTTTAACTAAAGCCAAAGAAGTAATGGAAAGTAGTAATGATAGATACAATCGCCATAACACTCAAGGACAAGGAATTTAGGATATTAAACTCCGAAAAATTTCTTCCGATTTCAACTAATACAAATTTTGCCAAATTTGCATTAAATCGAAGTGCCAAAAGCGACCATTATCAGCCGAAAATAACTTTCTATAAAAGGGGTCCAAGAAATGAATTGAAAGTAGAATTTTCAGCTCCAAAGTTACTTCACGGAAATAATTTTGATGAATTGGACGATAGCGACTTCGACTTATTAGTTGGCAAACTGTCGAGCTTATTAAGAGAAATGGGCGTAGAGGTATATCCTTATTGGATTAGAAAAGCAGATGTATCAAAAGTCGATTATTCGAAAAATATAATTCTGAGTGATTTTTGGAAAAGCTCAATGATAATAAATGAATTGCAAAAAATAGATATGACAAAGAGACTGGATATTCAGCATAGAGATTATAGGAATTCTGGTCATACAGTTTATTACCATTGTAATTCCTATGAGCTTGTTTTCTATGACAAGATAAAAGACCTGCAACAATCAAAAATAAGTCCAAAGCGAGCACTGGACAAGACTGGAAGTATTCAGCTGAGCTTACTCGATGAGATTGAGAAAAGTAAAAAACCAGTTGAAGTTTTGAGATTTGAAATAAGACTAGGGAAAAGAATAAAGATCAAATCTCTTTTTAACAAATTAGAAATTAAGAATGACTTAACATTTCAATCAATTTTTAATAAGTCTGTTTCAAAATCGGTGCTTAATTACTATTGGAACGAGATATATTCAAATATTTCCCTTGCTCAAATTAAGGACAGCGACAATTTATCAGTTGTCCAAAAAATACTTGAAACAAAAAAGATGAAGCCGATAAAAGCTCTAGGAATTGTTATGGCTTTGAGAATTATACAAGAAGATGGAGCAGAAGAACTAAAGAAGCTTTTTAAGCGGCATACTAGCTCAAATACCTTTGGAAGCTTAAAAAAGGATATTCTGTCGCTCAATCTTCCCAAAAATATTAAAGTTCAGGGACTTCAGCAGGTAAATCAGCAAATAGATGAATTTAGAAGCGTGAAAATGGCTGAATATTTAGTCTAGAATTTACTTTAATTATGACTATAAGTCACATATAATAAAGAAAAGAGGAAAAATGAAAAAAGCGGTAATTTTGGCAAGAGTTTCAACAAAAGAGCAAGAAGAGCTAGGACACTCTCTGCCAGCACAAACTAGAAGATTGAGAGATTATGCGAAGAAGCAGAATTTTGATGTCGTCGAAGAGTTCTCTTTCTCAGAAAGTGCAGGACACAAAATTAGAAGAAAGTTTGAGGAAGTGCTGGGATACTTAAAACAGCACAAAGACACAAGAATTTTGCTTTGTGAAAATGTTGATCGAATCACAAGGAATTTCAGAGATGCTGTCGATGTTGACGAGATGAGAAGAAATGACGGTCTTGAAATTCATTTTGTGCAAGATGGATTTTTTATAAACGCACAAGCAACTGGCAATCAAATGTTTATGTGGGAAGCTAAAGTCTTTCTCGCTAAACAATATCTCAATAGATTATCCGATGATGTAAAAAGATCAATCGAGCAGAAGTTAAAAAATCAGGAATGGCCAGAAAAAGCACCGATAGGATATCTCAATCAGGATTTAGATGGCAAAAAGGACATTGTCATTGATAAAAGCAGGGGTCCGCTGATTAGGAAAGCTTTTGAGCTATATTCAACTGGAAATTATGGATTGTCACAGATAGTCAAAATACTGAATGATGAGGGTTTGCGTAATAATACGAAAGTTGGCAAAGCGGTAACGAAAAGCCAACTGGACCAGATACTTAAAAACACTTTTTATTATGGGGTAATGCTATATAGTGGTAATTTATATCCTCACAGATATGAGCCCTTAATTGATAAATGGTTATTCGAGAAATGCAAAGCCGTTAGAGAGGGAAAATCTAAAACACTTATCAAATATGCGAGCAAGCCATTCGCTTTTAGAGGGTTAATAAGATGCGGATATTGCGGCTGTATGGTTGGCAAAGACCCCACTAAAGGAATAAATTATTGCATTTGTAACCAATACAAAGGGAAATGCGGAGCAGAGAGAATTACAGAAGAAGAACTCTTATCGCAAGTAAGGGTAGCTTTTGAAAATATTACTATTCCCGAAGATGTCGTCGAGGAATTGCGTAAAGAAATGGAAAGCTCATTCAAAGCAGAGCAAGCGGTTTATCATAGCTCTATAGATCAATACAGAAAAGAATATGACGAGATAGATACTATGGTAGAGAAAGCTTATATGGATAGTTTAAGAGGGCGTATTACTGAAAGCCAATATGAGAATATCTTCACTAAATTGAAAGAAAGACAAGAGTTTTTGAACACCAAAATCAACAATCATACAGTAGCAGACAAAGAGTTCATAGTAACCAGTTTATATATAATAGAACTAGCAAATCGAGCCGTTGAACTATTCGATAGTTGTGAACTTAACGAAAAAAGACAACTGATAAATTTTGCACTTTCAAACTTATCTCTAAAAGGGAAAAAACTAATATGGAATTACAAAAAGCCATTTGATGCAATGGCTCTTTGTAGTAAAAATGTAAATTGGCTCCGGGACTTGGATTCGAACCAAGATTGACGGCTTCAAAGGCCGCTGTCCTACCATTAGACGATCCCGGACTATAAATTTCTTTAACTACAGACCAAATGATAACTGAATTTACTGCTTTAATCAATAATAAAAAGCGCCCCGTACGCGGCGTAGCGACGGGGGCGAGAAGTGCGAAGAAGATCTTGGTCGTCTAGAGACGCACCGTCCCGGACGGACGAAGGTGAGCCGTCCGGTAGTACTCATCGGAATGACAGACGCACTCCGTGAAGGGCTCTCTCAGGTCAACGAGCACTGTCCTCCCATGCAGATCCTCGAGTTGCGCGACGTTCTCGGAGATCATCCTAGACGATCTTCCGACAGCCCGATCATCTTTACTCACCATCTCGCTGCCCTCACCCTTCAGTTCTTACTAGTCTGCTCCTACAGATCACTCAGAGGAGCATCCGTTGTCATTGAACGGAGCGTGGAGAAAGGATCGAAACGCTGGCCCTCGGGCGCTCGGAAGCCGTCACACCGGCCGTGGTGGGGCACGATCCACTCGTCCCCCAGCTGAACCGCGGCAGTTGAGATGCGGCAGGTCGGACAGTAGCACGCCATCACTGGCGCCCTCTCATCCAGCTGCTCGAGGCTACCCTCACACGGTTGCTCTTCCCCACTTGACCCTGCCCGAGAGTGAGGTAGCAGTCGGAACTTCCTATCCGATCCAGCCTCGCCCCTAACCATCTCGCAAGGCACCAGCTGGTCGCAACACGAACAGTAAGCGTCCATCCGCAGGTCCTCCTCTATCAGTTTCCAACATCTCTCGGTTGGATGTATCCATCCCACCAGTGAGAAGTGGAGTCGTAGCCAGTCTGCATGTAGCGGCCATCTGTCGGCAGACCGGTCTTACATTCCACCTCGACCGGCTTTGAAGCCGAAGGATGGAGACTGACCGGAGCATCGCCACTGCCCGGGCAGGTTTCACCCATAGTCATCAGTCGGTGCTCAGGTACCGAGAGAACCCCACCCCTCATGATCCCGGGAGCCTCTTTCCCGCACGTGGGACAAGTGCAATCGTACAACGTGACTGACCACATCTTTCGTGCCTCCCCGTATTCGGTGTCACACCACTAGACGATGCTTTATTAATATCGTTTTAGAACAATTAGAAAAAAATAGAAAAAATATTCTAACCCAGTTTGATAGTTTTTATCGCTCGCCACTGCCCATCATGCCACTGCGCAATAGTTAAGCGTTTACAAAGCAATTCTAACGGAAAATTAATTTTAAAATCTTCATTTTTAATCTTATTCAAATTATCATTAAATAAGGCCTGGTTAGCATAACCCCTGACTGAAATATGAGCATAAAAATCTTTAGATTGCTCCCAGTGCGTAGATAGCTTGGCTCGAGGAGATTTAGGATCAATATAATCTTCCAACTGACGGCTCAATCGGCGGGTTAAATAAGTTAATGTTCTTGATTTGACCGGCAAATAAATATTATATCCCTTGCTATCAGCACGGCTTGTAACTGAATTTATTTCGACTTGAACCGGCTCTAAATTGCTTATAATTGATACAACTAATTGAATAAACTCATTCGTCCCAATTAGATAATCTTCGTCTTGTTTGACGGTAATATGCGCCTGATAAGGAAAACTGGTATTCGAGTACTTACTTCGAATCATATCAATTTTATGTGACACCTCCTCGGGCAACTCAAGAAATATTATATAAGTGTTCGCGCGATATGATGACATGATCTTCCTTTGCTCTAATTATTAACTTATCTCGCTGTAATCTCCCCGACCTTCGATAATGTCAACTAGAGAATTATTACCAAATAACTTAAAAACCCTGATCGGTAAATCATTTTCTTCCGCCAAAGTAACGGCTGGCAAATCCATTACTTTAAGTCGTTTCTGTCGGACATCTTCAAATGAGAGCTTGTCGATTTTAGCCGCATTTTTGTCCTTCTTTGGATCAGCTGTATAGACACCATCAACTAACGTTGCTTTTAAGACCATATCGGCGCTAATCTCAAGTGCTCGCACTACAGCCGCTAAGTCAGTCGAATTAAACGGCAAACCGGTTCCGGCCGCAAATATTACTACCCGCCCTTTTTCCAGATGCCTGATCGCCCGCCGACGAATAAACGGTTCGGCAACCGACTTCATATCCAGGGCCGTCATAACTCGCGTCTGAATACCAACTTTTTCTAGCTCAATCTGCAAAACTAGTGCATTCATTGCTGTCGCCAACATGCCAATATAATCGGCTGCCGCGCGCTCATCACCACTTTTTGCGATCTCGCGACCTCTAAAGAAATTACCTCCACCAACAACTACGCTAATTTGATGATTCGTTTCTGATGCGGTTTTAATTTTATCAACGATCTGGCTAACGATATTGATATCCAAACCAGTTTCTTTATCACCCGACATCGCTTCACCGGAAACCTTTATCACTACACGCTTAAATGTTTTTTCCATAGAAATTATTAGTTGATTTAGACTCATTCTAACAGGTCGGAGACCTGTCGACCAGTCCATTAGATATTGACTGGTGTAGATTGGTTTGCAGTGGTTATGGTATAATACTAATTGACTTAATTATTAACCTATTATAAGGAGGGTTTAATGAAAAGGATCTTGTTTGCGCTCGTACTCTGTGTGGCCGTATTTGGTTTGTATGGATGCAACTCAAGTAACGATGAATCGACAACGTCCGATAGTAACACTTCGGCTATCGAAGATACGACACCACCCTCACCACCGACACCTGTTCCTGTTGATTCAACTACGACCACGGCCGAGTAATTTCCTTGACAGACCCGATTGAATTGTAATAATGGCAGTAACTTAGCTTTATAAGATTAAATCCATTGCCCAAAGAGAGGAGGTGATAAGACATGGCATTTAGCGTAAAAAGCAATAAATCAGGCGAAACCTATTACCTGCATTCACGCGAGGTTACTCTCCGTGGCGGCCGCAAGCAGACAATTTTCTTCTTTGCCCGCGAGGTCAAGGACGGCGCTTTAGATGAATTACCAGCAGGTTACGAAGTAATGGAAAACAAACGCACCGGTTTACCAATGTTGAGAAGGGCCAAATAGGCATATTACTTCATACCACTAATCAAAAGCTCCGCAATGGCGGAGCTTTTGATTTGGTTTATCATCTCGATCTTGTCTGGGTGTATAATGATTATAAGCTTGATAAAATAAGGGTAATTAGGTATAAGTATAGGTTATGCGCAAAGATCGGATTATTTATACTTCGTTAGTAGTGATTATCGACATCGCAGCCATACTTACCGGATTCTATCTGGCCTATTTGTGGCGTAGTAACGGGCGGGAGCTTTTTTTATGGCCGTGGTCAAAATACTGGAGCTTTAGTTTGCCATTTGTTTTCATGTATCCGATAGTCTTCGCTCTATTGGGTGTCTACCCACCAGCAACCAATGTAAAAGAGATCAAGAAGATTCCAACTCTGATTTTTGCCAGCCTAGGTGTTTGGGCTCTTTACGTCGTCTGGCTTTTCTTTTTTCGAAATGAAGCCACAACATCAATGTCGCGGTTAATGGTTATTTATATATTAGTCGCCACTTCCAGTCTGGTGCTAATTGGTCGAATCGTAGCGTGGTTGGTATACAAATTGTTAGCCCAATATCGACTCGGGGTCAGTAATCTATATTTGATTACCCACCAAACTCGACAAGCTCAGCTGGCCGAATATGACTTAACTCATGCTGGAAATATTTATAATATTGCCGGTACCAGCACTCACATTGATATCGAACGAATTGCTAACGCCCACTCTCGTCAACCGCTTGATGAAATCATCATTTTAAACCCACAATTTCCCGAAAGTGAAATATTTAAAGTGATTCGGTTTGCAATTCCGCGCAGTATTGCCGTCAAGTTAGTACCTAAAACCATCTCCAATCTAACAACGTCAATTGATGATACGACCCTACCAGCTATGCCGCTGGTCGAATTTCGACCAACACCATTGTTCGGCTGGGGTAAATTTATAAAACGATTGATCGACATATTATTTTCTTTAATTGCTATCACCCTACTTTCCCCGATCTATTTGGTTATTAGCCTAATGATAAAAATTGAATCGCGAGGACCTGTTTTCTATCTTCATCCCAGACGTGGTTTCAACGGACAGTCGATTAATGTTATCAAATTTCGGACTATGAAAATCGAATATTGTCGCGGTAAACATTATGGCGGAAATCAGGCCGAAAAAGAATTCCAAAAACTGATGAAGAATAAAAAATATCGCAAGGAATTTCAAAAGTCATTTAAGCTGCAAAATGATCCGCGAGTAACTCGGATGGGTCATTTCTTACGTCACACTAGTCTTGATGAATTGCCACAGTTTTTCAATGTCCTGCTTGGATCCTTGAGTCTAGCCGGGCCACGTCCGATTATCGATGACGAAGTAGAACGTTATAAGGGAGCCGAATTTTTACTCTGGTCGGTCAAACCTGGTTTAAGCGGGCTCTGGCAGGTCAGCGGTCGAAGCGATCTGAGTTATGACGAGCGTGTCCGACTTGATTTATACTATATCGATAACTGGTCTGTTTGGTTAGATTTACGTATCGCCGTTAAAACGATTGGCCGTATTTTAAGCCGTAGGGGAGCGTACTAATGGATAGCCAGTCAAATCAATTTCAAAAAGCAATTAAGGGATTGAAGGTAGCGATTGTTGCCGATTGGCTGGCTTCACCCGGCGGAGCTGAAAAAGTAGTTGAGTCGATTGCCAAACTATTTCCCGAAGCACCAATCTATACCACCATATACAACCCGGACAAAATCACTCAATTCAAAAACCGGGTTGTTAAAACTACCTGGCTGCAAAAGCTGCCGTACGCTAAAACTAAACACCAACTCTACATTGTCTTGATGCCTAAAGCCATTCGAAGTTTAGATTTGTCAGGATACGACTTGGTAATCTCTAGTTCACACACCGTTGGTCACGGCATTCGAGTCGGTCCCAATACTATCCACATTTGCTATTGTCACACACCGGTCCGTTGGGCCTGGGTACCGGAAATTGATGACTTAGCCAAACGTATTAAGATTGGTTTTTTATCGCGTTTTCTGATGAATTATTTTAAACGTTGGGATTTAGCCAATATTGATTCGGTCGATACTTTTATCGCCAACTCAAAATACATTCGCGAGCGTATCAAACAAATCTACCATAGAGATTCGGTTGTTATTTATCCTCCGGTTAATACCGATTATTTTCAGCCTAGTGGTCCGATTTCTAAAGACTTATATTTTTTGTGCGCCGGCCGGTTAATTCCATATAAAAAGAATGATGTCATAATTAAGGCCTTTAACCAGCTTGGCTTACCCCTGAAAGTCGTCGGCACCGGTCCGGAAATGGATAATTTAAAGGCCATCGCAAAATCTAATATCGAGTTTACCGGTTTTGTTAGTGATCAACAGCTAAAGGATTACTATCGCCATGCTCAAGCTTTTATTTTCGCCGCCCTGGAAGACTTCGGTATTGTCCCGGTTGAAGCAATGTCGGCTGGAACACCGGTGATAGCGTTTGGTCAGGGTGGTGCGACTGAAACGGTCATACCGAAATTAAGCGGCGTACTATTTGATAAACAAAGTCCTGAATCGCTGATCAAGGCAGTTAAGCAATTTCAAAAAATGCATTTTGATTCTACTAAGCTAATAAGTTGGTCGGAGTCTTTTAGCGAGACAAGATTTCTTGATGAAATGAGACAATTGATCGTTGATTGCCTCAATAAATAATCGATAATTAATCTTAAATTATTTAACCGGGACATATTTGACTGGCCGGATATTTTTGTTAGGATAAAAATATCCTGAACCAGCGATCGACCTGCTCGACCCACACCGGCGCTCCCCCAGCGCCAACCATCTCGTAGCCGGTACCCAACTTCTCCACGGGTGCCGGTCTTTTTTTTATGTTGAGACTATTGACAATTTTCCATTTTTAGCCTATAGTGGCTAAGCACTCTCCCTCCACTGAGTGTGTATAGATACCCCTGCCCAATCTCATCTCCACGGGCGGGGATTTTTTATTAGAAATAATCAGAAGGTCATCATGGCTTGACCCAGCGATTGATTTTCGATACGATAATATTGTTCGGTGGCGTTCCTCTCCAGGTGTGTGTACACAAGGCACGTCGCTTGACAGCGTCTCCCGCTAGTAACGGCCACAGCCTAGGCCTCTCAAGAAGCGACGTGCCATCCCTGCCCAATCTCATCTCCACGGGCAGGGACTTTTTTATATTAAATGGTTTTTGACACAATAATGTACTTATGGTAATAATAATTACGAACGGGTAGCTTTTCCTTCGCGAGGAAGTACTCCCATCCCCCGGTACGCGACGACTCGCACCACAGGTCACGGAATGTCACAACTGCGGAGGGTTCATCGGCATTACCGTCGCGTATCACGACGCGCCCTCAAAAAGGCGCACCCCTGCTCAATCTCATCTCCACGGGCAGGGGCTTTTTTTACAATTTAATATTCAATCTGGCAATATTTTGTCCTTTACCGAGGACCGCATTAGTGATATTATAAGGTTGTAATCGAGAATTAAGCGACTCATTTATTTATTATGGAAGAAAAAATTACAAATCAAGAAAGTTCTTATTCTGCAAAAGATATTACCGTACTCGAGGGGTTAGAACCGGTTCGAAAACGGCCAGGGATGTATATTGGTGGTACCGGTATTGAAGGCTTGCATCATCTAATTTGGGAAGTTGTCGATAACTCTATCGACGAAGCATTAGCCGGTTATGCGAAAAACGTTATTGTTCGGCTATTGCCCGATAATCTTGTTAGCGTAGAAGATGACGGACGCGGAATTCCTGTTGATGTTCATCCCCAAACAAAAAAGTCAGCCCTTGAAACGGTTTTAACTACTTTGCACGCAGGCGGAAAATTTGGTGGCGAGGGTTACAAGGTGTCAGGTGGTTTGCATGGTGTTGGAGTTTCAGTGGTCAACGCTCTATCTGTTTACACCAAAGCCGAAGTCCATAAAGATGGCAAAGCTTACGTTCAGGAATACAAACGTGGCAAACCGCAGGCTGATGTAAAAGTTGTTGGTGAGTCCGATCATGATGGTACTATTATCACTTTTGAAGCCGATCCAGAAATTTTTCCCGATCGCACCTATAATTTGGAAACTATTATCAATCGCTGTCGGCAGCAAGCTTATCTGACCAAGGGTATTAGAATTTCAATTTATGACGAGCGCGGTATTGAAACTGATAACGAAGATGGGAAAGAACCATTAAAATCATATACCTTTTACTTTGAGGGCGGTATTGTCTCATATGTTCAACATATTAACAGTCGTAAGAAATCGCTTCATGATCCGGTCTATGTATCTAAAGAGGTTAACGACGTTTCTGTTGAAATTTCGATTGGATATACCGAAGATTTTAACGAACACGTATACAGCTTCGCCAACAATATTGCTACGGTTGAAGGTGGTACTCACCTGACCGGTTTCCGAACCGCGATTACTCGGGTATTAAACGATTATGGGAAAAAGAATGATTTGTTTAAAAATATGCCTGGCGGACTGTCAGGCGATGATGTCCGTGAAGGATTGACGGCAATTATTTCAGTCAAACTACGTGAACCACAATTCGAAGGTCAGACCAAAGCCAAGCTTGGCAACCCGGAAATTAAAGGGATTGTGGAAACCGCATTATCAAGCGGGCTGGGAACATACCTCGAAGAACATCCTCAAGATGCCCGCCGAATTTTAGAAAAATCTTTATTATCCGCCAAGGCTAGATTAGCGGCTCGTGCAGCTCGCGAAACTGTTATCCGTAAAGGTGCATTAGAAGGCATGACACTGCCTGGTAAATTAGCCGACTGCTCCGAACGTAATCCTGAAAAAAGTGAATTATATATCGTCGAGGGAGATTCGGCTGGTGGTTCGGCCAAACAAGGTCGCGATCGGCGCTTCCAAGCGATTTTGCCTTTGAGAGGTAAAATTCTTAACGTCGAACGGGCTCGGCTTGATCGAATGCTCGACAATGCTGAAATAAAAGCCTTAATCGTCGCCATAGGTGCTGGAATCGGCGAGGAGATAAATATCGCCAAAGCTCGCTATCATCGAATTATTATCATGACTGATGCTGATGTTGACGGTTCCCATATCAGAACTTTACTTTTAACGTTCTTTTTTCGTCATTTTAAACCACTGATTGATGAGGGTTATATTTATATCGCTCAACCGCCGCTTTATTTAATCCAACGCGGCAAGGAGAAACAATATGCCTATACCGAAGAAGACAAACTCGAGATTCTCGATGAATTAAAATCCACGGCTAATAATAAAGCTTCGAAAAAAATCGTCGAAGAAGATACGGAAGTTGAAGCTGAAGAAGTAAATGGCGCCGAAACAACAGTCGACAACTCCGAAACTGAAACTCCTGAATCCAGTAAGGCCGTCAAGGGGATTAGCATTCAACGCTATAAAGGTTTAGGAGAAATGAATCCGGTTCAGTTATGGGATACGACTATGAATCCGGAAAATCGTGTCCTGCTCCAAGCCAGTGTTGAAGACGCTGAAAAAGCTGATGAAATATTTTCAATGTTGATGGGCGACGAGGTCCCACCCCGCAAACGGTTTATTCAAACTTATGCGACAGAAGTTAAAAATCTTGATATTTAATTATGGACAAAAATCCAAATTACAACGAAATTGGTTATATTAAGCAGCGCATCATCGAAACCGAGATGCAAGAGTCGTATCTTGACTATGCGATGAGCGTTATTGTTGCTCGTGCTCTACCAGATGCCAGAGATGGCCTGAAACCGGTCCATCGTCGCATTTTATATGCAATGGGCGAGATGAACCTCTGGCATAATCGCAAGCACACTAAAAGCGCTAAAATCGTCGGTGAAGTACTGGGGAAATATCATCCCCATGGTGATTTAGCTGTTTATTATACTATGGCTCGTATGGCGCAAGACTTTGCTATGCGTTATCGCATGGTTGACGGTCAAGGAAATTTCGGCTCGATGGATGGCGATTCTCCGGCAGCAATGCGTTATACGGAAGCCCGACTTACCTCTCAAGCGGCTGAGATGTTGGCAGATATCGATAAAGACACTGTTGATTTCATTGATAACTATGACGGATCACTGAAGGAGCCGCGTGTATTACCAACCAAACTACCGCAACTCCTACTTAACGGAACGGTCGGTATCGCAGTCGGTATGGCAACCAATATTCCAACCCATAATCTAACGGAATTATGCGACGGAATTATTAAACTGATTGATACTCCGGAAGCCACGGTCGATGACCTTATGGAATTTATTAAAGGCCCCGATTTCCCGACCGGCGCTAATATCCATGGTGTCGAAGGAATTAAATCAGCTTATCATACCGGAAAAGGAAAAATTGTTATCCGCGCTGAAGCTAAAATCGAAGAACACGGTAAGAGTTTTAGGATTGTCGTATCCGAAATACCTTATCAAGTAAATAAGGCCGATTTAATTACCAAGATTGCCGATTTGGTTAAAAATAAAAAAATCGAAGGAATTAGCGACCTGCGAGATGAATCCGACCGTACTGAAGGCGTTCGGATTGTAATCGATCTTAAAACTACCGCTCATCCAAAGAAAATTTTAAATTTACTATACGAACAAACATCACTACAAACTGCATTTCATTGTAATTTTTTAACATTAGTTGACGGCATCAAGCCCACCGTTCTCAATCTTAAAGGAATCCTAGAAGAATTTATCAAACACCGTCGGTCGGTTGTTCGCCGTCGAACTGAATTTCTATTAGCTCGTGCTCAAGAAAGAGCCCATATTCTCGAAGGTTTAAAAATCGCTCTTGATCATATCGATGAAGTCATTGATACTATCAAAAAGTCGGCTTCACGCGACGCTGCCCAAAAAGCTTTAATGGCCAAATTCGAACTTTCAGAAATTCAGTCGAATGCCATCCTAGATATGCGCTTATCGGCCTTATCAGCCCTCGAACGTCAAAAAGTCGAGGATGAGCTTAAGGAAAAACTAGCTCTTATTGCCGAGTTACAGGCAATTTTAGCTGATGAAGACAAGATTCTTCAAATTATCCGCGATGAAATTGTCGATATTAAAACTCGTTTCGGCGATGAACGTAAAACCCGGATACATACCACGGAAATTGGCGGATTTAACGCTGAAGACCTTATTCCCAATGAAGCGGTATTGATTACCTTAACTAAAAGTAATTATGTCAAACGCGTGCCGGTCAATACATATAAAAATCAAGGGCGTGGTGGTAAGGGAATAGTCGGTATGGCAACCAAGGAAGAAGATGCTATTGTCCATATGGCTCAAGTCAACAATCACGATGATATTATGTTCTTTACCGATCGCGGACGGGTATTCACAACAAAAGTCTACGAAATTCCCCAGGTTAGTCGTCAATCAAAAGGCCAAGCGATAGTTAACGTCCTACAAATTTCCCCGGAAGAAAAAGTCACTGCTATGATCGCTCTAGATAATGAAACCCGTACTACGTCAAAATATCTGTTTATGGCGACACGTGGCGGTGTTGTTAAAAAGACTTCGCTAGACGCTTATGCCAATATCCGAAAGACCGGGATTATCGCTATCGGCTTACACGACAACGATAAATTAGCCTGGGTGGCTCCAACTAGTGGTGAAGATAAAATCATGCTAGTAAGCCACAAGGGCCAAGGCATATGCTTTGAAGAGAGCCAGGTCCGTCCTATGGGCCGATCGGCATCGGGAGTTCGAGGACTTAAATTAAGGTCTGGCGATCAACTGGTTTCCATGGATATTGTCGATAATGATAACGATATGTTATTAACCGTCCTTGAAAACGGTTTTGGTAAACGTACGCCAGTAAAGAAATATTTTAAGGTTCAAAATCGCGGTGGAGTAGGTGTCAGAGCGTCTCGGGTTTCGGAAAAAACCGGCTTAGTCGTTGAGGCCACAGTTGTAAACGGCGACGACGGTGATTTAGTCCTGGTAAGCGAATCCGGGCAGGTAATTCGTATTCTGTTGAAATCTGTTAAAAAACTGGGGCGTGATACTCAGGGTGTAACGCTAATGCGTCTGAATAAGGGTGATAAAGTCGCCTCTGTGACCTATACCGTCAGTACACCCGAGGATGATAATACTAAGTCCGCTGATAATAAAAACAATCAAATAACAACTGATTCTTATTCCGAGACAATAGACGAACCTAATCCTGAATCCGTTAATGAAGCTGAGCCCACTTCTGATACTTCAGAAAAGAAGAAATAAATTTCGACCTCAATATTAGATATTAATTAATAGTTCTTGACAACAAGATATGTTTTTGGTATATGTAATCTCTCGACATCGTGATTGCGCGATGTTACGTACCACCACAAATAAGTGTCGGATCCTGACGACGTTTCGCTGTCAGGTGGGGGCATAAAGTCGCGCAAGCGCGACTATCGTCTCACCAGGGAGGTCAGCATGTACAGGCTATCGTACGTTTCCATGATGTCGATCATCTGAGCCTTCGACGCGGGCACCAACGGAGCCGATTGAGGATTGTACGATCACATGCTCCTGAGAGGAGTACGGCGATGCTGCGATCTACATAGGGTGTCTGAAGCGGCCATCGGCCCTCCAGCACCCTGATAGGTCATGCAGTTGGCGGGAGGTCTGTTCGTAAACGGTCGGATTGTGCATCACAGTTCCTGTGCTCTGCGCGACCGTCCATGGCGACGTGCCGCTGTCAACCTCTCCGCCAATAAGCCGCGTTCGACCGGCAGCGAATCGACGGACGGTTCTAGAGCCCGGGCTTCACACGTCCGTCAGTATATCCCGGGTAACTTCATTCGCCGCCGCCGGCGAAGCCAGTACGACGCTCCCATACCGTTTGGTGAAAGGCAGAAGCCAACCGGTCGGTGTCGAAAAGCTTCGCCATGGACCGGTAACCGTCGCTAGTTGACCGTTGCCGGTCGGCGGGAAGCCGGTCGGATTCGACCACCTGGGTCACGCTGCACCTCCGTTAAGTCAACGAGCCTCAGGCCGAGTTCGACCGGCAACCCTCTATCCACCCAATGGGACCAAAGCACGCAACCACCGCTGCGTCGCCGAGGTCCCTCTTTTTATTATCAAAATACATTTTAAAGTATAAAAACGCCCGGACCCTCGTGAGAGGACCCGGGCGGAAGAGCTATGGACAGTAGAGAATGCCGATACCAATCATCCGGTTGCCCGAATGCCTGGTATCGTAGCTGGACCGAACCTCGAAGGACCATGTAGGCGACAGTTGATGTCCCCACTTGCCCCAGATGTTCTCCCCCTTACCATCGATCGTGAGGTCGATTCGATCTCGACCTTCGTGCCAGTTGAGGCCGTACTTGGGGACACCAGACGGTGATGCCGAGGCAAACAGCATCCAGTTCTCCCCAAGGCTGTAACGCACTGCTACCTCAGATCGGTGGAGGTCACTAGTTGGCATGAGCAGACCGTAGCCTACCCGACCGTGGTGGTAATCAGCCGTCACCAGAGCGGTGGTGCGCTGACCGAAAGTTCCGGCTAGGGTTAGATCCCAGTCATTACTGACTCGACGAGTCAGTTGGACATCGACGGGATGACTCCCGTCACGCAGACTGTAGACCAGCGCCGAACCGCACCACTTCTGGCCGAACGCTTGACCGGCCAGCAGGTACTGGAAGGCAGTACCGTCACCGTACTGCTCGTGGACGACCTTCCAGTACGGGACACCCGAGTAGCGGTACGTATTGGTCACGTCCGCTTTGTTGTTGCTCTGGCCGAAAACCTCACCACCCAGCAGGACAACTAGTGCAAGTAAGAGCAGTCCTTTGTTCATGGTTTCCCCTTTTCATCGACAACGCTGTCCACGTCATGATGATAGAGGAAACCTTGGGCACACCGTCTGGCGGAGCAACATACCTCGACACCAGTATAAAGACGGGGCTTTTAATCGGATCCCAGCCCACATCTCCGGACTCGTCGCCGATCACGGGTAGATCAGCCGCTACGATCGAGTAGAGATCTCCGGCCGATAGCGGCTGACACCAATTGTCAGCGGCCGATACGCCCGGACCGGCTCTGGTCAGTGGCGTTTCTCGGCCGCATGCCGAAAACGCCATGGCACAGATCACTGTCGCCAGTAGCCCGATGACGAACAGCCGGCAGGGCTGGTGACGACTGATCTGGCGGACTTGCCTCAGGCTCAGCAGTAGGGATTGATTCCGCGCCTGCTGAACCATCCTCCGCTCGGCCAATGACAGCTTACGGAAGAGAGCACCGTAGCGCCGGAGCTGAGCCTCGACGATAATCGTTCTAACACTACGGTCGCCGGGGTACAGCCAGATGTAGACTGGCCAGAGCAATACGGCCAACAGGAAGCGACGCTTGTCATCTAGGATCGACGCGATGACGCCCTGGTCGCAGAACAGCCGCAGCCAGTACAAGAGGAGTACAAACGGGATCGAGGAGAGATAGACTCGCCATGCCCACCGGCTAAAGACTTTCCAGCCGCCGGCGGCGACAATCTGAGCTTCCATCTTCTCGAAATCGTCCTGTGTCCGTGCCTGATCGTTCCACCGGCTGAACTCCGCCGACAACCGTTCGATATTCTCATCCGAACAGTAGCCTTGGCGGACATTCTCCGTCGCACAGTGCTGCATCTGGAGTATCTCCGACGACGTCATCGACGCTTCGGGCGACTTATACCAGAGTTCGTGTACCGTCTTAAGGTCCCGGAAGTAGTCCTCGGGTGTATAGTTCGTCTCCGACTTCTCGGCCGCGACCAGTAGTTCCTGTTGTTTCTCATGCAGCATACGATTCTGTCGCGCTACCTCTTCGAAGTCTCGGTTGCGGAAGTTCTCGACTTCGTTGACGATCCCCCGGTAGATCGCTGGCCCAAGACCGGTAATCCCGAGGATCAGGTAGAGCCAGATCAGAACTTTCGCCAGCTGGAAAGGCCAGCCGTCGTTCTTTGGTAAAGGCATTTGGTTCGGCATGACTGACCCCTCCAAGTTGTCAAGCTACGAACGGATGCCAAGCACCCTTCTTTCGAGCGTGAATATATCACATTATTCTTGGTTTGTCAAGGTTCAGGTAAGTTTTTACACCTGTTTGACAAAACGAAATAAATTATGGATATTTAAAACAATATATACAAACATTATGCGCAATCCCGATTGAATATCGGGTGGGAACTGCGGTGAGATTCCGCGACAGTCCCGCTACTGTAATCTTATTGCCAGCTTAATCGACAAGCCTAAAAAGAGCTTGCTCCGAGAAGCGAAGCGATGAGGAGTCAGAAAACCAGCATAATGATTAATTTCCCGAGGAGGAAACTATGGGACATCCCAAGACTTATTGGCGGTCAAAACTTAATTTAGTTACGGCCGTATTTTTGTTAATCTGTATACCGGCGACAACCATTGCCTCATATATTCCCAAGGATTCAATTATTGAATCTTTAGAATATATATCAGCACATCAAGATCCGTCATCTGGTGGCATTATCGAAGTTGATAACGATGAACCATCGGAAATGATTTCGGCTTGGAGCGCAATAGCGTTTAATTCGGCCGGATATTCGTCCGATTCGGTAATATCCTCTCTGGATAACCCAAGCCTAAACCAATACTTACAATCATCCTCGATTGCATATTCGGTAACCACCGACATCGAAAGATATATTCTCACTCAAGCCGCCAATAACTCGTCAATAGGAGACAACTATATACAGCAACTAGTTAATGCTACCGATTCATCCGGCTTGATCGGCGAAGATATTAATAGCACCATATTTGGCGTTTTGGCCTATTCCGCCGCCGGATTAACACCTCCTGAAGAAAGCGTTGAATATATAATCAATGCCCAAGAAACCGACGGTTGTTGGAACTCCGGTTGGAGCTGTGAAACCAATATCACCTCTCAAGCCATAATGGCATTAATCGCTTCTGGGATAGAAAAAAATAGCTCGGTAATTATCGAGGCGGAAAATTATTTACAATCAATGCACATTCCTGACGGCGGAGTAAAGTATGATGCCAGCGAATGGACAACAACCAGCGACGCTTTTTCTGACGCCTATACTTTACAAGCACTAAATGCCATCGGCTTATCGTTAATTACTTCATATTGGCAGGAGCATTGGTCGGAAGTAGTAGAAGATATCGCTACGCTTCGCCGCTCAGATGGTTCTTATGACTTTTCGTCTGAATACGGCGCTGTCAATCCAGTCTGGACTACATCAATTGTATTAATTGGGATTACCGGTTATGCCTTGCCCATTATCGGTTCAGACTTGGTCAGTTTTCAGACTAAAACCACCGATAATACTATCGTGCCCGAAACAATCACAACCACTTCGACTTCATCCACTAGCTCCGATTCATCATCAAGTCCAACAACAGACTCATCCCCAAGTAGCACCTCCAATAAATCTCATACCAATAAAATTCATTACTACGTTGCTAAAGCTTCCGACATTACATCAGCACCCGACACACGCGCTATTGACCCATCATCGGTAAAAGGTATTTATTACGACAGCACTTACCAACCTAAAAACTCGTGGTGGCAACGATTAATGAATACGGATCCATTCTCTGTACCGGGTGTATCATTGTATCTTTCCATTGCAGTAGTCGAAGCCATAATTATTGGCTGGCTGGGAGCGTTATTATTACGAAAAAAACGTCATGCGTAAATTAATCGTCATAATTTGTCTGACATTATGTTTAATGCCTCAATCGACATTAGCAGTTAATTCTGCCGCAGTAGTTCTTAGAAAAGGAGACGGCACATATAAAACCGCCTGTATTAATTTTGACACCGATACTATTAGCGGGTACCAAGCTCTTCAATTGGCCGATTGGAATCCGGAATTAGACAATGGCTTTGTTATCGCGATCGATAATGAGCGGGCCAAGGCTAATTACGAAGCCGGCTCCGAAGATGATTATTGGTCATATTGGCAAGTGAAAAATTCTCAATGGCGCTATTCCGCGGTTGGAGCAAAATCATCAAAAATTTCCGATGGAGCCGTTGAAGGCTGGCAACGCGGTACCAGTGAATTAAAGCTTAAAGTTATCACGTTTGAAGATGTATGTATCAATACCGGCACACCATCCGACACATCCGACACAACAGTATTAGCCACTCCAGTAATCGATAGCCCTCCGCCTACTCCGGCTAAAAGTACAGCTGCAACCACCCCCAGCACCCAGAATAATAATTCGGATGATAGCGTGTTAACCCCGATTAATAATACTCAGGATTCAACTATTGTTGAGGCAACGCCCCCACCAACGGTTCATCAAAACAGCACCCCCTATATCGTTGTAACAGTACTATTGTCTCTAGCGATAATTATTATCACATTACAGTTACTTCGCAAACAAAGCCCGAGAAAATCTTAATCTTCGATACTGGCCGTATCGGCTGACGGCATAAACTGTCCCCAAGTGACTCTTTCTTTTAGCTTGTATAAAAAAACTAAAAAAGCAAAATTATCGTGAATGACACGATCACAGACATATACTCCGCCAGACAATGCTTTAAATCCGTTATCAGTTAACCTGTGACGCAAAAAATCTCGAATTTGCCGCGAAGATTCAGGAATCTCCAAGACTACAATCGACATATCGCCACCACGCAACCTTTCGTCAGTGACCAACGGACAATATTTTAAAAATTGGATGGCGCCTTTAGCCGTCAATTTAATAATCGATTTATCATCTTTTGGTGCATCGATTTTTATCAAATATCCTCGACGGTATAAATAGTGCAACGCATTATTACTTTGTCTTGAAGTAAATTTTTGTTTGATTAAAAGAGAACGTAATTCCCCCTGATTAGGATAGCGATAATCGGCTTTTTCTTTGCCCTTTCGCCAGTGCCTTACGACCTGTTCACCGACAGTAATTAGGATTCTCTGACTTGCATTGCTCATGCTTACAATTTACACTTTCGTGAGTATTATTCAAGGTCGTGAGTTAATATATCTTTGACCTGTATTAATAGATATGATACGCTATCTCCAGATTCTAAATACCGAGGTTTTTTAATTATGGGGAGACCCAAGCGAGTTACAATTTCTAAAAAGGTACAACGAGCTGCTCGACGACAAGGCGGTTCAGTTAATGATCGTGGACGAATTGTTGGATCGGAAACCGAACACAAACCCAAAGACAACACCTCTTTACCCGTTGAAAAAATCGGCGTAGAGATTCCTGATGTTATTCCGGTTCGAAAACTAGCCGAAGTTCTTAATCAAACAGCCACATCCGTCGTGTCAAAACTATTTGCTAACGGCGTCCAAGCCTCTATCAATGAAAGCGTTGACTTTGACACAGCAGCAATTATTGCCGATGAATTTAATTATGAAGCCAAAAGAGTCAGCTTAAAGGAAGAATCTGATAAAGTCGATGACGAATTTGCGCAAGTTAAAAAAATTCCTCGTTCCCCGGTAATTACCGTCATGGGTCACGTCGACCACGGCAAGACAAAATTACTTGATATGATCCGACAAACCAATGTCGTTGATATGGAATCGGGTGGTATTACTCAACATATCGGAGCCTACCAGGTACCGGTAGAAATTAAACAGGATAAGAAAACTGAAAAACGGCTTTTAACCTTTTTAGATACTCCGGGACACGAAGCCTTCTCAACAATGCGGGCACATGGTGCCAATATCACTGACATCGTCGTACTAGTTGTCGCTGCTGACGACGGAGTTAAGCCACAGACAATCGAAGCTATCAGTCACGCACGAGCCGCCAACGTACCAATCATCGTGGCGATAAATAAAATTGATAAACCCGATGCTGACCAGGATAAAGTTAAACGCGAATTAGCTGAGCAAAACCTTATTCCTGAAGAATGGGGCGGGCAAACTCCGATGATTCCAGTTTCGGCAAAAACCGGTGAGAACGTCAGCACCTTACTAGAGATTATTGCCTTAACCGCCGATATGGCAACTTTAACTTCACATCAGGGTATTCCCGGTCGTGGCGTAGTTATCGAATCAAAAATTAAATCTGGACTGGGACCGGTGGCTACAATTTTAGTTCAAGATGGAACGATACAAACCAGTGACATCATGGTTGTCGGTAACAGTTTATCGAAAATTAGAACCATGGAAGATGATCGCGGTCGCCGAGTGAAAGAGGCGTCAGCTTCCTGCCCGGTGCAAGTTTCAGGTTTTAAAACCTTGCCCAAAGTTGGTGATCGAATGCACGTTTACGCTACGGAAAAAGAAGCTCACGAAAAGCTTAATGCCGATTTAAAGAAAAACAATGCTAAATCAGCCATCAGTACCGGCTTAGGCGAAGCATCGAGAGCTATAAAACAAGGCGAGGCCAAGGAATTAAATTTAATATTAAAAGCTGATACCCAAGGGTCTCTTGAAGCAATAAAGAATTCATTAGAAGATATTCAGTCCGATGAAGTCAGAGTCAACTTTATTCATAGCGGTATTGGCGAGGTCAGTGAATCAGATATTCAGCTTGCATCCTCATCACAAGCAGTAATTCTTGCCTTCCGCGTCGCCACTCCCCCGGCCGTTAAACGATTAGCTGACAGCCAGAAATGTACCGTTTCTCGCTATGATATTATTTATGAATTAATTGACGACATCAAAGCCACACTTGAAGGTTTACTCGAACCTGAAATTGTTGAAACTGAAGTTGGTCGGCTAAAAGTTATTAAACAGTTCCGCTCGATTCCAAATGGCGGTATCGTTGGTGGACTAGTCACAAAGGGAATGATGCGTAATGGGGTTAAATTCCGAGTCAAGCGTAACGACGAGTTAATTGGCGAGGGTGTAATCAATGAGATCCATATCGGCCCCAACCCGACACCGGAAGCCGAAGTCAACTCGGAATGTGGATTAAACTTTACCGGGAATATTAAATTCAAGCCTGATGATATTATTGAAGCTTATCAAACCGAAGAAATTATTAAGCGCCTTAAATAAACGTTCTTTAGCCTCAGTCTGATAAAATAGAGAAAGGAGGGATGTATTTTATGGATAGTGACGGATCACTACTCGATCTATCAACTAGTCTGTCACAATATTGGCATAGCTTAACCTGGTTGACCGGTTTGACCAGTATGTTGGATATTGTTCTGGTTGCAATTATTTTTTATTGGCTATATCGCTTTTTGCAACAAACCAAAGGCATGAGGATATTATATGGCCTGGTACTAATCGTCGGACTTTGGCTAATCGCTCAATGGCTAAATCTTCAAACCCTAAATTATTTAATAAAAATTGCCTCAACTGCCATTGTCGTTGCGATTCCAATTGTCTTTCAACCTGAATTACGAAGTTTGTTAGAAAAATTGGGACGAACCTCTTTTGTTGGTGATATTAAAAGAATCCGCCGCGACGATATAAGCCAAATGATCGATATTATCACCGAATCGGCGTCGGTTTTTATGCATGAAAAAATCGGAGCATTAATCGTAATTCCCCGTAAAACCGGCTTAAAAGATTATGCGGAAACCGGGGTAGCTCTTAATGCCCGTCTTTCGACTGATTTATTGCTAACCATCTTTACTCCCGATGCCGCAATGCATGATGGGGCGGTCATTATCCAGGGTATGCGCTTGGTCGCGGCGAAGGTAATTTTACCCCTCTCAAACAGTAAATTTGATTATCGGCTTGGCACTAGACATCGAGCCGCCGTTGGATTAACCAGTCAATGCGATGCCATTGCTATCGTGGTCTCGGCCGAGCGTGGCGAAATCTCCTTGGCACAAAACGGCAATTTGATTAAAGACATGCAACCAAAAGATCTTCATCGCCAGCTAACCTCACTATTAGTACCCGCGATGAAAAAAACTCAGTCAAAACAATGAACAAACATTTTCGGATTTTTATTAATTTTATTAAACGTGATTGGCTTACTAAACTAGCTATGGTGGTTCTGTCTCTAATTCTTTGGCTAAGCGTGGGAATTATGCAATCAAAGTCCGGTACATTTCCGGGAGCAATTGAAATTGAAGCCCGAAACACACCAACCGGGACAGTGGCAATATTGAGCGAACAATATGCTGAAGTTGAAATTAACGCCAATAGTACAACCTGGCAGGATTTGCAACCGGACGATATGGATCTATATGTCGATCTTAGCGATTACAATATCGGAACTTATGAACTCGAAATACAGGCAAATAGCCATATCGGTCAGGCTACAATCACCAGTATAAATCCGAAAAAAATATTTGTTACTATCGAACCAATAATCACCAAGGAATTACCTGTAAACTTGGAAATCGAAGGTTTACCTGGTAATGATTATGTTGTTGATAGCTATATAATCGAACCTGATACAATTACTGTTATAGCGCCCGAGAATTATATTTCTGACATCAAACAAG